>MDTA01200160.1_pt1 | contig 10136 bp, 10 predicted proteins | sample 811151 | NCBI WGS metagenome assembly MDTA01 (sample SAMN05326648, study PRJNA326480) | marine metagenome | isolation source: seawater | place: Indian Ocean: South | collected 2010 | reverse complement strand
CTTCTTCTTCCAACGAAAGGTCTTCCCATCGAGGGTCAGTCGGCCCTTGGCCTCCATCTTGTGATCCCCGAAGCCCAGGTTGGCGATCGTCAGCGAAACATACAGACTGCCCCGTTCGCCGAACTCTGCGTTGAAGGTGTACTTGTCCCCATAGCCCTCCCCGCTCTTTAGCGCGGGGATCAGATGTTTGGTCTGTACGGTCGCGCGCCGACCCTGCCAACTCTTTACGGGCTCTGCTGACTGGACAGCGGTCGCGTAGAGCAGACCAACGATGATCATCAGACTCATTCTCAATTGGGACCTCCTCCTGGGGACTGAACAGTGAAACTGACGCAACGGAACCCACGGCTATTCAAGCCAGGCGCTGAACGGGAAGTCAATCAGCATCCAGGGAGACTGTTCAGCGAGCCGGGAATACCTGATGATGAGCAGGTGTTGAGATGTCGCAAAGGAGTCAAAATGCGCCGTTCCCTCATCATCTCCGCCTTGCTCGGTCTTCTAGTGAGCGTGACCGCCTGCCACGCTTCGAACCCGAACACTCCCAAACCGCCGGAGGTGGCCGTGGCGCCGGCCGGGCTTGAGATGGCGACCTTTGCCGGTGGCTGTTTCTGGTGCATGGAAGCGCCGTTCGATGTGCTGCCAGGCGTTCACTCGACCGTGTCTGGGTACATCGACGGATTCGTGGAAAACCCAACGTACCGTGCGGTTGCGAACGGGACGACAGGACACACTGAGGCCGTACGGATTCTGTACGATCCGAAGGTGGTCTCATTTGAGGCCTTACTCAAAGTGTTTTGGCGGAATATCGATCCTACAGCAAAGGATCGACAGTTCTGCGACCGAGGCACACAATACCGATCCGGCATCTACTACCACGGAGACACTCAGAAAAAAGCAGCGGAGGCCTCACTGAACTGGGTCAAGCAAGTCATCAAGATCGCCGGCCCAGTACATACTGAGCTGAAGGCTGTGACGCGCTTCTATCCAGCGGAGAGTTACCACCAGGACTATTACAAGAAGAACCCGGTCCACTATAAGCGCTACCGCCAGGGCTGTGGGCGAGACGCACGATTACGAGCGCTATGGGGTACCCCACCGGGTTATTGACGGCGCAGAGTTTGAGCTGATTTCGACGGTGGGGTCGCTGCGAATCAGCCTTTACCGTCGCCGGGCTCTTGCGTACTCTATTCAACTGCCGGGGAATTCGAGTCATCACTGTCCGAATCCACCGCAGTCGGGAGGGGGTAGCCATGCTAAACAAGGTATTGGGAACGGCCGGAGATGTGTGGAGGGCCTTCTGGCGCCCGGAGATGCCCGATGAACGAGAGGCCGCCCAGAGCGTTTGGGAGCAATTGCCCGAGCATCTCAAGGTACGAGACCAAGCCTTAGGCCGCCATTCAGCAGGCTGCGCCGCGACCTATGGCGTGATGGAGGCCTGCGACTTCAAGTGCACAGCGTGCTACCTAGCGGATACGGCAAACAGCACCCCTCCGCTGCCCTTCGATGAGGTGCGAGCCCAGCTCGACTCAATTCGAGAGCACCTCGGTCCGTGGGGCAACACGCAAATTACGGCAGGTGAAGTTACGCTCCTTCCCTGCGACGACCTCGTTCGCATCCTCCAGTACTGCAATCAGATTCAGCTGAGCGCGATGGTGATGACGCACGGCCAGAACATTCTGAAAGATCCAAGCTACCTAGAGCGGCTGGTTGTCGAGGGCGGCCTGGCAAAGGTGTCGATCCACGTCGACACCACCCAGAAGGGTCGCCTTGGCCTCCGTGCTCGGGACCGTGAGGTCGACATTCACTGGATTCGCGACGCGATGGCGAATCTGGTGCGGCAAACGCGTCGACGAACAGGCCGTCCCCTCGCCGCCGCGACCACATACACCGTGACCGAGAAAAACTTTGATGAGATCCCTGCGGTCATGGACTGGTGCATGGAGAACGCTGATGCCTTCCGGATGATCAGCTTCCAGCCAACGGCCGATGTTGGTCGTAACCGCGAGACGGAGCAGGTTGGCAAGCGCGGAGCGCTGTGGAGCAAAGTGTGTGAGGGGGTCGGCGTTGAGCTTCGAGGAGACGCTTTTAAGTTCGGACACCCGAAATGCAACAGCGTCGCCCTTATGTTCGTCATCAAGTACGAGCAGGACGGGGAGGTGGTCCGGCGTGTCATGCCGGTCACGCGTCCCGACAATAAGAATGACAAGGACTTCTTCGAGAGCCTCTTCAATAACGCCTTCGAGGGATTTTGCCCCGATGGGGAGTCCGCGGCGGTCATCCTCGCGCGCTTGCTCGGTCACGTTCGGAGATCACCAAGTATGGCGCTTAAGATCCCGGCGTTCTCGATCGGGCGTGTGCTTGAAGAGCGCGCCTGGGTACCGGACTTTCTCCGGGCCATAGTGACAGGGAAGCGCTGGTCCTTGGATCCCTTCGTGGTGATCGTTCACAACTTCATGAGCGCCCATGAACTCGACACCCCCGAAGGACAAGAGCGTCTCCAAGCGTGCGCTTTCAAGGTGCCCGTCGACGGGCGGATGGTGTCCATGTGTGAGCTCAACGGAACCGACCTAAGAAAGAATCTGAATCAGGACGATCAGGATCGCCTGGTCACTGTTGTTGAACCGATTAAGAAAGCGAGCTGAAGTACGTGTTTAAGAATCTTGTCTCCATAGCTGCGCTCTCCATATGCCTGAGTGGCTGCTTCAGTACCGTGAAGTCGTCCCAGAAGGTTGATGCAAAGGCGCTGAATGAACTCAAAGCCTTCGACTACGCGGACTGGCAAAGCGTGCTGAAGAGTCACGTGAATGAGCAGGGTCAGGTTTATTATGGAGCGTTGAAAGCCAATCGAGTGCCTCTCGATCGTTTCGTAGCGCTCATGGGTGCGGTGGGCCCCAAGAGCCGCCCCGAGCTTTTTAAGACCGACGCAGATAAGCTCGCGTACTACATCAACGCATACAACGCGTTCACGATGTTTAATGTCATCAACCGGCTTCCCGAGATGAAATCAGTCAACGACGACTTGAAGAGCTTCTTTTATTTCACTGAGTTCGAAATGGACGGAGGGAAGATCTCCCTCTACAACCTTGAGAACGAGCTGATTCGCAAAGAGTTCAATGAGCCCCGGATTCACTTCGCTCTGAACTGTGCTAGCGCGGGCTGTCCCCAACTTCCTGCTGAGGCTTTTCTTCCGGAGACCTTGGAGGCACAGCTCAGCCGAGAGACCACCAAGTTCATCAAGGAGAGCCGTAACGTTACCGTTGAGAACGGCGCGGTCGTCTTGAGCGAGATTTTCAAGTGGTACAAGGTCGACTTTCCGCCCTCACCTGTGGCCTGGTTTCAAGCCCAAGACAGCAGCATCAAGCTGCCGGAAGGCGCCCCCGTGAGGTATCGCCCCTATGACTGGGCCTTGAACCGTCAATGAGCGATGCGCCGACGCCTATGCATCTGAGCGGGGCGCGATCCACCACAGTAGAATTGAGACCCCCACCATAAACGTGTCCTCGCCGACCGTGCCCCAGGTCAGAGGGCGCGCCAGGAAGACCCCAAAACAACCACAGTTCGGGATGTCTAAGCCCCTCAGCAGAGCGATCATGGCCCAGAGAGTAAATGCGCCGTGAAGAGCGGCGGAGGCCATGCCCCCAGCCTTGACGAACCGTCCATGAAATAGGACCCCCGCAAGAAGCGCTTCGAGTACCACCATTGTGAAGGCGACCGGTAACCAGAAGGCGTGTGGGAAAACCTGGTATGTCCCGACGACCTCAGCGAACCCAGACAGGTCGAGCGCCTTCCCGAGCGCTGTCGCCAACAAGACGCCTCCGATAAGCCATCGCAACACGAAGGCAAAACCGCTTCGAAAGAATGCACCGCGATCATGCTCTGGTTGCGAGGAGTTCATAGACCAAGTCTGACTCATGGTCAGCTTCATGGGAAGAATTGATCGCTGCGCTACCGCGAAGAGAAAAGTTTTTCTCTGTCAAAACGAGACCGCGAACCGGGCCCAAAAAAACAATAATTATTAATAAGATATGAAAGTGAAGGACAATGCATACGCCGCATAAGCGGTCGAGCGACTCATCCCGCTCTGTGTTCGGATTGTTTCATTATCTAACATTCCTTATATTGTTAACAAAGGTGTCAGTCTTACGCTGGACGGCATTCCGGGAGTTCGCTCCTCGGGGGATTTTGATCGCATATTTTTTCAGATGGCCGGGTAAGTTCGCGCCGTCTCCAGCGTCAGGTTGTGTACACCGTACCCTGGGTGGGCTCCAGGGTACGCTCTGTTGAGGTGATATGGATCATCGTGGGTCGACACACATTGAGCGCGCCGAGGGCATCACGGTTCCTGAGCTGAAGGCCGGGGATTGGGTCAACGACAAGTACGAGGTGATGGCCCGAATCGGGGCTGGGGCCCATGGCACGGTTTACCGAGCGATTCAGCATCCCGTCATGCGAACGGTCGCGCTTAAGTTCATAAGTCGCCACCTGAGCCGCGACTCAGAGAACCGTGAGCGATTTTTCGATGAGGCACGAGCGCTGGCCCGTCTGAATCATCCAAACGTTGTTACCCTCTACGATTACGGCGAGTCCGGTGGCCGACTGTACATGGCGATGGAGCTGATCGAGGGTGAAGAACTCACCGCCGTCATCGAACGTGAGAAGCCCATGCATCCAGTGCGCGCCACGCGCATCGCAGAGCAGGTGCTACGGGCCTTAATCGAGGCCCATGAGATCGGTCTCGTCCACCGAGACCTAAAGCCAGCGAACATTATGGTGTACTCCTCTCCAACGGGAGAAGACCGGGTCAAGGTGCTTGATTTGGGCATCGCGAGCCTTAGGGAAGACACCGGACTCAGCATCAGTCACCGGCCCAAGGCGCTCGGTACGCCAGGGTATTGCGCCCCGGAACAGTGTCTTGGTCGACCGGTTGGACCGTCTGCCGACTTGTACGCGGTTGGCGTGATCCTCTTCGAGATGCTCTCCGGGAAGCGTCCATATGATGGACCAAACGCGTGGATGATCATCGAGCGGCATCTCAATGAGTCGATTCCCATGCTGGCTCGAGATCTAAACATTCCGCCTGCGCTTGAGTCGACGGTTCGACTCGCTTTGGCCAAGCGCCCAGAAGCTCGCTTTCCCGACGCCCGCTCAATGCTCGCACGGCTGCTCGAGAATCTCGCCCCACCGGGGGCGTCAGACTCATACGAGATGCCGACCTTGAGAGAGTTGGATGCGCTGGATGATGACGCCATTCAGGAGATCGCGGCGCGCATACAGCAGCGACGTTCCCAACCGGATTATTCGCCCCCAGCACAAGACACGTCGACGGTCCATACGAGTGACCACTGGTCTCCCTCAGACTCATCGGACCCCATTCTCGAGATGGTCTGTCCCCGAGCGATGACTCTAAACAAGCTGCCTGCGCGACCCAATCAACAAAACCCGGCCGAGTTCAATCCCTCGCTCTGGCTCGGGGTTACTGTGCACGGTCTGCTCTTCTTGGTCGTTGGGCTGATGTTATCGGTCTTCTCGACCTATTCCTGAACACCGGGTGAGACGTCAATTGCTTCGACTGTAACCAGGCCCTGTGAAGATCCCCCGGTCGGTGTCTTTCTTAACGCCAGGAAACACGAGGATTTGATTGTGCATGGCCACGTAGACCCCCGCCTCGAGAACCTGCACAGCCAACAGCGCTTCCGTGAGGTTCTGCAATGCGTCGGTGTGCCGCATCTCATAGGGACGCATCGCGCCGGTAAAGACCACGGGTACCGTCAACTCGGGGTTAAGTTCCAAGGTGCGTTCCCCGCTCGTGGCGAGGCGGTCCGTTCCGTGAACGATAATCACGCCGTCGTGAGCATCGGCCATACTTCCAGCGGTGCGAGCGATGAGGGTGTGGTCCCGTTCGCTCATCTCCAGGCTATCTTTGTTCATCAGCGGAACTCGGATGATCTCGACGCCCTGGAGCTGTAGAGATGCCAGCATCATGTCGAGGATATTGGTCTTATTTGCCAAGACCCCGGCCAGCTCATCGTAGGTCTTCTCGATGGTGCCACCGGTGCTGATGAGAGCGATACGCTTGATCTTCATGGGTTGATGCTCCCGACTCACTAGGGGGTCCGTCAAGTTATGGTCCAAGAAGGTCACCGGTAATCTCAGTGACCGTAGGCGCACCGCAGAGCGCCATCGCCTCGAGGAGTTCTGCGTTCAAGAGGTCCAGCACGCGTCTTACTCCCTCTCGACCGTCTACGGCAAGCCCCCAAAGAATAGGTCGCCCGAGTAGGACGGCGTCAGCGCCCATGGCGAGGGCCTTGAGCACATCGGTACCCCGGCGCACCCCACCATCCACATAGACTTCAGCCGTCCCAGCAATGGCATCAGTGATCGCGGGTAAGACGCGCGCGGTGGGCACCGCTGTGTCGAGCTGTCGTCCACCGTGATTCGAGACGACTACGGCCTTCGCGCCATGCTCAATCGCTCTCTGAGCGTCGTCCGGCCTCACGATACCTTTAATGATGATTGGGAGCGTCGTTAGCTGAGTGAGCCACTCGACGGTCTTCCAGGTGAGTGAAGAATCGAGGAGCTCGCGGACATATCGGTTCAGCGCAGAAGCGCCGCTCTGATGCTCTAGGTTTTGCAACCCCGTCCCATCTAAGTTGGCAGCAGACATCCCAGTCGGTAAGGCAAACTCTGTCGAGAGATCTCGTTCTCGAGTTCCGATCTCAGCCGCGTCTACGGTTAAGACGATGGCCTTATAACCGGCCGCCTCAGCGCGGCGAATCAGCTGCTTGGTGACACCGCGATCCTTGTAGACGTAGAGCTGAAACCACATGGGCCCCGAGCTCGCCGAGGCGACATCTTCAATGCTGACTGTTGAAAGAGTGCTTAAGGTGAAGATTGATCCAGCCTGATTCACCCCCAGGGCAGTTTCAGCTTCGCCACCCTCGTGAGCTAAGCGATGAAATGCCATGGGCGCGCAGATCAACGGGCTGGAGACGGGTATGCCCAGAATCTCGGTTTTGGTCGTGCGATTCGACACATCGACCAGGGTTCGATAATGGAGCCAGACCTCCGACCACGCGCTCCTGTTTGCGCGAAGAGTCACCTCATCTCTCGCACCACCAGCGAAGTAACCATAGGCCATCTCGGAGAGGCGACCTTTGGCGGCGCGCTCATAAGCGTCTAGGGTCTGTAGCTCGCTCATGACCAGCCTTCTCCTACATCAACGCGTAGCTTTCTAGGATCTGCCGGCTCAAGGACTCACGGTCAAGTCCTGAATCCGATCGTTAATTGCCTTAGGCGGAGCAAGTCCTGATGACCATGACGATAAGTCCTGATATGGTGCCGCCGTCATAATCGGAGCTAGACATGAGTACGTCTTTCCCACTCAAGAAAATCAAGGTCGTCCTCCTCGAAAATATCAACCGCAAAGCTGTGGAGATCTTCGAGGCGGCGGGTTTCCACGTGGAACATCATCCCTGCGCCTACCAGGGACAGGAGTTGATCGATGTCGCGGGCGACGCCCACATCATTGGGATTCGGTCCAAGACAAAGCTAACGGCGGAGTACTTCGCCCAGGCGTCACGCCTCTGGGGCATAGGCTGCTTCTGCATCGGGACCAACCAGGTCGACCTGGAGAGCGCTGCTCGGGCTGGCGTGCCCGTCTTCAACGCTCCCTTCCAGAACACCCGCTCCGTCGCCGAACTCGTTATCTGCGAGATTATCGCTCTGCACCGTCAGCTGTTCGACCGCTCACAGGCGATGCACTCGGGCCAGTGGATGAAATCGGCGGCAGGAGCCCATGAGATCCGCGGACGGACCCTGGGGATAGTCGGGTATGGGCGCATTGGCTCTCAGGTCTCGGTGCTCGCCGAATCGATGGGACTCAACGTGATCTATCACGATGTCGTAGACGTCCTCCCGATGGGCAACGCTATGCAAGCGAACGGACTCGATGATCTCCTTGGCCGCTCCGACATCGTCACTCTGCATGTGCCCGCGACAGACGAGACGCGAGGCATGATCGGCTCGACTGAGCTTAACAAGATGAAGCCTGGCGCCTACCTGCTCAATAACGCCCGGGGCAAGGTCGTCGACGTCGATGCGCTACGAAGCGCGCTGGAGTCCGGTCATCTCTCGGGCGCTGCGGTCGATGTTTTCCCCTCCGAGCCGGCTTCGAATGACGAAGCATTTTCAAGCGCGCTCCAAGGCACAAAGAACGTGATCCTGACGCCACACATCGGCGGTTCAACGATGGAGGCTCAGCAGAACATCGCTGAATCAGCGGCGAACCGACTCGTCCGTCTCATGAATAATGGAACGACGACGACGGCGGTCAATGTCCCGCAGGTTCAGCTTCCAAGGCTGCACTCAGACCACCACAGGATTATTCACTTCCACCGAAATGTACCGGGCGTCCTCGGCAAGCTCCACACCGCGATCGCAGAGTTGGGGATCAACATCGCTGCAGAGTTTCTCCAGTCCGATCCTGAGCACGCGTACCTGATCCTCGATATCTCACCGTCGTCGGAGGAAGACGCGCTGAACGCTCTCTTGAGATCCTTCGACGAGACGATTCGTCTTCGTATGCTTTGGTGAGCGGGATGCGCGAACAAAGAATTAAGGCGTTGCAAGACATGCTCGCCAGCGACCCTAACGATGGTTTTGCCCTGTATGGACTGGCGCTCGAATATAAAGCCGAGGGTCGCTTGGAAGAGGCGCTTCCACTCCTGCAGAGAGCGTCGGTGCTCGATGAGCCAGAGGTGTACACCTTCTACCAATTAGGAGAGGTGCTCATCGGACTCGCCGAGGAGGATGACGCCGTAAACGCGCTAGAAGAAGGTATGAAGCGCGCGATAAAAGCCGGCGACGCAAAGGCTGCGAATGAGTTCGCCGTGCTCCTGGGTACGATTCAATAAGAGCGCTTTGAAAAGCTCAGTCTTGGGTGCTCTGCCGCCAAGTCCAATAGAAGTTCGCGAGATAATTCCATACCGTCGCGACACCGATTCCAAGAAGCTGTGACCCGTAAATAGCAGAGCCAACCTCTGGTGGCTCAAGGATAGGTCGCAAAATGTAGGTGGAGACGACTCCGTCGGCTCCGGCGAAGTACTGACTGAGCCCTTGGGACCCGGACAGCCACCACAGGAAAGCGACGTTCATTCCGAGGAAGACGCTCCACTGAATGAGCGCCCCGACGAGGGACACGAGCTGAAAACGACCGGCTCGACTGACGACGGTTCCTTCACCTCGCTGGTCCCGAAATGTCCACAGCTCGTTCACTGCGAAGTTTGAGATGATGGAGATCTCAATGGCCCAGGCTGATGCGTAGGAGCTACGGAGACCGACAGACAAGAGAATGGCCATCGCGCCAAGGTTCACCAGCACACCGCTGGCACCGACCGTACAAAACTTCAGAAACTGAGCTGAGAAGAAAGGTGCGAGGCGAGATGTGAGGGAGGGCTCAGACATCAGAGACCGCCTCGGGCGTAAAGATCCAGCCGCTCGGCCCCGAAGTATGGAGCCGAGCGGAGGAGTCTTTTAGCCGAGACTTACCGGGCTTAGTTGCCGCGGCAGGTGTTGATCACCGCGTCACATGCCGGACACATCGCAGGGTCCATACACATGTTGGTGTTCAAGCAGGTGGCTACGTCCTGGAAACCGAAGAAGCCGGCATCGCTTGCCGCATCAACGCAGGCCGAAACACAGGCCTGGCCCATGGCGTCCTGAGGACAGTTAAATGCGCAATCAAGGGTCGTCCCGCAGTCTGCTGCGCCGAACATCCGTCCATCGCGAATGCAGGTACGGAACTCCTCGACGCAGTTCTCGTTGATGCAGGCATCATCCTGGCAGTTGTTCTCGTTGCTGCATGCGATGATCGCCTCAAAGGTCATGTAGCTTGCAGGGCTGGTCGCTTCGATGCACTGGTCGCGGGTTCGAGCCTCATCGCCCAAGCACTCGAGGAAGTCATTGCAGGTACCCATGCCCATTGGCATCGCCGGCTCACCGAAGCACGCCTCGATCTCCATGGCACACTCACGCTCGAGGCATGCGTTGTCACCATCAGGGCAATTCGCGCCACGGACACACTCGGACACAGAGACCGCGAGGTTGAAGCCCTCAGCGGAGGTGTTATCGATGCACTG
>MDTA01173776.1_pt1 | contig 10136 bp, 6 predicted proteins | sample 811151 | NCBI WGS metagenome assembly MDTA01 (sample SAMN05326648, study PRJNA326480) | marine metagenome | isolation source: seawater | place: Indian Ocean: South | collected 2010 | reverse complement strand
TTGTCCCCTTCCTGCTCTTTGGAATGGATCGGATGCTAGCGGCGGCACGAACGGTCCGGTGGCTCTGGGCGGTCACGCTGCTGGTCGGATGGCAGACCCTGAGTCGAGTCTGGGGGGAGCCTCCGCTGGTTCCTGCCGGAGGGACCGGTGATTCAGTATGGGTCGTTATTCTCGGGGTGGCGCTTGTCGTAGTGGGACGAAGGGGAGCTCTTGCCGTGTGCCTCATTGGAGGTCTGGCGGTCCTGGGTGCGGCAGTAACGGCATATTCGCTGTGGGTCTTTTATGGCGATCCGGCACATGATCTCGCGATAGACCGCTTTCGCAACGTGCTCGTTTACAGCGAAGGCCTGAACCCGGTACTGACCGGGATGCTTTGTTCATCCGCGGCGGTGGCCGCAGGGTGGTTTGCGCTTCGAAGTAGCGGCTGGAAGACGGGCCTTCTCTGGACCGCTGTTCTCGTGGTGCTGGTTTTCGGGTTGATGGCGAGCCAGAGCCGGGGGGCGATGCTGGGCTTCGCGGTGGGATTTGGAGCCCTGCTTTTGTTCGAGTGGCGGAGCTGTCATATCGCGGTAGTGCCGATGGTGCTCTCCGTGGCGGTATACTTTATTGCTGTTCAGGGAGGGAATACCGCGGGCGAACTTATTGAACGCGGATCCACAGGTCGCCTTGCCATTTACCAGTGGTTCCTTGACCGGCTCTCTGGGCTTGAGTTTTTAACAGGCAGGGGATTTGGGACGCTCAGCGAAATACCGGAGGAAGAACTGGGCTGGCTGGTTCATCATCCTCATAGCTCCTACCTGACGCAGCTGGTGCTGGGGGGCCTGGTTGGAATGGGCCTGCTCCTGCTCGTTCTTTTCTGGAGCCTCAGGGACTCCTTGCGCCTGGGCGCGCTTGGACAGTCCCTGTGGGCTCCAGTGCTGGCCTGTGGGCTTGGATCGCTGCTTTTTGATGGGGCGGAAATCTTCAGCCTGCACTCGGTTCCGCGGCTGGAATTCCTCCTGATCGTGGTTCCCGCCTGTCTTCTGGCAGGACAAGCCTCTGCGAGATTGCCCTCCCCGGGGAAGGCTTTGGGCACAGAAGATAAAACACGAGCTCCGGAACAAACGACCGCGTAATATCTTCCTGCTCGCTCTCCCGGGGAAGCACTGGGCCTTCCCCGTTCACCCCTTCCCGTGCACCATGTCTTTTTACTCAAATGGTTTCGGTTCACGGCATTTTGGTTATCAGCCTCATTCCCCCAGTCCTGCCTTGAAATCAGCCGGATCCCTGCCCCAAGCTTTCCACTGATGGAACCGGACGAAGCAGCTGGGACCGTGAACCTGGATTCGTTCACCCTCGATTTCACGGAACGGGATCCGAATGAAGGCGCATGGGATGAAGAGGGCGAACGGATTTTGGATAACGAGGATGTACTCGCGCAGATGCTCGATGCCATCCCCTCAGATGCAATCGAACTCGGAACGCTGGAGGACGAGGTCGATAACTGGACGTCTTGGCAGATCAACGACCGTTACTTCGTGACTCCTTGGGAGGGGGAGGCGTTCGAATGGGCGCTCTTCCGGATCTCATGGGACGACAACTGGGGGCGCTATGGATGGGAATCCTGTGCCCGGGCATCGGGCATTAAAGAAGGTCGGCATGCTGGCCGGATCATGTTCAAGGCTCTCGTTGAGAGCTGGGGCTATGACCTCGACGGAAATGAGCATGAGGCCTATCGAAACTTCCTCGATCAGATCTAACTATTCTGATCAGCGCTTCCATTCCGGATATTCTGAGGCAGGCCGGGCCCTTTGTGATGAGCATGGTTTTTTGGGGAAGCTCTTTGTCGTTACGACCTGCAATTCGGACGGGGAGATGCGTCCGGGCCGGAAGAATAAAGCGTGGGATCAGCGCCAGAGGAGATTCAGGACGCCCGTTTCGCCGACGTCATGCAGAAGGGAGGCCCCACTCAGACCATTTGAGATATAGCGTTCCAGCCCTGCCTGATATTCGTCAACCTTACGATAAACGCTTTCGATCTCCTCGATTTCATCAACACGCAATCGACGCCAGAAGCGGAAACGCAATTCACTGGGGGTTGCCATTTCTATTGATCCCGGGGTGATGTCGTTGACGCGGCTGAGGGTGGAGGTCACAAGATCCAGGGTATCGCGCTCGGCCCAGCCGTGACGGATCGAACAAGAGGTGCCGACCTCAAAGAATTCGATGATCTCTTCGATAGGCGTTTCCGCCGGGACGAGGTAGAGGCGAGGGGACCAGTCGTCCGGGGACTGGCCGTAGAGCCCCCTCGTTCCTTCAGGGGTATCGACGGGCGGCGGATCCCGGAGATCGGCCTCGTCCCCGATCATCCATTCAGGGCGCTGAGGATGAGGCTGCATGGGCATCTGGGAGACGTTGAGGGGTGAATCGGGGCTCCGTCAAGAGGAGCAAAGGGATCTCAAAGAAGCTTAAATCCCTGATTTTGGGGGCCAAACCCTAAGAAAAACAAATAATACAGTTTTATGTAATAATTTAAGGTGTTTGCTGGTAGAATCCGGGCAGTTAATTCGGACGACCACCGTTCACCCTTATGGTTTCGTCACCCCAGATCGGGAACACCCGTGCCCGGCTCCCTGCTCCTGTTTTTCCCGAAACAGGGAGAGGAGAGGCCTTTGTGCGTGTTCTTCTTTGTCTTCCGCTCCTGCTTCTCTGCCAGTGTGAGAGCGTAGAAGGGACAAAATCTGGTGTCATGGAAAGAGACGCTTCCATTGCCCTGGGATCCCCGATTGCATTTTCAGGAGATCCCGGTCGTGACGCGAGGGCCCTTGGAGGGTCTGACCAGATCATCCAGCTGGCCGACTGGGGGCGGATGAGTGCGGGCCAGAATTGGTCAAAGATCTTCGGTAAGCACCAGGTCTACGGAGAGAAAGGGTTTACCGCCACGGCGGCACCGCGCCCTCGAAGAGCGCGGAATATCCCGACCTTTCACCGGCCTGATGGCAAGATCCAGATTTACTATCGCCTTGAGCACTTCGGCGGAGTGAACGTGACCAACAGCCGGAAGAATTTTAATGATAACTCGGTGGTCACGGTTACTCCAAACCAGCTTGAGCCACTGGTCAAGGTGGTCCAGGCCCATCTTGGCGAGCAGGGAACCGTTTCGGCGCTGCCTTCGGAGAATGTGCTTGTCATTACCTGTGCCCAGGCCGCGCAGGACAGCGTGATGCAATTGATGGAGCACATTGATGCCGGGCGCAAGCAGGTGGAAATTGCAGTGCGGATTTTTGAAGTAGCTGACGATTTCGACATGCAGGTCGGGATGAATTCCCTGCTCAAGCATCTGGGGACAACCAATTCTCAGGCCTTGCTGGGCAACTTCAGTCCTGCGGCCTTCGTGGGAAGAGTGGTGGATCCTCTTTCTGGAGTAGGACCGGATCCCGGGGGAATGCTGAACCTCGTCGGAGAGTTACAGAAGGTCGGAGTCGGCATCGATGTAACTCTCGAGGCTCTCGAGCGCTCCGGCATGGTCAAGGTGGTCTCCCAACCGCGGATGACTGTCGAGGCGGGGCAGCCGGCCTACATGATGGCTGGTCAGGAACTCCCGATCAGGGAGGGTCGCCTGACCAATGACAAGTTTGTGACGGAAAAGATTACCTACAAACCGGTGGGAGTACAACTCCATATCACACCCCAGTCGATTGGGGAGGAGAGTGTGAAGCTCCATATCCTTACGGTCGTTTCTGCGATCTCGGGGTTCGCACCCCTGCCCAGCATGAAGAATAATGAGATCAAGGGGCAGTTGATGAACCCGGTTCTCGACTCCCGGCAGGCTGAGACCCGGGTGGAGGTGCCGCATGGAAGTACGCTGGCTTTTGGAGGCCTGAGAATGGCGCGTCAGATCGGAAGAGAAGAGAAAATCCCTATTCTGGGCGATGCCCCCGGGATCGGGAACCTCTTCAAGAGCAAACGAAAACAGAAGACGATGACCGACCTCTACTTTTTCGTGACCCCGCACCTCATCAGCCGATAGCAGGTCGGTTCAGGGGCTGACATCAAGGCACACTGCCTTCCCGCTGTTATTACGTGCGATCAGCCTGCCATTAGAGACGGCAAAGGGGGACCAGCATTTGCTTGGAAGGATCTTAAGTCGTCCGGTTTCTGTGAAGCCCTTGGTGCTGACCTTGCCGGCCACGAGGTCGCCGGTCTCGGAAAGGAGGACAAAGGTGTCTCCCACGAGGGCGGAGGAAGCCCTTGTGCCAGGCATCTCCTCACGCCAGTGGATTTTTCCAGTGGCGAGGTCCATGTGGATGAGCTCTGCATCGATGCGCTTGTCCCCGAAGACCCCGGTGATGCTGTTGCCTATTCGGACACTGTTCTGGAAGATCATGCGGATATCCTGGTCCCGGTGGAGGATCCGTGGGCTGGATCCGGCGACATCAAGAACGGCATATCCCATCCCGTAGCCGGATGCGAAGAAGACCTTCCCATCGTAATACTGGGGGTTGCTGGCGTTGACATTGTAAGACGTCTTCCACTGGTGCCGGAACATAATCCTTCCCTTGGCCGTCAGATCGTGGGCGACAACGGTGCGCCCATAAAATACGAGGGCGGCCCTTTTCCCGGCAATTTCCGTGATGACAGGAGAGGCGTAACCGGAGCGCTGCTCGTTTTTGGTGTGCCAGGAGACTTCCCCGCTGTTCTTATCGAGCGCATAGAACGCGCCGTCCTTTGAACAGGGAAGAACGTAGAGAAGGTCCCCATCGACCACCGGTGATGCGGTAAATCCCCAGCCCCCGGCCTTCCCGCCAAAATCATTGCGCAGGTGCTTGCGCCAGATAGGGCGGCCATCGGCGAGGCTGAGGCAGAAGAGGACCCCGGACTTACTCAGGGTATAGACCCTGGTGCCATCGACCGTTGGGGTAGTGTTTGGTCCGCCCTCGTAGAGATTGGGGGTGAGTTTCTCGGGATACTGGTGCTGCCAGATGGGCTTACCCGTGTCAGCGTCGAGGCATCGGATGATGTCATTACGTCCGTCATTTCCAGCCACCAGGGCCCTGCCTTTTACGATCGACCAACTGCCACAGCCTTTCCCAACCTCGGCTTTCCAGAGGACCTTGGGGGGCTTTTGGGTCCAGTTGCCATTAATCTGTTCGGATGACACGGCGTTGCCCTTCGGTCCGAGATACTGGGGCCAGTCTGCGGCGGAAAGGACGGGCAGGAAGGCTCCAAGGACTGGAAATAGTAGTAATTTCATCGGAAACTTTCGAATTTGTACGATTTGCGAGGAGGTTAGTTGAAGAGAGCAATCATAGATTCTGGCGCTGATTCTGGCCAGCTCTTGTTTGTCATATTACCCGGTCCTTGACGCTTGCAAAGGATCACGACCCCACCAGACTACGCCGCCATGTCCAAACGCACCTTCACCCCGGCCCTTGGGGCATTAATATCTGCTGCCCTGCTTTCCTGCGGAGCGGCATCGGCCCAGATTGTTCAAACCCTGCCCGAAGTCCGGGTCACCGCCTCGTCTGATGGTGACGGAGCGGGAGAGGGGGACCTTGACGAGACTGTTCTCGCGCCTGAGGACCTGGATCGCTTCGGGGTAGAAACCTTGGAGGACCTGAGCGCTCTTGCTCCCAACCTGCACTTCGTGGACAGCGATACCCGGGGTTACGGTAACGTGGTCTCAATGCGGGGCCTGAGCAATACCCTGTTCTTCGGGCCGGCGGCGGTCGGACTTTATATTGACGATGTCCCCTTCAGCGATGCCTTCACCTACGCTTCCAATCTTCTCTCCCTGGAATCTGCCCGGGTGCACCATGGGCCCCAGGGGGCAAGCTTCGGGTCCAACGGGGCGGCGGGGATGATCAACCTGACGACCCTCCAGGCAGGAGATACCCTGGAGGATTCTGCCAGCCTGGAATACGGGTCCTATGGCTCGAGAAGCGTCAGGTATTCTTCATCTGGTCCGCTCGCGCAACTTGATTCCGGGATTTCGGCCCTCGAAAACCTGAGTCATACCTTCCAGCTATATTGGAAGGAGCGGGATGGATTCATTCGGAACCGGACCCTTGGGGGGCACCCGGACGACCGGTCCGTCCTGGGAGGGCTGGCGACCCTGTCCTGGGCCAGCGACGATACGGAAGTCAAGTTGCGGGTCATGGCGGAGTCCGTGGAGGATGGGGGCCAGCGATTGACGGCCCTTCCAATTTCACGGAATCCACTGCTTGGTGCACCGTTTGACCCCTTCGGAGGCCTTCCGCTCATACCCAACCAAGCCTTCACTGGAGATACCCGCACGGTGGATTCCGATCTCCGGGGGCAGAATGAAAGTGACCGGTATCAGTTATCATTGCATACGCGGCGGGATCTCGGATGGGCGACCTTCAAGTCCATTGCCAGTTACCAGAATTGGGACCTCGGCCCCCAGGTCGTGGACCTCGATCTTTCTCCTGCGCCTTTCGCCACCTCTTCCATTGAACAGAGCCAGGAACTGTGGACCAAGGAATACCGGCTGCAGAGCCCGGAGGGATCAGGACCCCTGGCGTGGCGTGCCGGGCTCTTTTACATGGATAAGGAGAACAGCGGAACGACTCGTCGCCAGTTTCCCTTCAACCCACTGGACCCTTTCAACAGTATCGGGGTTGAAAATAACCGCTTTTCCATCGAGCAGGAAAGTTTCGCGGCATACGGGAAGTTCCAGTATCAGCTTGGGAATGGCGTTGCCCTCGAGGCGGGCGCCCGGGCGGAGCTCATTGAGGCCAGCCTGGACCGGGTGAAGGCTGCCAATGCTGCTTTCGGCATCCCGGCCATTGCCATCAAGGAGAACCGGGACGAGTTTTATTTCTCTCCTACGGCCGGAGCTTCCTACGACGTTACCCAGAACGTCACGGCTTTTGTCCGCTCGGGTCTCGGGATCAAGCCGCACGGTTACTCGGCCTTCAGTGATAACCCGGCTACCGCGGCCTTCGATGAAGAGCGGAACTGGTCCAATGAAGCCGGTCTGCAGTTCAGAGATGAAGAGAAGCAGTTAAATGCCGTGATCCGGGCTTTCTGGAACGAGATCGAGGATTACCAGCTTAATGCGCAGAACCCGGCCTCCACGGATTTCGTGGTGGTGAATGCGGATGAGGTCCGATCGAGTGGAATTGAAGCGGAGCTTCAGTGGCGTCCGGTCGAGCCGCTCCTGCTCCATGCGACCGCGGGCTACACGGATGTCCAGTTTGAGGATTATACGGACGCGTTCACCGGGGCGGACAGGCAGGGAAACACGGTGCCTTTTATCCCGGAGTTTACTGCCAGCGTGGGATTCCGTTATGATCTGGCGGGAGGATTCTTTATCGGGTCCTCCCTGCGGGGGACCAAGGAGACCTATTATGATGCCGCTAATACCGAGGCCTTCAGTGAGGATGGTTACCTGGTCTGGGATGCCCAGGTTGGCTACGAGCAGGAAAACTGGTCGGTCGTGGTTTACGGCCGAAATCTCCTCGATGAGGAATATTACTCCTTCATCAACCCCCAGATTGCAGCCGGAACTCCGGGAGATCCGCAGCTTTTCGGGGTTCGCGTGGACCTCGATATCTGGTAAAACCTGCGGCCAGCAACTCTTCCTTTCCTGTTGAATTAGATGCGGGAATCGGAGAAAAGGACCGTATTATTCCCGCGTAGAAAACGCTTCATGACAACGCTTCGATTCCCTGCCTGCCTCTCCGTCCTTTCCGCCCTGTCCCTGGGAGCTATCGCCCTGGCGGCTCCGCCCAAGGCCAGTGGCCTCCTGAACTGGAGGGGCCCTGACCAGACGGGGGTCCTGCCGGGCGCTGGTTTTCCTGAGAAGTGGGGTGGCCCCGGCGAGGAGGGCCATCTCTGGACCTACAAGGTGAAGGGCGGGGGGACCCCGGTGATCGCAAACGGGAAACTTTATGCCTTTGGCTACTACGACGATCCGAAGGATCTCAGTGATGTCCAGGAGGCTCTCATCTGTCTTGATCCGGAGACTGGCAAGCTGGAGTGGGAGTATCGCTTCCGCGATTATATCAGCGATGTTGTTTACAACCGCTATGCGGTGGGGTCTCCCATTGTTGATGCGGAGACGGGCAATATCTACCTGCAGGGTTCGAACGGCCGCCTGATGGCCTTCGGCGAAGACGGTAGCAAGCTGTGGGAGCATTCCCTGATCGAGAAACTGGCGAGGTTGACTTTCCCCAACGGGCGCACGGGCTCCCTGGGGCTGCAGGGTCCGGTTGTCATCGTCCATTGTGTGACCGCTAACTGGGGGACCACCGGTCCGGCCCGGGACCGGCTTTACGCCTTTGACAAGATCACCGGGGAACTGGTCTGGTATTCTACTCCTGGAACGGTTCCGGATGACAGTTCCTTCGCCATGCCGGTGTATGCGACGATCGACGGGCACCGCATAGGGTATACCGGTCACGGGTGCGGGAATATTACCAGCGTGGACATGCGGACTGGTAAGCCTCTGTGGCGCTTCCAGTTCGCCAAGGGAGGAATCAATTCCCAGATATTGAAGTATGGAGAGGACAAGCTCATTGCGATTCACGGCAAGGAGAATGTCGACACAACCGCGAAGGGGCGGCTGATCTGTCTCAAGGTGCCTACGACTTACAATGCGGGCAAACCGATGATCCTGCCGGCAACCGCTGAGATCTGGCGGAATGAAGAGCACGTGGCCTTTACCAGTTCACCGGTTCTCGTAGGGGACAGGGTTTACACCACCGTTGCCACGGGCGAACTGATCTGTGTCGACGCCAAGACCGGCAAGACTCTCTGGAAAAAGAAGCTTGGGCCTGACCAGTTGCACGCCTCGCCGGCCTATGCCGATGGCAAGCTTTACGTGCCCCTGGCCGATGGTGTTTTCTATATTCTCAAACCTGGAGAGGACGGTGCGGAGGAACTCACCAAGGTTCACCTTCACACTCCCTGCCTGGGCACCCCTGCGCTCTGGAATGGAAAGTGTTTTCTCATGACCAAGAACGGGCTGCATTGCTTTGGCAAAAAGGGGGCTGCATCCGATGAGCTTGCCGGGGATCTTCCGGTTGAGGAGGTGGGCCCCGTGGCCCAGATCCAGGTTGTTCCAGCGGAATTCGCCCTCACTCCGGGGGGGCGACAGACCTTCACGGTCTGGGGTCTCGACGACAAGGGTCGCCGGGTCAAGAAGATGGAGGGGGTGGAATGGGAGACCTTTATTCCGCCCACCGCGAGGGTGAAGGCCAAGGTGGATGCGGCCTTTGAGGGAGATACCCTGATAGCGGGTCCGGAGGCAAAACTGTCGGCAGGGGCCTTCAAGGCCAGCGTGGACGGGATGACCGCGACCACCCGCGGGCGCGTGATCGGCTCCATTGGCTACAGTGCTGATTTCGAGGGGACCCCGCTTCCTTTGAAGAATGATGCCGGCGAGGCGGTCAATTTCCCTCCGCTGCCCTGGCTTGGGGCCCGGATCAAGTGGCATGTCCTGAAACACGATGGCAGCCAAGTCATTGCCAATCGGCTGGATAACGTGCTTTTCCAGCGCACCATGAACTTCTTTGGCGACCCCGAGCTCAGTAATTACGTGCTGGAGGCTGATGTCGCTACCGATGGGAACCGGCGGGTGATGTCAACCATCGGACTCGTGAACCAGCGCTACCTCATCACCCTTGATGGGAATCGCCGCATCCTTGAGGTAAGCTCCAACCATGAGCGGGTGAAGGAGAGCGTGAAGTTCCCCATCCGGCCCAATACCTGGTATCATCTCAAGACGCATGTCATGAGAGGTGAGGACGGGAAGGGGGCGGTCCGGGCCAAGGCCTGGCTCCGGGATCAGCCCGAACCCGCGGAGTGGACCATCGATGTAAAGCTGGATGACGTCCATGAAAAGGGAGCCCCGGGGATTTTCGCCTTTTCACCGCAGGTCCAGAAACGCGTCTATATCGACAACATCAAACTTTCCGCTGCCAAGTAAATAGACCCTCAACCATTGCTCAGACATGAAACTCAACCAAGTCTACTCTCTTATTATCAGTCTCGGACTCGTTCCGGTGATCTCGTCCTGCCAGGATAACGGAGCCACGGATGCAGGAAGCGCGGATGCAGGAAGCGCGGATGCAGGAAGCGCGGATGCAGGAAGCGCGGATGCAGGAAGCGCGGATGCAGGAAGCGCGGAT
>MDTA01189921.1_pt1 | contig 10137 bp, 7 predicted proteins | sample 811151 | NCBI WGS metagenome assembly MDTA01 (sample SAMN05326648, study PRJNA326480) | marine metagenome | isolation source: seawater | place: Indian Ocean: South | collected 2010 | reverse complement strand
CATTGGTTAAATTTAGAACATTTATGGGGTCCCAATAATAATCCTGGAAATTCATCTAGTTGTGCTGATGATGATGGTGTAGATGATACTCCTAGATGCATTGGTGTTACATCCTGCAACCTTACTGCAAATACATGTTCGAATGATGTGATTGATGGGTACTGGACAACTGATGTTGTAGATAATGTTGAAAATTTTATGGAATATTCTTACTGCTCTAAAATGTTCACCAATGATCAGCGATCTAGAATGAGAACAGCAATTACTTCTAGTGTTGGAGGAAGGAATAACATTTTGCAAACAAGCAATTTGAATTCTACTGGGGCAAATGCTACTCCAACAGCATGTGTTGCTCAATTTATGGTTGATAGACAGGTGATTTGTGCAGGTGATGATTTAAATTTTACTGACGACTCTTACAGTAATATATCTTCTTGGAATTGGACTTTTCAAGGTGGTTCACCATCAACTTCAACTACCCAAAATCCTCAAGTTAGTTATTCATCTCCAGGAGAATATGACGTTACTCTTTCGGTAACCGATATTTTTGGAAACACTGTTTCTCAGAACTATCCCAATTACATTACTGTTTTAGGGGCTCCAGGACAAGCACTTCCTGTAACTGAAGGTTTTGAAAGTACTACTCTTCCAAATGACGATTGGTTTATTGAAAATTATGGTGGTCCTGGATTTGGAATCACTTCTCAAGCCGCTTATAGTGGAACGAAATCTTTAAAACTAAATAACTCTGCTGGATCAAATTTAGACAAGGATGCCTTTGTAAGCTCAACAATTGATTTGGAAAACATTACTTCAGCTACCTTAACCTTTAAGTATGCATTTGCTAAGATAACACCTAGCAATAGTGATTTCTTGCAAATTTATGCTAGCAGCAATTGTGGGGAAAGCTGGGCAGTAAGAAAAAGCATTTCATCTTCACAATTGGCAACACTAAATAATACAGCCTCAAATTATACACCTGGGCCAAATGATTGGGAGACGGTTACCGTTTCTAATTTTTCATCTGCTTATCAGGTAAACAATTTAAGAATTAAGTTTTTATTTACTAATGGTGGTGGTAATGATTTATATATTGATGACATTAATCTTTCTGGTCCAGTAGGCTTGAATGAAAATGAAACTATTTTTGACTTTTTTGTTTTTCCTAACCCTACAAATGATGTTGCTAATATTCAATTTTTGCTAGCAGAAAGTCAGCAGCAAATGGATATTACTTTACACAATATTGTTGGAGAAACTGTCCAGAACATATTTAATGGATTCATGTCTTCCGGTCAACAGAATATAGCTGTTGATGTTTCTGATTTAGCTTCTGGAGTTTATTTTGTTACCATTTCAAATCCCAATAGAAAGGTTGTTCAGCGATTTGTTGTTGAATAAAAGGTTGCAAAATAAGGTGGTTAGCTATTTCATATTATTTCTTTAATTTGTCATAAATTATTTTAACTGAAATGAAAAAAATCTTTCTATCGTTATTCCTTGTTAGCTGTGCTCTTTCAATTTTTGCTCAAGGTTTTGGTGATACAATAACAATTCAAACATTAGAGTTTTCTGATATAACCAAAAGAAGAGGGTGGTATGTTTTTCCTTCAGATACCAACCAGTATCATAAGATTTTAATGCTTTACACCTTAAAATGTGATCCTGCTACCACTCAAGATAATTTTAACTGTGGAGAGTGGGATTATACAACTTATACTAATTTATATCAGCATAAAAATTTAAATACACCTTATTATTACCTTCAAAATTCAACCCCTGATAGTATTTTCTACAACAATAATCCTAAGTTTGATCTGGTTCAGAATTACGATTCATATATTGTTTACGACTCTGTTTCAAGTGAGAGTTTTTATGCCTTAGGGCAAGGGTTAACATCTTCAAATGAGCTATTTAATACAACTGGAAAATCAGGAAAAGCACAATATTTAATTACTGAAACAGAGCTTACTGCTGCTGGATTAACTGCTGGAACTATTGATAAGCTTGCTATTGAGCTTTCTTCAATTGGAGCTGTTTTGGATAATGTTGTAATTCGAATAAAGAATACTTCTCTTACTCAGTTAACTTCATCCTCTTATGAAACTGATAGTTTAACTCAAGTATATAGTTCTTTATTAAATTCATTAGCTAATGGTGTTAATACATTTAATTTTACTACTCCATTTTTATGGGATGGTGTTTCTAATATTGTTGTTGAGTTGTCGTTTACTAACGCCAGTTCTGACTTGGTTAATTATACGGTTTCTTCAGACGATTACTCCTCTCCAATTGGCGTATATATGTCAGAAGATGCTTGTTTAGATTTTGAAGGAGATGACATTGTTGATGTCCCATCGAGTGTTTTTAGTGCTGTGGATAGTGCAATTACGATTTCATTTTGGTGTTATGGAGATCCTAATGTAATGCCTTTTAATTCTTATATTTTTGAAGGAAGGGACATTAATGGATACAGAGTAATAAATTGTCATTTACCTTGGAGTAACTCTAGAGTTTACTGGGATGCTGGAAATTCCGGAACTAGTTCTTATGACAGGGTGGATCAAGCTGCTAATTTGCAAGATTTTTCTGGAAGGTGGAATCACTGGGCATTTACCAAAGATGTTTCAACTGGAGTTATGAATGCCTACTTAAATGGAAGTTTGTTTATGTCGGCAACTGGGAAAACACGTTTAATGGAGGGGATAACTTCATTTAGAATTGGGGGTACCGCTTCGTCTGGATTTAATGGTGTTTATGATGGTAAAATCAATGAATTTAGAATTTGGGATTCTGCATTAGATCAAGCTACAATTCAGTCATGGATGTATCAATCGGTTGATAATTCTCACCCTAACTTTTCTAACCTTTTAGCTTCCTATAGTTTTGATGGGGCTAGTGGATTAATGGCTAGCGATTACTCTTCTAATGGTGTTTCGGCTCAATTAATGGGAGTGCCTTCTTGGGAGGTAATAAGTGGTCATAACCTGTTTTTAAATCCTGTGCCAACTACATTTAGACCAAAATTCACGCTTACTCAAGGCGTTTACTCTTCCCATTTATACTCTAACCTAGTAATAGATACTGTTTTTTATGATCCAATATCAATTGTTGAAACTCAGCCTTATATTGATATGAATTCATCTGGAATTTCTTCTACAATGGTGGATACTATTTTTGGGTATGAATCTGGATGGGGCTATACCTATGATCATTTGGGTAATGTTGTTGATTCTATGAATTTTTATGTTGACAATACGTTAATTAATTCCTACAAACAGGTTACTCATCAAATTCAAAATTATGTTACTCCCTATGGAATCGGTCTTGATCTTGGCCCTAATGGTTTTCGATGGGTTTATGATGTAACCGACTACATGCCTCTTTTTAACGATACTTTGGAGATATCTGCTGGTAATCAACAAGAGCTGATAGATTTAAAATTCATGATGGTAAAAGGAGTTCCACCAAGAGATGTTTTGGATTTTGAAACTATTTGGCGGGGAGATTACTCTCATGCAAATATTGCTAACGATGTTTCTTTGCCTGCTGTAGACATCTTAATGAATCCAAATGCGTCCCATTTTAAGGTTAAAACTCGAACTACAGGTCATTGGTTTGGAGGGTTTCAAAATTGTGCAGAGTTTTGCCCTAAGCTTCACAACTTAAGTGTTAATGGTATTCAACAATTTGAGTGGTTAAATTGGAAAGAGTGCTCTGATAATCCTGTTATTGCTCAAGGAGGAACTTGGATTTACGATCGTGCTGGATGGTGCCCTGGTACTTTCGGAGACACCTATGATCATGATATTACACCCTTTGTTAGTCCAGGTACATTTGCTTCAATAGATTATGGAATGGAGGTTACCACTGGTGGAATGGAAGGAAATTACAGAACAACTGTTCAGCTGGTTTCTTATGGTGATTACAATTTCCAAAATGATGTTGGTGTAATTGATGTTATGGCTCCTAACAATTGGGAATTTCACAATCGATACAATCCAATTTGCGATAATCCAAAAATTGTTATTCAGAACAATGGAGAGCAACCTTTAACATCTGCAGAAATCCACTATTGGATTTGTGGCGGACCTCATGAAATTTTTAATTGGTCTGGGAATTTAGCTTTTGGAGAAACACAAGAAGTTGAGCTTCCTATTGTTAATCCTACTTTTTGGGATCATGCGTATTATTGTCAAAAATTCACTACTGTTGTTACCAAGGCCAATGGACTTATTGATGATTATCAGCCCAACAATTCTTACACGGTAGACTTTGATGTTCCTCCTATGTATCAATCCGATATAGTAATATGGACCTCTACCAATAATGCTGCATATGAAAATGAATTGTATGTTAAAGATGATCAGGGAAATGTTGTTTTTTCAAGAACAAATTTTCAAAATGCAACTTTATATAGAGATACTGTGATTTTAGATCCTGGATGTTACAGGTTGGAATTTTTAGATAGCGATGAGGATGGAATTTCCTTTTTTGCCAACAATGATGGTAATGGGTCTTTTCGAATAAAAGCTGTAGGGGGACCTACTCTAGAACTTTTTGAAGGTGATTTTGGAAAAGAAATTATACATTATTTTACTGTAGGTTATGCTCTTGAATTAGAAGATAGGACAAATGCCATATTGGATGTTTCTCCAAATCCTAGTAGTGGTTTGTTTACAATCGATGTGGATGGATTTGCTTATGGAGTGAAATTGGAGTTGTTTGATGCTTTTGGGAAATTGGTGGTCAGTGACCAAATAAATGCCATTGATTATCCTTTTAATAAAACATTGGATTTAAATCACCTTTCTAATGGGGTTTATTTATTGAGAGCTTTTGATGGAAAAAAAGAAAAGTTTAAAAAGCTTATAAAAAATTAATAATTACCGTTTACTGGCGTATTTATGCCATTTAATAAAAAAACAATTGTTAAGGTATTTTAAGTGCTATATTTAATATTTAATGATGAAAAAATTAGTTAGTTATTTAGTTGCATTTGTTTTTGTTGGTTTTGCTTTTATTTCCTGCAAAACAGACTTTGATATCAATGCACCATATAAGCCAATTCCAATTATATATGGTTTGTTGGATCAATCTCAAGACACTCAATTTGTAAAAATCAATAAGTCTTTTATTGGTGATGGCAATAATGTTGATTATGCCTCCATTAACGACAGTGTATTGTTTTCCAATATTTCTGCTAGAGTAGAGCAGTATGCTCCTGGTTTCTCTTCTCCCTTTAAGGTTTATGATTTACAGGAGCTTTGGGTTGGTAATTTGCAAAGTGGTATCTTTTATTCTGATTCTCAGAAGGTATATTATTTTATTCCTGATGCCCCATTAAATGATGAGCACATGTATCAATTGGTTGTTTCTGTAGATGACTTGGAAGAAGACATTACTGCACAGACCTACCTGTTAGATGGCTCTGGATTGAGTTTTGATTATTTATTTAGTTTGGCTTTAGGAATTAATGGGTTAAATCTAGCGGACGTGAACTTGGGAACTTCAGATGTTTTTTACAGTCCTCAAATTAAATGGAATACGGCTCCCAAAGGAAAGCGATATGAGTTAATAATGAGCTTTCGATATAATGAGGTTACTGCTGTTGGCTCACAACCAAAAACCATTTATTGGAACTTAGGAACCCAAACTGCAATTGGTAATGGTGATGCTTTAAATGATTCTGAGAAAATGTTTGTAAACCTTTCTGGTGAACAATTTTATGAAATGATCAACAGTAGATTAAAAGATTATTCAAATGATGCTCAGGTTTTAAAGAGAGAGGTTATTGCTGTAGACTTTATTGTAAGTGCAGGGAATGAAGATTTGAACACCTATATTGAGGTAAACGAACCCGCAACAGGAGTTGTTACTGAACGACCAACCTTCACAAACATAAGCGGTGACGGTATTGGTCTATTTGCTAGTAAGTATCAGGTTGCAGTTACCGGAAATCTTTCTGATGGTTCGGTTTTAGAACTCTGCAAGGGTCCTGTTACTTCTGGATATAAATTTTGTATTGATTCAACTGATCAGATTACAGCAATATCCAATTTAACTGGTGGTGAAAACGTGGGCTGTAATTAATACCCACAGTTACAAGAGTTTGAAAAATAAATAGTTGTATTGGGAAGAAGACTCTTTATTCTATCTTTTTCTGAATTACTAAATAGTATTACTCTTAGGTCTAATTCTTTTAAGCTAGTTAGAAATTTTATGTTTTCAGAAACTTCAGATAAATCGTTGGACCACAAATCTAAATAGGCTAAGCTTTTTAGTTTGCTAATATTTTCTGGAATTGATTTTATGCTGTTTTGATTGGCAATAAGTCTTTTTAAACTTTTGGTAGCTAAGATAGCTTCTGGAATCTCTTCAAGTTGGTTTTTGCTTAAGTTGATTTCTAAAATATGTTTTGGAAAAACAATAGATGAATCAATAGTTGAAAGTTTGTTTTTTGAAAGCTTGAGTACATGTAAATTTTTAAAAGAAGAAATTTCTTTAGGAATTTTAGTTAGCTTTTTCTTTGACAAATCTAGTACGTAAACCAAATCAGGGTTTTTTAATGCCTGTTCAATTGATTTGTATTTTTTACAGGTATCCAAGTGATCAAAAGGAAGCTGCTGAGAAAAAAAAGAGCAATAAGAAAAACAGAGAAAAAGGAAGCTTATTAAACTAAGATAGAAGCGCGATGGATTTTTTTTGGTCGTCAATCAATTGCAGTTTTAGTGCATTAATATCGTCAAATTTTTTCTCTTCGCGAATTCTATCAATAAATTCTACAGTAATTTTTTGATTGTAGATGTTTTGGTTAAAGTTGAAAATATGTACTTCATAAGAAGTGATGTTTTCTTTTTTATTTAAGGTTGGCCTTGTGCCAATATTCATCATGCCATTGTAGGTGGAGTTATTTACATTTACTTTTACAGCATATACACCTTCTGATGGCTTTATTTTATCAAAGTCAGTAATGTCTATGTTTGCCGTAGGAAAGCCGATTGTTCTTCCAATCTTTTCTCCTTCTCTAACAGTCCCTGATAATGTAAATCGATGACCAAGGTAATTATTGGTCTTTTGAATATCGCCATCATAAATGGCGTTTCTAATTTTTGTAGAACTGATTTTGATGGCGTTAATTTCTTGAGCAGATATTTCATCAATTTTAAACCCATATAGAGTTGATAATTCGTTTAGTAAATCTAAGTTCCCCTCTCTATTTCTTCCAAATTGATGGTCATATCCAATAACAAGATGGTGTGCATTAAGCTGGTTAACAAGTAAATCTCTTACATATTCTGTTGGAGATATTCTAGAAAATTCCTTAGTGAAAGGGTGGATAACCAAATGGTCGAGTCCATATTTTTCTAATAAGTTGATTTTTTCATCAATGGTGTTAATCAGTTTTAGGCTAGAATTATCGTTGAGTATTACTTTTCTAGGATGGGGATCAAAAGTGAGAAGAACAGACTCGCCTTGACAATTTTCAGCAATTTTATTAATTCTTTTTATAATGGTTTGATGCCCAATATGAACACCATCAAATGTTCCTACAGTAATAACAGGGTTTTTAATGTTTTTATATGTGTCTATACTGTAGTGAACCTTCAATTGGAGAAAAATTAAATTTGTTTGTATTTGTTAGTAACGCAAACTTATGATTTTACAGATAAAAAAGCATAAAAAAATGGCATAAAAAATATTTTACTAACACCCATAGTAATTCCAATAAAATGTGTTAGTTTTGCCAAAAATTTTAATAAAATAAAAATAATATATATGTCTCAGTTAAAGGGTAAAATTTCTCAAATAATTGGTCCAGTTGTAGACTTAAGTTTTGAAAACGCAGATAAGTTACCGAATCTTTTGGATGCTATTGAAGTAGTAAAGGAAGATGGTTCAAAGGTTATTCTTGAATGTCAGAAGCATATTGGTGAGGACAGTGTTCGAACTATTGCTATGGATTCTACGGATGGTTTAACAAGGGGTATGGAGGCAATTAGCTTAGGTTCGCCAATTGTTATGCCTGTTGGTGATCAAGTGAAAGGTAGGTTGTTTAATGTGGTTGGAGATGCTATTGATGGTATTGGTAACTGTCCAAAAGAAAATGGTCTTCCTATACATAGAGAGGCTCCAAAGTTTGAAGATTTATCTACTTCTACTGAAGTTTTATTCACAGGAATAAAGGTTATTGACTTAATTGAGCCTTATGCTAAAGGTGGTAAAATTGGTTTGTTTGGAGGTGCTGGTGTTGGTAAGACGGTTCTTATTCAGGAGCTAATTAACAATATTGCAAAAGGTCATGCAGGTCTTTCCGTATTTGCTGGTGTTGGAGAGCGTTCAAGAGAAGGTAATGATTTGCTTCGTGAGATGTTAGAGTCTGGAATTGTTAAGTACGGTGATGCCTTTATGGAAGAAATGGAAAAAGGGAATTGGCCTCTTGATAAGATAGATAAAAAAGAATTGGAAAGCTCTCAAGCAGCTTTTGTTTTTGGACAAATGAATGAACCTCCAGGAGCACGTTCTAGAGTTGCTCTTTCGGGACTAACGTTAGCTGAGAACTTCCGTGATGGCGATGGTGAAGGTCAGGGTAGAGATATTCTTTTCTTTATTGATAATATATTCAGGTTTACTCAAGCTGGTTCTGAAGTATCTGCTCTTTTAGGTAGAATGCCCTCTGCTGTTGGTTATCAACCAACTCTAGCTTCTGAGATGGGGGCTATGCAGGAAAGAATTACTTCAACTAAAAGAGGTTCTATTACTTCTGTGCAAGCGGTTTATGTACCTGCAGATGATTTAACGGATCCTGCTCCAGCAACAACTTTTGCTCACTTAGATGCTACTACTGTACTTTCTAGAAAATTAGCGGCAATCGGTATTTATCCTGCTGTTGATCCTCTTGATTCGACTTCAAGAATTTTAACTCCACAAATTATTGGTGAAGAGCATTACAATTGTGCGCAGAGAGTTAAAATTTTACTTCAGAGAAATAATGAGCTACAAGATATTATTGCCATTCTTGGAATGGAAGAGCTTTCTGAAGAAGATAAGTTAATTGTTCATAGAGCAAGAAGAGTTCAACGTTTCTTGTCTCAGCCATTCCATGTTGCTGAACAGTTTACGGGTATGCAAGGTGTTTTGGTTAGTATTGAAGATACTATTAAAGGTTTCAATATGATTATGGATGGTGAGGTTGATCAATATCCTGAAGCTGCATTTAACCTTAAAGGTACTATTGAAGAGGTTATCGAAGCTGGTGAGAAAATGTTGGCTGAAGCTAAATAATAAACACTATGGATTTACAGATAATAACACCAGATAATGAGTTGTTTTCCGGACAGGTTGATTCAGTTGTGGTTCCAGGAAGTGACGGATTAATAGGTATTCTTAATAATCATGCTCCATTGGTTAGCTCATTAAAAAGTGGAAAAGTTAAGGTGAGTAATGGTGGGCAAGAACAATTTTTCGATGTTAATGGCGGTGTTGTTGAAGTGCTTAAAAATAAAGTCATTATTCTAGCAACTTAAAATTCAAAAATAATTAGACATTAAAAAAGCCCTCTTTTGGAGGGCTTTTTTTAGTTAAAGATTGTTGTTGTTTTATTTAGTGTTGTTTTCAACAACTGTAGCTTCTTCTACATTTTCATTATTTGTAGCTTCTTCTGTAGCTTCAGTTTCTTTTTCCATTTTAGATAGCTCATTTATTCTATCTTCGAAATCTTTAATAAATGGGAATTTTTCTTCTAATTTATTTTTCCCTTTTGAAATTTGAATTTCTAATTCTTCTTTAGTTGAATCAACAGTTTTAAAGAAGTCGCCAACAAGGTTTTTGCCTTCTGTGTCAGCTTTCTTTCCTACTTCAACCAATTCATCAAATTGAGTCTTCATTTTGTCGTTAGTTTGCTTTGCTAAACCTAGTCCAGCATAAGCAAGAGTTTTAATTAAATCCATAAGTTTTATTTTTTTGTCGTTGTTGTTTTCTTTTTTGTTGTTGTGTTTTTCATAGTTGAAATTTCATTTTCAAGATCTTTTATTCTTTCTTTTAATGCATCCATTTCATTTTCTTTTTTATTAAAGTCAAAAGTTTCAGAAATTTTCGCACTTGTTTTCTTTATTTTACTTTCAAATTCATTTCTTT
>MDTA01172729.1_pt1 | contig 10137 bp, 8 predicted proteins | sample 811151 | NCBI WGS metagenome assembly MDTA01 (sample SAMN05326648, study PRJNA326480) | marine metagenome | isolation source: seawater | place: Indian Ocean: South | collected 2010 | reverse complement strand
TACAATAAGAAAGTGTATCTCCACACACAATAGTTGAGCATTCGTTCAATAAATCAAAACTTTTTACAATTGGCATTGTGTATCGTTCGTGTTTGTTAGTAACGATTCCCCATGAAATATTTTTATGATCTAACTTGTGAAGTAGGTTTTCCATGCCCGGCATGAATTCAGTAGTTTCTGTGAGACAATTTTCATATCTTTCGAGAAATTTTATCCTCATTGTTTCGTATCTAGGGTCATCCCAAGTTATTCCTAACGCAGTCTCGATCATTCCTCTTGCACCTCTGGAGGTGTGAGGTCTGAGTTTTTCAATCGGAAGTGGCGGCAACTTTAGGTCATCTCTCAAACTATTAGCAGCTGCTCCTAAATCGCCAGCAGTATCCAACAAGGTACCATCAAGATCAAATAGAACACCTTTTTTTTTAAATTTTGACCAAACTTCTTTCCATTTACCTCTTTTTACTGGTGCAGGCCACTCTTTACTTTGAAGGTCAGGATTCTTAATTTCGTTGATGTTCAAAATACTATTTTTGGAAACCGACCATGTAATTAACGTCAGTGTCTGAGCACAATTTGTAAGTCTTTGTAAATGGATTATATGTTAGACCAATTATTTCAAAGGTACAGAGATTTTGCTCTCTGGCAGCACTGACTATTTCAGATGGTTTTATCAATTTCTTATATTCGTGTGTACCTTTTGGTAAAAGTTTTAATATATATTCAGCTCCAATAATCGCAAAAAAGAAACTTTTGATGTTTCTATTAATGGTTGAAAAAATGACTTTGCCCTCAGGCTTCAGCAAATTTGTGCAAGATTCAATTTCAAACTTAGGATTAGGAACATGTTCGAGCATTTCCATACAAGTCACCAAGTCAAATGTATTTTTTTCTTGCTTTGCAAGATCGTGAGAGGAAATCATCTCATATTTAACAGAGCTATCAATTTTTTGGGAGTGTATGCGAGCAACGTTTATAGATTTTTCGGAAAGATCAATGCCTTTAACAATGGCCCCTTTTTTTGCCATGCTTTCTGAAAGTATCCCCCCTCCACAACCAACATCACAGACTTTTTTTCCTTTCAAACCACCGACAAAATTATCTATCCAAGTTAGTCTCAGTGGGTTTATATCGTGAAGTGGCTTAAATTCGCTGTTGGGGTCCCACCATTTAGCTGCCAACTTGCTGAATTTATCAATTTCCCCAGAGTCAATATTTGAATTAAAATCGTCCATTTTTATAGCCTAAAATTTTTAACGCAGCTCAATAAGAACCCTCCTGTTTTTGGCGCGGCCTTCTCTGGTCGCATTGTCTGCAACAGGGTTTCTTTCACCTTCGCCAGTGATATTTATTTTGTTTTCGGAAATGCCTTCTTCAGTAAGAAAATTTTTGACAGAATTAGCTCTATTTATTGATAGATCATCATTATAATTGTCGGTTCCTAGAGAGTCTGCATGCCCAAAAATATTAATGACCTTAAAGGAAATTTCTTTTGCTTTTCTAGCAAAATTACTCAAAATTGCTTTGGCTGTATTTGTAATGTTGAATTTGTCGAAGTCAAAATTTACTTCGGCTGAGAAAGGTTCATAACTCGGTTCTTCAATAACTTGTGGTTCATTATCAAGATCATCAGATTTTTCAACTACATTGTTAATTTGTACAGGTTCGGGTTTTGAATTTTCAATACCACATTGACCTGCTAAATCCTTTTGTGCTATTGAATTGGTTCGAACGCAATCCCCAAAGTTGTCTACTACCACTTGTCCATCGGAATCGTATGCAAAACCTGGCATATGATCATCAGCAATGATTGAATTGGTAATTGTTAATAAAACAACTATTAATGCATTTGTTAATGCATTTTGCGTTAAAATATTATTCATGAACATAAATTTCTTTCTTTAATTTAAAAGTTAATTTTATCAAATTCTTATTCTACTTCTCAAATAACTTTTTTTCACTCCCAGCATTAAACAACTATGATTTTATTCTTTTTTTCAATGTTCCCCCTTTTATCTAAATCATGAATCAAATAGCTCGTCAAACTTTGCCAGTAAGTCTAGAGCAAGAGATGAGAAAGTCGTATTTAGATTATGCCATGAGCGTAATAGTGGGAAGAGCTCTGCCTGATGTTCGAGACGGACTAAAGCCAGTTCACAGAAGAGTTTTATACGCTATGAACGTTCTTAACAATGATTGGAACAAACCATACAAAAAATCTGCTCGTGTTGTTGGCGATGTAATTGGTAAATACCACCCTCACGGTGATTCTGCTGTATACGACACAATAGTTCGCATGGCTCAAACCTTTTCATTGAGATACTGCCTTGTTGATGGACAAGGTAATTTCGGTTCGGTTGATGGCGATAATGCAGCAGCTATGAGATACACTGAGATTAGACTTTCTAAGATAGCGCATGAGCTATTGGGGGATCTAGACAAGGATACAGTAGATTTTGGGCTAAACTATGACGGTTCCGAGACGGAACCACTAGTTTTACCAGCCCGTATTCCAAATTTGCTTATCAATGGTACGTCTGGAATAGCAGTTGGAATGGCAACAAATATCCCTCCTCACAATTTTTCTGAAGTGGTTAAGGCATGCTTGAAAGTTCTTGATATGCCAGATGTATCAATAGAAGAGTTGATGGAGGTGATTCCCGCTCCTGACTTTCCGACTGCCGGCATTATCTACGGAACAAAAGGTGTCAAGGAAGGCTATAAAACTGGCCGAGGCAAAGTCATTATGAGAGCAAAGACTCATTTTGAAACTTTAGACAAAAAATCCAGAGAATCAATCATTATTGATGAATTGCCTTTTCAGGTTAACAAAAAAAGTTTACTTGAAAGGATAGCTGAGCTAGTTACTGAAAAAAAACTTGAGGGAATTTCTGACATTAGGGACGAGTCTGACAAGTCAGGTATGCGGGTAGTTATTGAGCTAAAAAAAGGAGAAGTTCCTGAGGTAGTTCTTAACAACCTTTATAAAACCACTCAACTTCAAGATACATTCGGTATGAATTTTGTTGCACTCATTGATGGGCAACCCAAAACCTTAAATTTAAAAGAAATACTTGTTGCATTTCTGTCTCACAGAAGAGAGGTAATTACAAGAAGAACAGTCCACGAATTGAACAAAGCAAGAGAGAAGGGTTTTCTGCTGGAGGGTTTAGCCGTAGCTGTATCAAATATGGAATTAATTGTAAATTTAATTAAATCCTCTGAGAGTCCTTCCAAAGCAAAAGAGGCTCTAATGTCTGAATCTTGGGACCCTGGTGTGGTTAAGGGAATGTTGCAACGTGCAACTGAATCCACTGTTATTGAGGCGTTTAGGCCCACTGATATACCAAAAGGGTGTGGCTTGTCAGATAGTGGTTACAACTTGTCAGACAAGCAGGCGTCTGAAATTCTTCAAATGAGACTTCAGAGGTTGACTGGTTTAGAACAAGAGAAAATAGTTGAGGATTACAAAAAAATAATAGAAGAAATATCGGATCTTCTTGACATTCTCTCAAATCCAAGCCGTATTACTAATTTAATTAGAGATGATTTTTCTGAGATTGATAAAGAATATAGTGATGATAGAAAATCTCAAATAACTGAAAATGTTGAAGAATTACAAACTGAGGATCTTATAACACCACAAGATCTGGTAGTGACACTTTCCAATACGGGGTACATAAAAAGCCAACCAATTTCGGAATATAGCTCGCAAAGAAGAGGTGGTAGAGGGAAGTTGGCAGCATCTACAAAAGATAATGATTGGATTGAGAGGATTTTAATAGCGAATACACATAATACATTGCTTGGTTTTACAAACCGTGGTCGAGTATATTGGATGCGAGTATGGGAGGTGCCTCAGGGCTCCAGATCCTCCAGAGGAAAACCAATTGTAAATTTTTGGCCTCTTGATGAAAATGAGAGAGTGACTGCTGTTTTACCTGTCAAAAATTTTGATGAGAATCTTTTCGTCTTCATGGCTACAGCTTTTGGCACCGTAAAAAAAACTTCATTATCGAAATTTGCAAGGCCAATGAAAAAAGGAATTATAGCTGCTGCTCTTGATGATGGTGATAAGTTAATTGGGGCAACTATTACTGATGGAAGTCAAGATATTATGTTATTTTCAACTGCCGGAAAGGCTGTTAGATTCTCGGAGTCTCATGTCAGACCTATGGGAAGAGGTTCAAGAGGGGTTCGCGGAATGATGCTTGAAAGCAGTCAGAAAGTTGTCAGTATGATATCTGTTCCCATAACTAAAGAAGGTAGTCAAAATTATGATAGACAAACAGTGTTTATTGCTACTCAAAATGGTTTTGGTAAAAGAACCACTTTAAAAGAATTTACGAGACACTCTAGGGGTACAAAAGGAATGATCAGCATCAAAACAAGCACAAGAAATGGCTTGGTTGTTGGTGCATGTCTTGTTCATTCTAAAGATGAGTTGATGCTTATAGCTGACAACGGAGTTTTAGTTAGGTTTAAGGTTGATGAAGTAAGAGAAATGGGTAGATCTACTCAAGGAGTTAGGTTAATTACTCTAGATGATGGAAGCCTTTTGACTGGTTTCGAATCGTTTTCAGAGCCGGACGTGAATGAGAATTCAACTGTAAACAAATAAAATTTTTTCGCTTTAAGTTTTTTAAATCTTTATTAATTTCTAAATTGTACTATGTCGCGACCTTACAATTTTGGACCAGGTCCTGCTCAAATGCCTACTGAAGTCCTTTCGAAAGCTTCAAGAGGATTGCTCGAATGGAAGAAGACAGGAATGTCAGTTCTGGAACTTGGTCACAGAGCCCCTGACTTCAGAGAAATCATCGAAAACGTAACTCAAAAAGCTATTGAACTTCTAAAAATTCCCAACACACATAAACTTCTCTTCATGCAAGGGGGAGCTAGAGGACAAAATGCCATTGTTCCAATGAATTTAATGAAAAATAATTTTGAGTGCGATTATGCTGTAACCGGTTTTTGGTCAGATCTTAGTGCCAATGAGGCTAATAAATTCGGAAAGGTAAATATTGCTACCACCATTGAAGGCGAACCCTCATTTATTCCATCCTGTACAAATTGGAAAATTCAAAAAAATTCTAGCTATCTCCATTTTTGTTCAAACGAAACTGTCAATGGAGTAGAATTTCCTGATTGGCCAGATATGACAAAAATTCAAAGAGAGAATGTTCCTTTGGTTGTAGACATGTCTTCCAATATTTTGTCAAAACCCATGAATTTTAGCGAGTTAGGTCTAGCTTATGCGAGTGCCCAAAAGAATTTAGGTCCTGCTGGACTAACAATTGTAATTGTTAAGGAATCATTGCTTCATGAGTCACCTGCTAGAGGATTGGGAATATGTCCCAAAGTATTCGACTATTCCAACTTAATTCAAAACTATTCCTTATACAATACACCTCCAACTTTTGCGATTTATGTAACTGGTTTAATGGTTGAATGGCTTATGAAAGAGGGTGGACTTGAACAAATTGCAAAAAAAAATTTTGAGAAGTCAAAGCTTCTTTATGACACAATAGATTCTAGTGATTTTTATAGTCTTAAAGTTTCAAAAAAATTTAGATCAAGAGTTAATGTACCCTTTTTTTTGCCAAAACAGGATCTTGAGAAATTTTTTATAGATGGGGCAAATAAGAGAGGACTTATAAATTTAAAAGGACATTCCGCCGTCGGTGGTTTGAGGGCAAATCTATATAATAGTATGTCTATCAGGGGGGTCAAAGAATTAGTCGATTGGCTTATTGAATTTGAGAAAAAATACGGATGAAATCAGAAGAATTAAAAAAATATCGTGATCAGATCGATGAAATTGATGACAAGTTAATCGAGTTGTTGGTTGAGAGAGCTGGCTGTGTGAAAAGAGTTGGAGAACGGAAAAAGCTTGCCGATCTTCCGATCTTTCGACCAGAACGTGAGGTTGCAATTATTGAGAGAATGTGCAAAAAAAATAAAGCATTATCAGGAAATCTTGCTGAAAAATCGGTTGCAACTATTTGGCTTGAAATCATATCTGGTTGTAGAGCGTTAGAAAGGAAATTAGAAATCTCCTATTTGGGACCCACGGGAACATATAGCGAGTTAGCTGCCAGAACCCTTTTTGGTCATCAAGTAATACTTCACCCATTCAATTCACTTGAGGAAGTGATCAATGCAGCTGAAGTTGGTAATGCTGATGTTGCACTTTTACCCATTGAGAATTCAACCGAAGGAACTGTTGGTAGATCTCTGGATCTGCTTCTCTCTACAAACTTACCTATTTCTGCAGAATTATCGATACCTATCCATCATATGCTTTTGAGAAAAATTAAAGATTTAAATTCAATTGAAAAAATTGTAGCGCATTCCCAGTCTTTATCACAATGTCATAAATGGCTTGATCAAAATTTACCTGGAATTCCCAGAGTCTCTCTAGAGAGTAATGGTGCAGCAGCAAAAGAAGCTTCTCAAAATTCATCAATAGTAGCTATTGCAGGCCAACTCGCTGCCGAAACTTATAGTTTGAAACCAGTGGTAAAAAGAATTGAAAACGATCCGACAAATACTACACGCTTTGCTGCTTTGGGTAACTTTACTCCTGAATCTTGTGGGAATGATCAAACTTCACTAATTTTATCTGTTCCTGATAGGGCTGGTGCTATGCTATCACTCATACAACCCTTATCTGATAACAATGTCTCAATGAAAAGATTTGAGTCCAGACCAAATAAGAAAGACAGTAAAAGATTGTGGGAATATTATTTCTATTTGGATATTGATGGCCATGTCGATGATCCACCTGTCGCTAGTGCCTTAGAGGAAATCAAAAGTAGAGCAGGCTTTTTTAAAAATTTAGGTTCTTATCCAAGGTTCGTGAAACTTGGTTTACCATCGGATCAAATTCTTTAAAATTTTTCATAATATGAGTTCCCCAATAAAAAGAATCCCAGGATGGATAAACAATTTAGATTTTTATAATCCCGGTACTCCAATCGCTGTTTTGTCCAAAAAACTTGGTTTAAATGAGGAAAAAATAGTCAAACTTGCTTCAAACGAGAATTCTTTTGGTTGTAGTACTAAGGTTTCGGAATGTATAAACACAAACTTGTCCGATTTGCACCGTTATCCAGATGGTAATTGTTCTGAATTAAAAGATGAGTTATGTAAATTTTATGAGATAAATCCCAATCAGATAATAGTTGGTAATGGAAGCAATGACGTTCTTGATTGTGTTGCTAGAACTTTTCTATATAAGGGTGTTTCTAGTGTTTACAGTCAACATTCATTTGCAGTTTATAATCTTGCTACTGTCTCAACAGGAGCAGAATCAGTGATCATTCCCACAGAGAATGATTTAGGACATGATCTAAAAGGATTTTTGGCTGGAATAAAAACCAACACAAATGTAATTTTTATTGCAAATCCTAACAACCCAACTGGTACTTTCATTGGTGAAAACAAAATTAGACAGTTTTTAGAATCTATAAATTCATCTATTCTTGTGGTTTTGGATGAAGCATATCATGAGTATCTTGATGATACCCTAAAGATAAATTCAATAAAATTATTAAAAGATTTTCCGAATTTATTTATAACTAGATCTTTTTCAAAAGCCTATGGACTAGCGTCTCTAAGAGTTGGGTATGGTATTGGAAATGAGGAGGTCATTGATTATATAAACAGGGTTCGACAACCTTTTAATGTAAATTTCTTGGCACAAAAAGCTGCAATTAGTGCCCTTAATGATCAGAACTTTGTTGAAGTTTGCCGCAAAAAAAATAATGAAATCATGTCCGATATGATCAATAGCCTGATATCTTTTGGAATTGTTTGTGTTCCTTCAAAAGCAAACTTTGTTTTGGCTAATTTGAAAAATATTTCAGACCCTAACTGCTCTTCATCAGGTACAAATTTCTTTAAAATACTTCTTAATTTTGGTGTTATAACACGACCTGTTGAAAATTATGATTTAAATGATTGGTTAAGGATTTCAGTCGGAAACGAAAAGGAGAACAATATGTTCTTAAGTATTTTACCTCAGGCTATAGAGATTATGGATAAGCAATCTAAGCTTAGTGAATTTCTTTAATAACTATGTTTGATAGAATTGTAATTATTGGCTGTGGATTAATTGGTTCATCCATTGCTGGTGCCTTAAAGAGCAGGGGAAATGTTAAAGAATTAGTCGGAGTTGAAACAAAAGATTTAGCATCTGCAAAATCGACAGGATATTACAATATTATTCATCAGTCTTTTGATGAAATCGACTCCGCTGATCTGGTAGTTGTGTGTACACCAGTTTCATGCACTGAGGAAATATTCACTGAAATTATAAAAAAAAATGACCATAGTAATTTTAAGTTAATAACAGATGTAGTTAGTGTAAAAAAAAGATTATTGGATTTTGTTGATCACTTAGAAACAGGCTTGAAGAAAAAGTTTTTATCAAATTTTTTATCCAGTCACCCTCTAGCTGGTTCAGAAAAAATTGGAGCAAAACACTCTAACCCCTTAATCTTTCATAACTCTAATGTATTAATTTGTCCCTTTGAGGATAACAATTCAACAAGCTAGGAAAAAGTTTTAACCACAAGGGTAAAGAAATGGCAGCAAAAATTTCTTGAGGATTTTTGGGTTTCTCTTGGATCTACGCCGAAAACTTTTCCAATCAGACAGCACGATCTTTTTTTTGCCGGCATTAGTCATTTTCCTCACTTAATTTCTTATTGTCTTACGTTGGTTCTCTCCAGATCTACTTACTCCAAAGAATCTTTACATACTTATGGAGGTGGGCTCAGAGATACAACCCGCATTGCTGGAGCATCACCAGAGTTATGGATGGATATCATTCTTGATAACAAGGAAGAGATAATTAAGTTGTTAGGTCAATGGACCGCATGTTGGGAGGAAATAACGACTAGTATTCATAATTCGGATAAAGAGAGATTAAAACATTTGCTTGGAGAGGCCTCAAGCTGGAGAAATAAACTTGAAAAAAATAATACAAAATAATAGATGAAAAATTTTGCTAATTTTTCTTTAAATGTCAGAGATGCTGCCCAGGGTGTAGTCGTCATGCCGGGAAGCAAAAGTATTTCAAATAGATTGATTTTGCTATCCGCTCTTAGCAATGGAAGGATAAAAATTTTAAATTTTTTAGAGTCAGAAGACACTGAGGTAATGCTAGGAATCATAAAAAAACTGGGTGTAAAAAGCACTCTTGTTAATTCAACTAACTGTTCTTTAAAGAATAACGATGAACAACCTACACTGATAATTGATGGTATTGGAAAGAATTTGAATAAAATTTTTAATACAAAAAATGAGATGAATTTTTTTGTTGGTAATTCAGGTCTTAGCATTCGGACAATACTTCCAGTTTTTGTTGCGCTTCTAAATAATAATGTGACTTGTCCAGGTATAAGAATCGATGGTGTTGAACGAATGCGTCAAAGACCAATTGGAAAATTGGTTGACTGTTTGAAAAAAATTGGTGCGAATATTTCATATACAAAAAATAAAGGATACCCACCGATTTTAATTGAAAGATCTGAAATTAATTTAGAAAACGATGTTGAGATTGATGAAAATGAGTCCAGCCAATTTTTGACAGGGCTTTTACAGGCTGCACCCATTTTTAAAAGAATTTCAAAAAAACCCGTGATTGTCAGAAATTTTGGTGAATTAAAAAGCCGACCATATGTTGACCTTACCCTCTCTGTTTTAAAAAGATTTGGGGTTTTGATTAATGAAATTGAAAGAAATGTCTTTGAAATAAATTCTGATTTTTATTCATCTCCAGAGGAATTTGTAGTTGAGGGTGATGCTTCATCAGCCTCTTATTTTTTAGCCGCAGGTGTTTTAGGTTTTGGGCCAATAAGAGTCGAAGGTATTGACAAAGAGAGTATTCAAGGGGATGTTAGGCTAACTAAAATTTTAAAAAGCATGGGAGCAGATGTAAAATTTGGTAAAAATTTTGTTGAGATTAAAAGTTTAGGTTTATTGAAAGGCACTGATGTAGATTGTGGGGAAATACCAGATGCTTCTATGGTTCTAGCAGTTTGTGCTCTTTATTCTGAAGGAGTAACTACTTTGAGGAATATTGGATCATGGAGAATCAAAGAAACTGACAGGATTTTAGCAATAAGACAG
>MDTA01009526.1_pt1 | contig 10137 bp, 8 predicted proteins | sample 811151 | NCBI WGS metagenome assembly MDTA01 (sample SAMN05326648, study PRJNA326480) | marine metagenome | isolation source: seawater | place: Indian Ocean: South | collected 2010 | reverse complement strand
ACGTTGATAGGCTGGATGTGGAAGCGCAGTAATGCGTGCAGCTGACCAGTACTAATAGCTCAATTGGCTTGATTTATGCACTGAAAAAAATTTTTTTAACAATATTGATATATGTAATTTTCTCTTACAAGACATCAGTTAACTTATTGAGTATAATAATTTCTTATAATGAAATTAGACAAACTCAAAATTTTTTTTGTAAAAAATAAAAAAAAAACTAACTTTTGCTCTCCTTCTTTTTATAATAGAGGTATTGTTTTTTTTAAAATTATTACTCACGATGGCATCTGCAGTTTATCAGAACCATCACCATATATTGGTGATCCTAAAATAGTTGTAAAAAATATAGAAAAATTTTTTATAAAACATATTAAAAATAAATTAATTAACAATTTAAATTTTATAGATTTAAGAAAAAATATAAAAAAAAACACTATAGAATTTAATTTAATCCCACCATTTGAACAGTCTATATATGTTTTAAGATCAAAAGTTGAAAGAAAAAATATAAAATTTTTTTTAAATAAAGATTCAAAAAAAAATAAAATACATCTTTATGCGAGTGGGGGAATGATTTTTGAAAATAAAAGTTACGATTGTCTAATTGATGAAGCACTTAAATACAAAGAAAAGGGTTATTTGGGCTGGAAATTTAGACCAAAAGTTCCTATTACCAATCTAAGTCATGAGGAAAGAATAGAAAATCCACCTGATTTTGATGTTAAAAAACTTCTATTCTTTTGTGAAAAAATAAGAAAAAAAGTTGGAGATGATTTTAATTTAATGATTGATTTTGGGTGCAGAATAAAAAATTTTAAAAAAACTATAAAATTGTTTGATGCTCTTCATTCTCTAAATTTTTTGTTTGTCGAAGAACCATTTAAAAGAAAACTCTCTAAATATTTAGAGTTTGATCAGAATTATAAAAATAAAATAATTGCAGCAGGAGAAAATTTTACTGATTATAGAATATTTTCACAATTTTCAAAAATAAAGAATGTTAAGTATATCCAACCAGATACTAATTTATTAACTTTTAGAGATTTGCTTCAAATTAAAAAACTAAAAAAAAAAATTTCCATACACAATTGGTGTAATAAAATTAATTTTTCAATGAATTTAAATTTTGCTTTATCAATTAATAATGAAGATGTGATTTTAGAACATAATATAATCAATTCTCCATATAATGATTTATTTGAAGAGTCATATCGTATAAAAAATGGTTACGCTTTTTTAAAAAAAGATTTTTTTGAACTAGGACGATTGAATAAAAATTGCAATAAAAAAAAATTTATTATTTATGAAAAAAAAATATAAAATTTTGGCAGTAGTTGCAGCAAGAGGAGGTTCAAAAGGTATAAAAAATAAAAATTTAAAAAAAATTGGAGGCAAACCTCTAGTTTTGCATGCAATAAAAACATTAAGTAAAATAAAGAAGATCAACACAATATGTTTATCAAGTGATTCCTCTAAGATAATTGATGTTGTAAAAAGAAAATTTCCAAATGTCCAAATTGATTTTAGAGAAAAAAAACTTTCAGGAGATAAGGTGCCTCTCACATCTGTTGCGAAAAGTGTAAGCGAAAAATATAATAAAAAAGGTGATAGTCATGACATTATATTGCAAGTAGCACCAACTTGCCCATTTATAAAAAAGAAAACAATAGAATTAATAATACAAAAATTAATAAATAAAGAGTCAGATTGTGCAGTTTCATTAAAGCGAATAGAGCACGAACATCCTTATAGAGCAAAAGAAATTTATAAAAAAAGTTACTTCAGAAGTTTAATTAAAAATATAAACGTAGAAAAATTTATTTCTAGACAAGATTTACCAGAATTATATTGCACATCAGGTGCTGTCTACGCAAGAACTAATGGTCTGTTATCAAAATTTGATGGGAAAGACTTCTGTCTTGGAAAATATCCTATAGGAATTGTTGTCGATGATTTTGAGGCAATAAATATTGATAGACCAATTGACTTAGAATTTGCGAGTTTTGTAGCAAAAAAATATAAAATTAATTTTTAATATTTCATGTCCAAAATTGTTAAAAATAGATTAAACAAATCTGGAACCTTAAAATTTTTGAATAAAAAAATATATTTAAATAAAAATTTTATAATTCCAACTTTTATAATTTTTACTAAGTCAGAGTTCATAAAAGATGAAACTAAAACAATAAGAAAAATTAAAAAAAAATTTAATAAAAAAATTATATTAAGATCCTCAAGTTTTAATGAAGATACCAATATGTTTACTAATGCTGGTTTATACAAGTCATATGTAGTAAAAAAAACAACCACTCAAGAACTAAAGAAAAAAATACATCAAATAATAAATGAATTTGAAAATTTAAATGATGAAATAATAGCCCAGGAATTTGTAGAAAAAGTAGATCTTGCTGGAGTTGCTTTTACTCGTGATCCTAACATGAATGCCCCTTATTATATAATAAACTATGATACTAGTGGCTATACAAATAAAATAACCTCTGGTGTTAAAAATTTAAGTTCTGTTACATCAGTTATTTATAAAGAAAAAAAAGTAAAAAATAAATTTAAGCGATTGATTGATCAAATAAAAGTTTTTGAAAAGGTTTTAAAAAAAAATGCCTTAGACATAGAATTTGCTAAAAAGGGGAGTAAATGGTTCATTTTTCAGTGTAGATCTTTACCAATTAAAATTAAATATTCAGAAGATAAAGCAGTTAAAAAAACTTTAATAAATATAGAAAAAAAAATTCAAAAATTAAAAATTAAAAACCCAAATTTATCAGGTAAAACAACTTATTTAAGCAATATGTCTGATTGGAATCCAGCTGAAATGTTGGGTACAAAACCAAAACCACTTGCAATTTCTCTGTATTCAGAGCTAATTACAAATTCAATATGGTCAAAACAAAGAAGCAACTATGGATATCGAGATGTATCACCAAATCCATTGATGTATAACATTGCGGGTTCCCCTTTTATTGACTTAAGAACAGATTTTAATTCTTTTTTACCAAAAAATATTTCCACACATCAGTCAGAAAAAATTATAAATTTTTGTCTAAATAAAATTAAAAAAAATTGGAAATTACATGACAAAATTGAATTTAAGGTAATACCAACTTGTTTCGATTTTAATATTAAAAAAAATTTCAAAATTTCAAACTCGAAATATCTGAGTAAATTAAAGTTATTAACAAAAGATCTTTTATATAATGGAGAAAAAATTTTGAAAAAAGAAACATCTAATATTAAACTCTTAAATGAAAAGATTACAAAAATTAATAATTCTAGATTAAGTTTTATTCAGAAAATTTTTTTATATTCTAATGACTGTAAAGATTACGGAACCTTACCTTTTGCAGGAATTGCTAGAATTGCTTTTATTTGTACCCAAATATTAAATTCACTTGTAGAAAAAAAAATATTATCAAAAGAGCAAAATTTAAGAATTTTTCAATCTTTTAATACTATTACAAAATCTATTAACAATGATTTTTTGATATCGAAAATAAATATGAAGAAAAAATTAAAATTTCTTAAAAAATATGGACATATACGTCCATCTACATATTCAATATCATCTTTAAATTTTGAGGAAGGCTACAATTTGTATTTCTCTTCAAAAAAAAAGAAATTAAAGAAAAAAAATTTTCAGACTGAATTATATAAAGATAGAAAACTATCTAGTATTTTTAAAAAAAATAATCTTAATATAAGTTTTAAACAATTCTATAAATTATGTAAGCTATCTGTTGAAGGAAGAGAATACGCAAAGTTTGTGTTCTCAAAATCTATAGATCATATATTTAAAAATCTAATTTTATTGGGTAATGAAATTAGAGTAAAAAGAAATGACTTAGAATTTTTAGATTTTAACTTAATTTTAAACTCTCACTCAAATTTAAATACAAATAAACTAAAGAAAATTATTTTAGATAATATAAAAAATAACAAAAATTCATATCAAATTTCGAGTAAAATTAAACTTCCCGATTTTATTAAAAATGAAAATGATATTTATAATTTTGAAATTGAAGCAGCATCTCCAAATTATGTTACAAAGTTAAATGTATTTGCATCAACTTATCATCTGAAAGAATTTAAAAAATTATCTAATCTAAACAATAAAGTTGTGCTTATTGAAAATGCTGATCCTGGATATGATTTCATTTTTTCATATGAAATTAAGGGATTAATCACCAAATATGGAGGATTAAACTCTCATATGGCGATAAGATGCTTAGAGCTCAATATACCTGCAATTATTGGAATTGGTGAAAAAAGTTTTGAAGACATAAAAACTGTAAATGCAATCAATATTGATTGTGAACAAAAAACTTATAACTTTGTGAAATGAAAAAAATTTTAATAACTCCTTCTGTAAGTATTTTTAAAAAAAAAAATTTAATTTATAATTTAGAAAAAAGTTGGTTTGACTACTCTAGAAAGCTTAATTTTAAACTTGAAATTATTGACTATAACAATTTTGAAAAACAGTTAAAAAATGCTCAAGGAATAATCTTCTCTGGTGGTAACGGTAATGATCTTTATAGGTTTAAAAAAAATTATCAAAATAAATTTAGAGAGTATAATGAAAAAAAAATTTTAAATTTTATAAAAAAAAAAAAAATATCAAAATTATTTGTTTGTTATGGTTTTCAACTTTTGGCCTTGACCCTTAGATCTAGTTTAGTTCGATCAAACTTACACGTCAAAAGAAAACAAACCTTATTTTATGAACATAAAAAAATTGTTGTAAATTCTTATCATACTGTAATCGTAAAAAGTATGCCAAAATCATATAAGTTATGTTTATTTAAAAAAGATGACTCAATTGAAATTGCTGAAGATAAATTAACCAATACATTATGTTTCATGTTTCATCCTGAACGATTTAATAACTCACAAGTATTTATAGATAATAAATTCAAAAGTTTTTTTAATTTAAAATGAATATCGTCTATTTAGCTGCTGGAAAAAGTTCAAGAATTTATAAAAAAATAAAAAAACCAAAATGTATGCTTAATTTAAATAATGAAACCTTAATAGAAAACTTAATTGAAAAAGTGCCAGCTAAGGTTAATAAATTTATAATAACTGGTTTTAAATCTCATATAATAAAAAACTATTTAAAATCAAAAAAAATTAAAAGGATAAATTTTTTTTACAATAAATTTTATAATTCTAGAGAAATGCTTTATTCAATTTTTTTTGCAATGAATAAAATTAATGGAGATACTATATACTCATATTCAGATATAAGTTACCAAAAAAAAATAATTAAAAAACTTTTAAAAAAAAATTCAAAAAATATTTTAATCCCAATTTTAAAGAATTGGAAAGAGGTTTGGGAAAAAAGAAAAAAAAATATAAGAAGTGACGCTGAAGAGTTATTGGTTAATGAGAGAAATAAAACTATTTTGAAAATTGGTACAAAAATAAAAACTAAATTTCCTAAATTTCAATTTATGGGTATTATATATATTCCTAAATCATTGAGAGCTGAATTAATTAAATTATATAAAAAAAATGTTATGAACAAAAATATTCACACAACTAATTTTATACAAGCTTTAATTGAAAATGGATATCAAATAAAGTACGAAATATATAACGGAAAGTGGTATGAATTTGATGATTTTGAGGATTATTTAGAATTTAAAAAATATCATAAAAATTTTTTTTGAAATGAAAAATAATGATATTTCAATAATTGTTGATGATGGACCAATCGCTAGAGCTTATCTTAACTTTTTCTTAAAAAATAATTATGAATTTGCAAATGTTTACTATCTTTCTAATTTTTATTTAAACAAAAAATTTTCAGTATATATAAATTTTTTTAAATCAAATTTTCATGCAGTGAGAATATTAAAAAATAAAAAATTTAATCAACTTATACCACAAATAGAAAGCTTCTTTGATTTTGACAAAGGCTTTTGTGAAGAAATGTATAATTTAAATTTGACTAAAAATTTTAATATGCAATTTTTAAATTCTGATAAAATAAATAGTATTAAAGTTATAAAGGAAATTGAGAAAAAAAATGATCTAATATTTATAAATACAACAAAACAAATTTTAAAAAAAATACTAAAATTAAATCATAAGTTTATACATATTCACCCAGGGTATTTGCCTTATGTGAGGGGATTGGATGGCTCATTGTGGAATTATATCTTAAGATCAAAATTTGGAGTAACTAGTTTTGAAATAAGTCATGAAATAGATAAAGGTAGTATTATTATGCGGGAAGAATTAGAACCGAAACCTTTCAATTTTCCCAATTATCAATCTTTTAATTCAAATGAGTTAAGATATTTTTGGTTTAGTATTTTTGATCCACTGTTGAGAGCATATCATCTTAAAAATTTAATTAAAAAAACTGATTTTTTCTCCAAAATATCTTTTGAAAAAAATATTGATGTTTCTTTAGGTTCCTTCTATGGCAAAATAGATAAAAATAACCAATCTAAGGTTTTTGAATCAATTTTTAATTAAGCAGTATGATTTTAGAAATTAAAAAATTATTTCATTTTTTAAAAATTCAAAAAAAAAAACATAGAGTTTTTTTTTTAGAAAACGAATTTTCTAAAAAACACATACAACCATACTTTAAAAAAAATAAAGAATACAACAAATCAATAATAATTTCATTTAATACTAAAATTGACAATAAAATTTTTAATAATTACGATAATATAAACTTTGAGAGTAAACTAACACTTTTTTTTCTTTTTTTATTTTTAAAAACTAAATATTGTTACTCAACAACCCCAGATTTAGGATACACAATATTCGCTAAATCTATATTTAAAAAGACAAAATATATTTATCTCCAGCATAGTCAAATAAGTCTAATAAAAGGTTATAGATTTAATGCCTTTAAAAATTTTGATGTCGTTCAAGTTTGTAATTTTTTTCAGAATGAGGAGATTAATATCTTGCAAAAAACTTTTAAAAAAAAAAATTAAACCTTTTAAATTAAGATATCTTTTTTTGTCGAATATAAAGCTTGTAGCCAAGGAAAATAAAAAATATGATTTTTTAATTGCACCAACGTGGAATACAAATTTCTTCAAAAAAGAAATTATAATTACTTTGATAGATACACTAAAAAATGATTATAAAATTAAAATAAAACCTCATTATATGTCAATTCTGAGGGATAATGATTACAAAAAAAATTTTCATAAATTTGAAAAATATTTATTTAATGAGGAACTAGATTTTAACGATTTTCACTGTCTCATTTCAGATTGGTCAGGAATTTTTTTAGAATATGCATTACTTACAAAAAAAAAATCTATTCTTATTAATACAAATCAAAAAGTAAATAATGAGAAAAAAAATATGATTTTTCAAAAATCAATAGAGGAGGATGCAAGAAAATACTTATCTGAATGCATAAATATTAATGAAATAGACAAAATACCTAGCCTTATTAAAAATAATTTTTTTGATAATGAGAATTATGAGGTTAAAAACTATATAAAAAAAATTTTTTATACCTGATGTATATTATTCTTTTAGTTCTTTTGTTTTCTGTAACGCCCAATACAGCTTACGCGTATTTAGATCCAATATCGGTTTCTTATATTTTTACAATAATTATAACTTTAATAGCTTTTATTTTAAGCAAAATAAAAAAATTTTATTTGTATTTTAATTATGATAATAAATTTCACTTAATAAACCTTTTATTTATCATTACTCCTTTAATTCAATTTATTTCTTTAAATATTTCAGGTGTTGTACTAATTTTTTATAAATTCTTGATAATATTAAACATAATATTTATTTTAGTATATTTTTTATTGTATAAAATTTTAAAAAAATATTTTCTTAAGGAATACAAAAATATTTTGTTTTTATTTGTAGTTCTATTTTTTTTTCAGTTTCAATTTTACGATCTTTATTTACTATCCACAAAGGCAGATTTACGTTTATCAATAATTGCTGTTATTTTTGTGGTTCCCTTTTTAATAATATTTTTTTTAAAAAAAAATTTTGTAAAAAATTTATTTAGTAATTTTATTTTTGCCTTTTTTTTATTTTTTATTTTTAAATTTTTACAAGGTTCATATTTAAATTATGTAGAGATCAAAGATCTTAAGGCTAAATTTAAATTAGAAAAAAATAACAATCTTAAAAATAAAAATGAATTAAGTAATAATATTTATTTTATAATCTCAGATGCAGTTGTTGATTTAGACCTTTTTGAAAATAAATATTCTAAATTTTTAAATAAAAAAATTATTACAAATAATTTTAAATCAAATTTTGATAAAGAGGGACTTCAAATCATAGTCAATTCTGAAATTCAATTTAAAGATAAATCAACACGACAGTCTTTAGGGTCAATTATAAACATTAATGATAATTTACCTAGGAATGGATCTAAATATAAATATCAATATCCAATTGCTATGAAATTTTTTAATTATTCAACTTTACGAAAAAAATTAAATGAAAAAAATTTAAATTTTTTTTGGATAGGTAATATTTGGAATAATTGTAATTTATATAATACTAGCCTATGTTTTGATAACCAGACTTATAATAAAAATTTTTATCATTTTAGAACTTTAGATTATTATTTAGAGGCTTCATATTTTGGAAATATTATTTTTAAAATATTCAAAGAAAAATTTCATTATAATGAGATACATAAAAGTAATTCTACATTAACTAATTTTATTAATAACAGTTATTCGAAAAATCTGGATTTAATTAATAAAAAAAATAATTTCTTTTTAATTCATGATTATGGGGCACACCCACCTTTCATATATGATCAAGAATGTAATTATAATTTTTATCAATACGACTCTAAAGAGGGGTATGCAAATAGCTATGTTTGCAATCTGAAAGAATTATTGTCTTTCATAAAGTTTATTAATCATAAAGATCCAGACTCTTTTATTATCGTTACAGGTGATCATGGATATTTTCAAAATAGAAACAATATTTTAAGAATGATAAAAATGAATAACTGCGATTATGATAAGACTAAAATATCCCAAGATTTTTCATATCTTATTAGTAGAGTAATTTCTTGTAGTAGTTCTTTATGAAAAAAATATTTTTATTTTGTGACACTATAATAGTTGATCTAGTACTTAATATTTCAAAAGATCTCGTAAATAATGGTTGTGAAATTTATCTTCAGTGTGAGAAGATTAAAACTAAGTATATAATTTCTAAATTCTTAGTTCAAAATAATCTAGAAAACAAAATTACAGTAATGTGTTTAGATGAGTATATTTTACAAAATTTTTCTAAAAAGTTTGAAATAAAAGATTTTCTAAATTTTGAAAAAAAGTATAATTGTAAGTTATCTGAAATAAATATTTCAACTTCTGAATTTAATATTTATCATAATTATTTTAAATACTATGATTCCAAAATTAATTTAGATTATCATTTGTCTGCAAGAATACTTTTAATTGAAAATTTTTTTGAACATTATCTTAAAAATATAAAAATTGATTTTGCTTTTGTTGAATGCAGGAATCATTTTAATACAATTTCTGGGGTTTTATATTTTAAAAAAAATAACATCCCATGCTATGTCTTAACGTCATCAATATTTAAAGATTATTTTTCAGTCAATAATGTAGACACAATTAAAAATCCTTTTTTAGAAAAATATTATTTTTCAGATAACTTAGTTATTCAAAATTATCAAGATTTAATTATAGATCTAGAAAAAGTTGCAAAAAAAAGATCAACTAATGATAGAGAAAAAAATTATTTAAATAATAGAAAAAAAACACTTGATCAAAACTATTTTGAAATTTTTTTTAATTTATTAAATTATTATTTTGATTTTAATAAAAAAACTTTACTTGAAAATTTTTATTTAGCAAAAATTCACCCTATCGATTTGATAAAGTCTCGAATTATGAAAAGAAAAAAAAAAATTTTTTACAAAAAATTAATATCAAAAAGTCATAATAGAACTTATGACAATAATAAAAAAATCTGTGTATTTTTCTTAGGTTTATCCCCTGAGGCTTCAACTTATTCCCAGTGCAATATTTTTTTTGATCAAAGAAAAGTTGCAAGGTATATATCAATGAATCTGCCCAGTGACTATATCTTGATTGTAAAAGAGCATCCTTCTCAATATGT
>MDTA01060237.1_pt1 | contig 10138 bp, 8 predicted proteins | sample 811151 | NCBI WGS metagenome assembly MDTA01 (sample SAMN05326648, study PRJNA326480) | marine metagenome | isolation source: seawater | place: Indian Ocean: South | collected 2010 | reverse complement strand
TTGCCGTTTGGTGCTTTTGGAATTTTTTGGATAACTACCTCGCTTGCATCTATATCAATTAATTCGGAAGTTTCATTATCATAAAAATGGTGATGGTTTACAATATTTGTATCAAAATAAGTTTTTTTTCCCCTAACATCTACCTCGTTTAAATGCCCTGCTTTCTTAAAAGCGTGCACGGTGTTGTAAATTGTTGCTAATGCAAATTTAGAGGTAGTTTTTTTTGATAAAAGATTTTCTAGACTTTCAATAGTAAAATGAAATGTTTTATCTCTATCAAACAAAAATTTAGCGATTTCTACTCTCTGTTTAGTTGGTCTTAATCCTGATGATCTTAATTTATTGAAAATATCTACTTTTTTCATGTTTTTTTTAATATTTTATCTAGTTTATAATTATTCTAAACACAAATATATATGAAACTTTTGCTAAATCAAGTAAAACAGTTTCTAAATCATGCAAAAAAATAGATACGATTATAATGATTTAATTTCGTGTGGAGAGGGAAAATTATTTGGAGAAGGTAACGCTAAACTTCCATTACCTCCAATGTTAATGTTTGATAGAATTACAGAAATCAAAAAAGACACCGGAGAATTTAAAAAAGGATTTATCAAAGCTGAACTCGATATAAAGGATAACTTATGGTTTTTTGATTGTCACTTTCAGAAAGATCCGGTAATGCCGGGATGTTTAGGCTTAGATGCTATGTGGCAGTTAGTTGGTTTTTACTTAGGATGGATAGGAGAACCAGGAAAAGGTAGAGCTTTAGGAGTTAATTCTGTAAAGTTCACGGGAGAAGTTTTGAAAAATATTAAAGTAGCTACATATGAGATAAATATGAAAAGAATACTCAAAAAAGAAGGAACGGCTGTTGGTCTAGCAAATGGGTCATTAAGCGCTGACGGTAAAATTATTTATCGTGCAGAAAATTTGAAAGTAGGATTGTTTAAGTCATGAAAAGAGTTGTAATAACTGGTTTAGGAATTGTATCTTGTCTTGGAAATAATCAAGAAGAAGTTCATCAATCCCTGTTGAATTCAAAATCAGGTATTTCATTTGCTGAAGAATATAAAGAACATAACCTTAAAAGCCATGTACATGGTAAGCCTAATATAAAACTTTCAGATTTTGTAGATAGAAAAACAATTAGATTTATGGGATCTGGTTCAGCTTATAATTATATCGCCATGAAAGAAGCTATAAAAGACTCCGGTTTGGAGGAGAAAGAAGTGAGTAATATCAAAACTGGAATTATTATGGGATCTGGTGGTCCCTCTATTGAGAACGTTATTCTAGCAGCTGATAAAACAAGAGCAAAGACTCCAAAATTAATGGGACCTTTTATCGTTCCTAGGACAATGGGAAGTACGGCTTCAGCAACGCTTGCAGTTCCATTTAAGATTAAAGGAACTAACTACACAATGAGTTCAGCTTGTGCAACAAGTGGTCACTGTATCGGAAATGCAATGGAATTAATTCAAATGGGAAAACAAAATATTATTTTTGCAGGTGGTAGTGAGGAGATCCACTGGGCTATGACAGCAATGTTTGATGCTATGACGGCTTTATCCTCAAAATACAATGATAAGCCTGAAACTGCTTCAAGAGCTTATGATAAAACTAGAGATGGTTTTGTTATTGCTGGTGGTGCTGGAGTTTTGGTTCTTGAAGAATACGAGCACGCAAAAGCGAGAGGTGCAAATATTTATGCTGAAATTACTGGCTATGGTGCGACTTCTGATGGATATGATATGGTAGCACCTTCAGGTGAAGGAGCAGTAAGATGTATGCAGATGGCAATAGCTACAGCTAAAAATAAAATTGATTACATTAATACTCATGGAACATCGACACCTGTGGGAGATATAACTGAACTTAACGCTGTAAAAAAAACCTTCGGAGATAAAATTCCTAAAATTAGTTCTACAAAATCTTTATCAGGTCATCCATTGGGTGCTGCTTCAGTTCACGAGGCTATTTACTGTTTAATTATGATGAAAAATAATTTCATAACTGCTTCAGCAAATATAAATGAAATAGATGAAGAAGCAAAAAAGTTTCCTATATTAACAAAAACTGAAAAGGGAATTTCACTTAATGCTGTAATGTCTAACAGTTTTGGTTTTGGTGGAACAAATGCTGCATTAATTTTCGAGAAAGTTTGATTATGGACTTTATGAAAGGTAAAAAAGGCTTGATCATGGGCGTTGCAAACGATAGGTCAATTGCATGGGGTATTTCTCAAAAACTTGCAGAAGCGGGTGCCGAGCTAGCCTTTACCTACCTAGGAGACGCGCTTAAAAAGAGAGTTATACCTTTAGCGGAAAAACTTAATTCAAAGCTTACTTTTAGTTGTGACGTCGAAAAAAAAGATGAAGTAGTAAAGTTATTCGAAGATATTAAAGTAAAATGGGGGGAGATTGATTTTGTAGTTCATGCAGTAGCTTTTTCAGATAAGTCAGAATTATCAGGAGAATATTTAAAGACAACAAGAGAAAATTTTCTTAGAAGCATGCTTATATCATGTTTTTCTTTTACGGAAGTATCCAATGAAGCTTCAAAAGTAATGAAAAGTGGAGGGAGTTTATTAACTCTTACTTACGAATCTACCAAAGCTATACCAAATTATAATGTTATGGGAGTTTGTAAATCTGCATTAGAAGCTAGTGTAAAATATTTAGCAAGAGATCTTGGTCCAAAAAAAATAAGAGTTAATGCTATAAGTGCTGGTCCTATAAAAACTTTGGCAGCATCAGCTATTGGTGATGCTAAATTTTTATATAAATGGAACGAAGATCACTCTTTTTTAAAAAGAAATGTAGATATTCACGACGTAGGTAACTCGGCTTTATATTTATTAAGTGATTTAGCATCAGGAGTTACAGGTGAGATTCACTATGTAGACGCTGGATATAATAAGGTAGGTATGCCTGATCCTAAAAATATGACCTAGGCAGAAGCTTGCTTCATTGATAATTTTACTTTACCCCTATCAAAACCAACGACTTTAACTGATACTTCATCACCTTCTTTTACAACATCACCGACTTTTGCAACTCGTTTATCAGCTAATTCAGAGATATGAACAAGACCATCTTGTTTTCCTAAAAAATTTACAAAAGCGCCAAACTCCATAATTTTTACTACTTTACCTTTGTAAATTTTACCCATCTCAGGCTTTGCAATTAAATTTTTTATAAACTCTAAAGCTTTATTTCTTGAGGCCTCATCCGGTGCTGCAACTGTCACTTCTCCTGTATCTTTTACATCAACTTTTGCACCTGATGTCTCAACTATTTCTCGTATTGTCGCTCCACCTTTACCAATCACAGTAGCAATATCTTTTTTATCTACTTTAATTGTTTCCATTTTAGGAGTATGTTTTGAAAATTCTTTTCTTGATGTTTTGATTGCCTTGTTCATCTCTCCAAGAATATGTTCTCTTCCGCCTTTAGCCTGATTAAGAGCCTTTTCCATTATCTCAAATGTTATACCCGTAATTTTAATATCCATTTGAAGAGAGGTGATGCCATCTTTTGTTCCAGCTACTTTAAAATCCATATCACCTAAGTGATCTTCGTCTCCGAGAATGTCAGATAAAACAGAAAAATCGTCACCTTCTTTTATTAAACCCATCGCTATTCCAGCTACAGGTTCTTTTATTGGAACTCCTGCATCCATAAGAGAGAGTGAAGTTCCACAAACTGTAGCCATAGATGAAGATCCATTTGACTCAGTTATTTCAGATACTACCCTGAGTGTGTAAGGAAAGTCGTCTTTAGAGGGTAAAGATGAATTAATTGCTCTCCATGCTAATTTACCATGTCCGATTTCTCTTCTTCCGGTTCCTATTCTTCCACATTCTCCTACTGAGAAAGGTGGAAAATTATAATGTAACATAAAGTTCGATCTTTGCATTCCATCTAGGCTTTCCAATCTTTGCTCATCATCTGTCATTCCAAGAGTTGTCACTACTAAGGCCTGCGTCTCTCCTCTAGTAAAAAGAGCTGATCCGTGAGTTCTTGGAAGTACGCCTACCTCGCATTTTATTTGTCTTACATCTGCTAAACCTCTTCCATCTATTCTTTTTTTATCTTTTAAAATTGCTGTTCTAACTATATCCTTTTCAACAGATTTTAATTGAGCCATTGCTTGATTTTCTGTTACGTTTTCATTTTCTGCAAACATTTCTTTACATTGAGTCTCGATTTCAGAAATGGCTGTAGACCTTTTTTTCTTATCGATTTCTTTAAATGCACTTCTTAAACTTTTTTCAAATTTTTCAGATATTTTCTTCTTAACATCAGAGTGATCAATTTCTTCAATTTCCCATTTCGGCTTTCCAGCTTTTTTAACTAGTTTTTCAATTGACTCTATAATGGGTATAAAATTTTCGTGACCAAATTTAACTGCATCTAACATAACTTTTTCAGATAAACCTGATGTTTCTGACTCTACCATTAAAACTGCATCTTTTGTTCCAGCAACAACAAGGTCTAATTCTGAGTCCTTTAATTCCTCCAATGAAGGATTTAATAAATATTTTCCATCTTTGTATCCAACTCTACTTGCTGCAATTGGTCCTTGAAATGGCAATCCTGATATTGCTAAAGCTGCCGACGATGCGATTATAGATAATATATCTGGTTGATTTTCCCCATCATAAGAAAGAACGGTTGGCAATAATTGTACTTCGTTCATGAAGCTAGAGGGAAATAAAGGTCTAATAGGTCTATCAATTAATCTTGAGATTAAAGTTTCAGCCTCTGTAGGTCTTGCTTCCCTTTTAAAATATCCACCTGGAATTTTACCAGCTGCATAATATTTCTCTTGGTAATTTACAGATAATGGAAAATAATCTTGTCCTTCATTTAATTTTTTAGCTCCAACAGCTGTTGCTATTACAACTGTTTCACCACAAGACGCTATAATTGCGCCATCAGCTTGACGAGCTACTTTTCCTGTCTCTAAAATTAATTTTTTACCATTAACGTCAAGTTCTTCCTTGTGTATTTTAAACATTATTTCCTTAAATTTAATTGCTTAATGACCTTTTGATAGGATTCAACATTTTTCTTTTTGAGGTAGGTAAGTAATTTCTTTCTTTTATTTACTGATTTGTTCAAACCTAAAGTTGAGTGTTTATCCTTCTTAAAATTTTTAAAGTGCTCTGATAATTTCGCTATTTTATCAGTCAATAATCCTATTTGTACCTCTGTAGAGCCAACGTCTTTTTCGTGAGTTGATAACGACTTAATTATATCTTTTTTTTTCTTTATCATTAATCTTATTTTTTTTAATAATTCTCTCTATCTTTTCAGCATATTCAAATGAGTTATCTTCTACAAATGTAAGTTTAGGAAGAAACTTTATATCTAGCCTTTTTGACAATGCTCTTCTAACAAGATGCGAGTTCTCCGTCAAGATCCTAACTGTTTCTTTGGTATCTATGCCTCCTAATGGAATGACATATACTCTGGCTGTTTTTAAATCAGGTGTCATTCTAACTTCTGTAACTGTAACAAGTTTTGAGTTAATTGTCGGTATTTTAGCTTCATTTCTTATAAATAATTCTCCAAGATTTTGCTTAACTAATTCCCCGACTCTCAACTGTCTTTGGCTAAATGGCTTATGTGTAGATTGGTTACTCATTACTTAAATTGATCTTTGAATTTCTTCAGATAGATAAGACTCTATTATGTCCCTTTCTTTAAAATCAATAAAGTCTTTTATACCTATACCGCACTCTAAACCTGATCCCACCTCTTTAACTTGATTTTTCTCTCTAAAAATTGACGAAATTTCCCCATTGTAAACCACAACTCCATCTCTAATAATTCTTGCTTTAGATTTACTTTTTATTTCTCCACTTAAAACTTTAGAGCCAGCTATCTTACCAGCGTTAGAAACTTTGAAAATTTTTTGAATTTCTGCACTTCCTAAAATTGTCTCTTTAATATCCGGTTCTAAAAGCCCAGATAAAGATTTCTCAACATGGTCAATTGCTTCATAGATAATATTAAAATATTTAATAACAACTTTTTGCTCCTCAGCTAATTTTTTTGCTTCACGGTTTGGTTTTACATTGAAACCAATCAAGATAGCATTAGAAGCTTTTGCTAATGAAACATCTGTCTCATTTATCATTCCTATATCTGATAAAATTATTTTTGCTTCTACTTCTTTGTGATCAATTTTTGTAATTGCCATTTTTAAAGCTTCATTTGAGCCTTGCACATCAGATTTAATAATAATATTAAGTTCATCCTTGTTTTTAACTTCATCAAATAAAGTAGTTTTATCCTTTGCTAATATCTTAATTTGATTATTTTTATTTTTTCTAAATTCTGTTAGTTCTTTTGCTTCATCTTCGTCTTTTGTAACTATAAACTCTGCACCAGCATATGCTGAATTATTCATGCCAAGGATTTCTACTGGCATAGATGGTAAGGCCTCATTAATCATTTTGCCCTCATAATTTATCATAGCTCTTATTTTTCCCCATGTATCTCCGCAAATAAAGTGGTCTCCTCTTTTTAATTTTCCATTACTAATTAATATGGTTGATACTGGACCTTTTCCTTTGTCAATTTTAGACTCAATAACTACTCCTCTGGCTTTATCATTATATGAAGCTTTTAAATCTAAGATTTCTGCTTGGAGCAATATACTATCTTTTAATTTATCTAAATTAATTTTTTTTAGCGCTGAAACTTCTACAAATAAAGTATCTCCACTTAAATCTTCTGCTATCAACTCGTATTGCATCATTTCATTTTTAATTTTACTTATGTTCTTTTCTGGTAGATCACATTTATTAATTGCAACAATTATTGGAACTTTTGCAGCTTTGGCGTGTTTAATAGCTTCAACAGTTTGTGGCTTGATACCATCATCTGCTGCTACGACTAAGACAACAATGTCGGTTATCTTTGATCCCCTAGCTCTCATCTCAGTAAATGCTGCGTGACCTGGTGTATCTATAAAAGTTATTAATTTATTATCATTTGTTTTAACTTGGTATGCTCCAATATGTTGAGTAATTCCCCCGTGCTCACCCGATACCACATTAGAGTCTCTCAGGGAGTCTAACAATGAAGTTTTTCCATGATCAACATGCCCCATAATAGTTACTACTGGAGGTCTGCCTTTAACTTCACCTTCAAAAGTTTCTTTTGATCTAGTTGTCTCTATTTCTGGTTTATCTTCCAATATAGCTTTGTGGCCAAATTCTTTTACAATGTATTCGGCAGTATCTTTATCTATGTTATGATTAATAGTTGCCACTACTTTCATATTGAATAAAAACTTAATTATATCACTAGATTTCTCGGCCATTCTATTTGAGAGCTCTTGTATAGTAATTTGTTCTGGAATTTTTACTTCTCTAATAACTTTCTTAAATTCTTTTTTTTCTTCTCCTTCTGGTTTTTTCTTTTCTTTTAATCTAGCTCGTTTAACAGAAGCTAAACTTCTTTGTTTAATCTCTATTTCTTCCACATTTAATGCCCTTGAAACTGTTAATTTGAAATCTCGTTTATCTATAGGCCCTTTAAGCTTCAACTTACTTTTTCCAGCTGGCTTGTTCTCTTTCTTTATGAATTCTTTTGTTGCTTGTTGTTCTATGAATTTTCTAGCAAAGTTTTTTTTCTTAGCGTCAGGATTAAAGTTAATCTTTGGCGCTGAGGTTGTTTTATTAAATGTTTTATTATTTTTGAAAGGTTTTTTTTTCTCTACCGAGAATGATTTTTTGCCAGAGGTTGAGATAGAAGACGTGTCAATTTTCTTTTTTAGATTAGATGATATTGTAAGAGTTTTTTTTTTATCTTTATCCATAACATTATTTGTAAACTATCTCTCTAGCTGACATTATTAAATCATCAGCTTCTTTTCTTGACAAAGAAAATTCCTCTAGATAGCCATCTATTCTAATTTTTTTTCCTTTTATTTCATCATATCCCCCAATTAGTTCGTCAGAGGAAAGGTCGGCAAAATCACTAAGTTTTTTAATATTTTTTTGTCCTAGTATAACAAGCATCCCTTGTGTCATTCCTTTTAAATTAATTAAATTATCATCTACACCAAGTTCTTTTAATTTTAATGCCACAGCCTCTTTTTCTTTCACAAGAGTTTCTTTTGACCTTGTAATCAATTCTTTTGCTGTTTCCTCGTCTATTGCCTCAATTTTTGAAATTTCTTCAGGATTTGATTGAGCTATTTCATCGATTGAAACAAAACCTTCTGAAACTAAAAGTTGCCCTAAAGTTTCATCAACTTCTAAGTTTTTTATCAAAGTTTCAGTTCTATCTTTAAATTCAGCTTGTCTTCTTTCTGAGTCTTCTTTGTCTGTAAGAATATCAATTTCATAATTAGTTAGTTTTGAAGCCAATCTAACATTTTGTCCTCGTCTACCAATAGCTTTACTTAAATTTTCTTCTGTTAAAATTATGTCAATTCTTTTATTCTCTTGATCAATCAAAACCCTTTGTATTTCTGCAGGTGACAAAGATTCTGAAATTAATGTTGGTAGATCTTCAGTCCATTTTATAATATCAATTTTTTCTCCGTGCAATTCATTTACTATGGTTTGAACTCTACTTCCTCTCATTCCCACGCAAGCGCCTACAGGGTCAATTGATGAGTCTTGAGAATGAACACAAATTTTTGCTCTGCTCCCAGGATCTCTAGCAACTGCTTTAATCTCAATAGTACCCTCGTAAATTTCAGGCACCTCTTGAAAAAATAGTTTCGCAAGAAATTGGGGGTGAGCTCTTGAGAGAAATATTTGATGTCCTTTCAATTCTTTTTTTACTTCATAGCAATATGCTTTTACTCTATCACCTGTTTTTAATATTTCTCTTGGAATTAACTCATCTTTTTTAATTACACCCTCCGCTTTACCTAAATCAACTATTACATTTCCATATTCTAGTCTTTTTATTATTCCACTTAGTATTTGACTCTGCTTATCTATAAAATCTTCATACTGTCTACTTTTTTCAGCTTCTCTAACTTTGCTACTAATTACTTGTTTTGCGCTTTGCGCTGCAATACGGCCAAAATCAATTTGTGGTAATTCCTCGAATATTTGCTCTCCAATTTTTAATTCTTTATTTAATGGATTGCTTTTTTTTGCATCTTCAAGAGTAATCTCTCTTGCAGAGTCCTCGACTTTTTCAACTATATCTAATACTTTCTGGATTTTTATTTCACCACTTTCTCTATCAATAATCACTTCTATATTATTATCATTTCCAAACTTTGTAAGTGCTGCTTTTTGAATAGCACTTTCCATTGAACCAATAACGATTTCTTTATCTATAGATTTTTCATTAGCTACAGCTTCTACTATACGCAAAAGCTCTAATTTATCTAAACCTCTATTTAACATTTAACAACTCCTAAAAAAAAATGGGCAAGTGCCCATTTTAAAAGTTTAATAATTTATCTGTTTCTAGAAGAAAATTATGGTTTTTTCAAGATTACAATTTGAATAATTCTATTTTATCCGTTTTTTCCCAAGTAAATTCACCTTTATTTGTAGGCTTTCTACCAAAGTGGCCATAAGCTGAGGTAGTTTCATATATAGGATTATTTAATTTTAACATTTCTCTGATTCCTCTTGGAGATAAATTGAAATTATCCTCAATTATCTTTTTTACCTTCTCAACTTTTGCATTATCTCCATTAGCTAATTTTATAAAAATTGATAAAGGTTTAGAAACTCCTATTGCATAAGCTAATTGAATCAAACATTTGTCGGAAACACCCGCAGCTACAATATTTTTTGCTAAATATCTTGAAGCATAAGCAGCTGATCTATCTACCTTTGTAGGATCTTTTCCAGAAAATGCTCCGCCTCCGTGTGGTGCAGCTCCACCATATGTATCAACAATGATTTTTCTTCCTGTCAATCCTGTGTCACCATCGGGCCCTCCGATGATAAATTGACCGGTTGGATTTATATAAATTTCTTTTGGATTTAAATCAGTTAAAAAATTTTCAGGTATAGATTTTTTAATGTATGGAATTGTTAGTTCTCTAACTTTTTCTTGATCAAGATTTTTTGAATGCTGAGTTGAAATTACAATTGATGTTACTTTAACTGGTTTTTCGTTTTCATATAACATTGTGA
>MDTA01084746.1_pt1 | contig 10139 bp, 15 predicted proteins | sample 811151 | NCBI WGS metagenome assembly MDTA01 (sample SAMN05326648, study PRJNA326480) | marine metagenome | isolation source: seawater | place: Indian Ocean: South | collected 2010 | reverse complement strand
GTCAGGATGTTTTTGCTGTAACTGTGCCAAGGCATTTTGAGCCTTAAGCTGTTGGTTCAATTCCTGTGTCTGTTTTACACTTGGATGATTCTCAATAGCTTTAGACACCGCTTGTTCAGGATCAGTAAAAAAATCTACCTCTTCCGTTGGTTCTTGTTGTGGTGCGTTTTGTTGTGTGAGTTGTGTTTGGCTTTGGATAAACTGGTCAACAACTTGTCTAAGTTCCCCGACTTCACCACTTTGCCGTCCCAATGCTTTTTCAGCTTCCTGATGCATCTGAACAACGTCCTGTAGGCTTTTGCCTTGGTACTTAGCAGGTAATTCCTCTTCAGGTTCAGGCTCTGCCGCTTGTTCCGGTAGAGTTTCCTGTTGTTCTAAAGATTGTACCTCTTCTCCTTCCTTTAGTTCTGTTTCCGCTTCCTCACGCTCATCTATCAGTCTTGCTGCCATTATTAATACTCCGTCTCTCGATTATGGAGAAAATTATGAAAGGGCTTAAGTTTTCCTTTCGTTAGTCGCTAGTTTTAGCGGCTTGTTCGTGCTTGTCTGCCCATTTTTTAGTTGCGGAAGGAAAATCTCCGCTAATAGGGTCAAGCTCAAAATTACCGCCTGTTACTAAACGAATTGCATCAGCACCACATTTGCACCTACTATGAGTTACTGATGATTCAACGTAATCTTCAAATTCATGCCCGTTTTTACAACGAAAATCATATAAGATCATTCTGAGTCTCCGAGATCGTCGGATTCATTCTCAGCATTTTCAAATGATGCAGTAATTTGAGATTCCAGGTTTAACACTGTAGCTATGATGTTAAGTTGTCCTTTCCTAAAGAAAAGGGCTTTTTCATCTTTAGCTTGTTCTACTGAATTAATGTTCGTAGTGTTGCCTGAAAATTCCTTAACGAGTTGTTTCCAGCCTTGTGTACGAAACATTTCAAAGTAATTATTAAAATAAACCTCTAATTCTTTTTCAATCACTTGTTTCTCCTAAATGGACAAGTATACTTTCTATTATATCATATTTTTACACAAATGTTAAGTCTTTTGTGATTTTTTCACTCTTTTAATACTGGATTTTGGGGCACTATAGTTATTCTTCTGCTTTTTTGGTGGTCTTCCCCGTTGATTTCCGTACGTTCCCTTTCCGTATGGCATTATCTAACTCTCCTATCTGTTTAGTTAATTCTTGGAACAGGTGGTCCTGCTCTTGGAATTTCTGGTTGACCTGAGACACTACGTCCTGCAATTCTTTCTGCGTTACCATCATTCTCCATTCCTCTCATCAGTTGCATTATCTGACCTTCCTCATCAGTCTGGTCAGTGCCGTTTGCTTGAGGAGAAGGGATTTTTAAATCAAGTTCTTTCTCCTTTAGCATGGTTTGAGCAATTTTTAACCTACGCTCAAACTCTTTGTCGTCCTGATCTCCGGTTTTAAGATTGGTAGTAATTGCCTTAATCCGGTCAATTTCAGTTTCCACAGGAGCAAGTTGGGCTTCAACTGACAGTTTATTGGCTCTGGCGATGGACTCTTGAGCCTGTCCCTGAAGGACGGCTGTTTGAGACTGCTGGAACTCCAGTTCTGCCTGTTGTTTGGCTTGGGCTTGCTGTTGTGCCTGTTGTTGCTGTTCAGGAGTCATTTGTGCCTGTTCAGCGGCTTGTTTCAGGGTATTAAGTAAATCTTCCCTGTTTGACAAGTTCATGTTTTCCACAATGGACTGAACTAGGGACGGGTACATTGGTGAATCTGGTTTCATGGTTTGAAGCAACTGTGTTAGCTGGGTTACTTCGTACTCTCTGGCAATAATACCTAAAGTTGAGGACGCATTGAACTTAAAGTCCGAAACCGGGTAATTTTCAGGGTCAAACTGCATGTATCGACATGCTGCTTTTTTAACCAGAGGTAATAAAAATGCTTGTTGGAAATTAATCAGTGTGCGCTTATGACGCTTAATAATAGCACCAAGGGACATAGATATTCCAGCCGCAGTAGCCTCTCCATTGACCTGACCTGCAATACCAGCAGAATCCACGGCTCCAGTAGCCTGTTGAACCATTTGTTGAAGAGCCGATGCTTGAGCAAAAGTAATTTGATTAACTTGTCCAAAATTGAAAGGTTGTAGAACTTCACGGGGGTCACCATTTGTCAGGATCATCTTACCTGGCCTGATTTCCGGTCTGGCTCCTCTGGGAAGCCTTGTAGCATCAATAGCCATCATAGGATGAATGGTTAAACTTAATGCGTCTATTCGGGCTCTTAGTTCAGTGTCAAGAGCTTTCTGGCTGTTGTAGCCTTTTTCACAAACGCCCCTACCCCAGAATTTACTGGGAACCACATCCCACGGAAACGCCACTACAGGACGATCATTCATCATGTACGGGTTTGCTTCCGCTTTTAACAATATGCCTTCATTGGCAATAACAACTACTGCCTCAGTGTACTGGGTTTTTTCCGAATCCGTATCTAGTTTTTCGTATTCTTCGGAATTCTCAAGGAGTTCAGTTGGTACTAAACCGTAGTATTTAGTTAAACGTACACGGTCTGTGTCGTACAGTATTAAATCCTGGTCAGGCTCTAGGTCTGTGTCACTGGCTGCATCACCAACGTATACGTCAGATTTATACACTCCCTGTTCCTGTAGTTGTTCTATAATGTGTCTGCTTACAAACTCATCAATGGCAACTCCCATAGCGTCTTCCACACTGGTAGCTGTGGGGTCTATAAGGAAGTTCTGAGGCATTACAGGACGTAACTTAACCATTACCCTGTCAGTAATATTAACTCCTACTGCCTGTAACTGACCGTCCATGACGGGTTGTGTGGCAGGAGCCATTTCCTTTTCTTCCTCAATAACTATTTCACCAATACCTGTACCAAATACCGCAGCATTGATTAAACATTCCGCTACTGACTTACGGATCATGGTTTTTTCAAAATCTTCAGTCAGTTTGTTTCTTAAAAACATTACGTCTGCACGTTCAGGATCACCCATATCGTCCGTTACGTCAAACCACTTACCTCTACCAAAGGTGGCTTCCTCCATTTCCGCTACATTGGATTCCACAGCCTGTTGTAGTGCAGGGGATATAATCCTGGAGCGTTCTGAGGCTCTTTGGGAGTCTTCAGTTGACCATTGGCCTCTCCAGAGTCTGTAGTATTCATCAAACTTCTGGCTGTACGTTGATTCGTAGTGGTCACGCCATTCGTTACATTTGTGCATTACCCATTCTTCAAGGGACTGTTCGGACATAAGCGTTTCTGTGTTTAGTGCAAAGTCTTCTGTTTTTGCCATATTAATTCTCTCTACAAAGCATCAATAAATGTTTTAGCTGTTTTTGCTTTTTTATTTAAAGTAGCTTCTTCCGGATTCATTAAATTAACTAGATTATTTAATTCGTTTCTAAATTCAGGGGAAATATCTTTAAAAACCATATCTTCTCTGTTCCAGTTTTTCATTGTTGGTAAATCAGCATCCCCAGCCATTAAATAACCACCTAAAACTTGGTCAAAACGAGACACTCTATGCCATTGTTCTTTATTTCTTGGATCAGCCTCAGTTTTTGCATCACAGACGTAGCCTTCATCATTAGGTTGTCTACATTTTACTACTTCAAAAGAATAATCCATTTGTTTTTTATATTCAGGATCATTTAAAGCTGCGTTAAGAATTTTTTTATATAGTTTTGGTTTTTTATGTTTTAATAAATGTAAAGATTCAAATTTAATCATTTTATAATAAGAATCTGAACCTTCAGGGTATTTGTCTGTATTAATTAAAATTGTTGGTTTATTTCCAAATCCTGCTCTTTTTGCATCTTCTCCAACTAATGTTTCTGCATGGCCTTCTTTATAACCAGGAATAATTTGAACATCTTGTAATAATTCATCAATAAGTTCCATATTAATATCCTGCTACTCGATCAATAATCTCAAGATCATCTATTTCAAAATCGTATGAATAAGCTACTTTTGCTAATTGATCCGTGTAAGCTAAAGCGTCCACCAAATCATCGTGGGTTAAAGGGTCTGGGAACTGAAACAACTGATCCAGAAATCTACTGTTCCAATCCCCTTTGTTTATTGTAATGTATCCGTTTTCAAACCGTCCCTGTAACGCCCACATAACCCGATCAGTTTTCTTCTTGTTTCCGTGGGTGAGTTCCTCAACCCTGAAGAAACGCTGATGACGTTTCATTAGGTCATGTAGTGGTGACATAACGGCTTGTCTAGCAATACCGCGTTCAATTCCAACGGATACTGGTCTGTACTGATTAATTGCCTGAAATATCTTGGAGGCGGTTTCGTTAAGCTCCCAACGCCCGTAAATAATATCGTGCACAAACCACCCATCAGTATTAACTTTGACAACTGCGATTGCCGTGTCATCAAGCCTTGTGTTTTTCGTCCGTTTTTTGTTAACTTCCTCAAACCCAGCAAGGTCAATGCTGATGTAGTAGTCTCCGTCTTCAGGTTCAGTTCCGTACTTGACCCATTCTTCCTTGAACATTTCTGAGCCTCTGGCTTCAAAGGAGGCCATGAACTCCTGCCTAAAGGCGTAACTCGACATTGATTTTTTGGCTGTATCAATCTCTGATTTGTCGAGTAATGGGTTATTGTAAGAGGTAAAGTGCCAAGCCCTATAAGTTTCATCGTCCTCCAGTTCTGCATATTTGTAAAGTTCATAGAAATGATTACGTCCCATAGGGGTTCCTATGAACAATGCGGAACCTTTTTGGTCGGCAAGCGCGGGTCTTAATATTTGTTCAAATGTCTCCGGTTTCATGTCTGCGTATTCATCCATGACAAGAAACTTAAGACTCACGCCTCGCATTGTTTCGGGTCTATCCGATCCTTTTAAACTTATAGTGGACCCGTTTATCAATTTTATTTGGAGATTGTTAATATGTGACGATGCTACCACCGGATGCCCCAGTTCCAATAAGGTTTGCCACATAATGTCTCTGGCTTGCCCCTGGGTTGGAGCTACATAAAAAACATGACCTCTTTCTGCTTGTAGGGCGTTGACTATCAGCATCCAAGCCGCTAGTCGGGACTTACCTGTCCTTCTTCCTGCGGCAACAATCTTGAAACGTCTGTCGTCATTCCAGACTTCCTGTTGCCAAGGTAACAATTCTATGTTCAGATCAGTCATAAAGGATTACTAAGGTATAATCCTTTTTAAGTCCAAATACCCACCAATATGGTTATCATAAATTAATATCTGTGGAATAGCCCTAGAACCACAACGTTCCTCTACTTCGTCCCAGAACTCTTTAGTGCCGTCGTCCTCATAGTAGGTATACTCTATGTTTTTAGACTTTAAGTATTCCTTGGACAACCTACAGCCCCTACACCATGATGCTCCGTACAACTCAATCATAGGACCACATTACAGGGTCAGTTTCCCTGATGTCCACATGTACAAAGTTTTTAGCTATACCAATACCATTAAAACCCAACCTAAGTGCGTTTTCCACTATACGTCTCCGGTCAATACCATTGTCTGCCTTAATGTCCGATGCAATACCTTGGGAATGAGTCCCTGGGCGGCTTTTGGATGCCTCTAAAACATGATTAGGTGATCGGTACCCACTGGTGATTACAAATGGAAAACCACATACATCCCTCAGATTATCCAATCTTTTAAGGAATACATCCTGTATTTCATTTTCCCCTGTCTGTTGACAAGCAAATTCGTCCCTAGAGAAATACTTAAGTGTCATTTTGTTCAAATTCTCCTTCTAAAGTTTCCCCAACTACTGAAGTTTCACCTACTCCTGAAATACTAATGGATATTGAGCTTCTACCTCCACCTAACTTATCTTTTTCAAAGTAACTTAAGGGTACTAAACGATCCATTAGGAGTTTCCAAGCTGCACTTTGATGTTTATGGTCATCATCTAAAGCAGCATTAAAGATTGAATCTAAAACTTTCCTTGATTTAGGTGACGTTAGCATCCTTTGTTTATATTCTTCTATTACTGAGTTATCACCTCTAGGTCTACCTACTGGATTTTTAGCTTTAACTAAATCATCCTTCCTTGGTCTACCTCTTTTTTTCTTTGGTGGCTCTTTATCTTTCATAATGTTCTCTAAAGTTACTAAAATACACTTTATATTGTATCATATTTTTAACTAAATGTCCATACCTAAATAAAATAATGTGTATTATGACCTTTTTTAGTGTATTTAGGGGCGCAGTATTTTTCTTTGGTATTCAAATGGTTAACTTTTGTATAGCTTAAGGGAGTTTTGGTTAATTTTTGTACAATTAAAGTGCTAAAATTACTCTTTTGCAAACTTGAGTAGGTTCATAAAACATAAAACATTTAAGATTCCTCCCCCCGTCCCCATGCAAAAGTTATCCACAGGATATTAACAGAATTATCTACAGACTTATCCACAGGCTTTCTTATGCACCACAATAGTGCACTCATGCACCATCCTGGCCCACGCACCAAAGTAGTGCATTAGTGCACCAATGTAGTGCAAAAGTTATCCACAGGATATCCACAGGCTAGACTTATGCACCAAAAGAGTGCAAAGTTATCCACAGGATATCCACAGGCTTATCCCCAGGAATCGCCAGGTTATCCACAGGATTTCAACAGGATTTCCACAGGCTAGACTTGGGAATACCTGAGGAAAACTAAAGAGTATGTGCCTATGTAGAACCATATGAGCACATAAAATAAATTTGAAAATAATTGAACTTTCTATAACATACACTGTCGAAGTAATAGAACTAACGAAACATAACCAATAGGAGCATGACAAATGTACATATCAAAAAAGAACATAAACAAAATACAAGACTCGTTAGAGATGGCTATTTTTGACGTCAATTACCATAAAAAATTCGACGACAAGAGTAGAACATTCTTTAATGAAAACCATGATAAATCTAATTCAGAAATAGATGATTGTGATTTCTGGATTGAGTATTTATCTTTACAGTTAAAAGCATTAAATGCATTACGTTTAGGCTATAAGAGATACTTAGACGCTAAAGAATTAGGGATTGATGTTAATGTGTTTCCTTATACCGGAGAATTTACTAAAGAATTAGTGCAGCAATCAGAATTTGATAGACTAGCTGCTGACATATCGTATTGGGAAAACGTAAAAGAAAAATTATTAAATAAGGAGGTGGCATAAAATGAAAAAACCATTAGGAGTTATTCTATATGATGGTTCGTCGGTATTAGACGGCGAACCTATAGTAGTTATTGCTACATTTAACAGTAAGAACGTAAAAACTGGCAATATGGTGCAAACGTGGATATTAAAATCCGATGTAGCACCTATGGAAGCATCATCTACTGGCCAAGATTACAGTATATGCGGCGCTTGTCCTCATAGGCATTATCTAAATGGTTCATGCTATGTAGATCAATCTAGAGCGCCGACTATGGTTTATAAAGCATATAAAAATAATGCTTATCCTACCTATGATTCATCATTACACGCTAAATACTTCAAAAACAGAAAACTACGTTTAGGCGCTTATGGCGACCCTGCAGCGGTGCCGTTTTCCGTTTGGGATGATCTTATATCCAATACTGAGCTAGACGGCCATACCGGATACACTCATCAAATCAGACACACTAAATTCGACATAAGAATACTTCGCTACTGTATGGCATCCGCTGATACTCCAAAACAAGCACTAGCACATCAAAATTTAGGTGCTCGCACGTTTCGAGTTAAGACTACCGATGCTCCTATGCTACCTAATGAAATAGAATGTTTATCAGATAGTAAAAATATGGAGTGCTTAGATTGTTTACTCTGTAGTGGTAGCAAAGCACCAAAAAACATAGTGATTAACGTACATGGTAGTAAAGCATCACGTTATACCCAAAAATTCAGTAAAGCTAATCTAATAGCAGTATCTAATTAACCGATAGGAGTTTTAAAAATGAAAGTATTAGTATCTTGTGAATCAAGCGGTACAGTAAGAGAAGCATTTAGAAAACTTGGCCATGACGCATGGTCTTGTGACATTCTACCGGCTGATGATGATAGTCCTTATCATTACATGGGAGACTGTATAAACGTCATTCAAAAAGGATGGGATTTAATCATAGGCCATCCACCATGTACCGCACTAGCGGTTAGTGGAAATTCTACTTATGCCTATGGCATGCCAAAACATCAGAAAAGACTAGACGCTATTAAATGGACTGAGGATTTATGGCAGCTTATGTGCGCTAATGCTACTTATGTTTGCATGGAAAACCCAGTAGGAGTTTTATCTACACAATCCAATATCAAAACAAAACCACAGTACATTCAACCGTATCAATTCGGGCATGCGGAAAGCAAAAAAACCGGTCTATGGCTCCACAATCTGCCCAAATTAAAAGATAGTAATAACGTCAAGGATGAATTTGATTCATTACCTAAAAATCAACAGCAGCGCCTACACTATCTGCCACCGTCTCCGGATAGGTGGAAAATACGTTCTAAAACTTATCAAGGTATAGCTGACGCTATGGCCGATCAGTGGGGAGGTTTAAACAATGGCTAATTATGTGCTAAGTGATATACCTAACAACGAGACAGGCAAACGGTTTATAGAGGAGCTAAAGCAGTATTTTAACCATGATACCTACCGCATGCGTTGTAGAGGTCAATATTTGGACAACGATAAACTGCCTGAGGGTAAAACGTGGAAGCACTTTCAGGACGGTCAGCCGATCAAATACAGTAAATGTATTAGAGTCTATATTGATCGTAAGTAAGCTTGATCTGAAAATGTTGAACCTTACTGGTCCAGTGTGTTAGGTAAGTAAGCTTGATCTGAAAATTTAGGTAAGTAAGCTTGATCTGAAAATTTAGGTAAGTAGGTTTGATCGTAAGTGGATTTGACCGGAAATGGATTTGATCGTAAAATCCAGGAAGTAGGTTTGACCGTAAATAAATTTGATCGGTAAATTGAACTTTTTGTTTTCTTCAGTAGTCTAAGAGTAAAAAAGGAGGTTTTGCTGTGGATCGACTCAAGTACATTTGGTATATATTATTGTTTCAGACTGTTATACACTGTTTGGAGCTATTGGTGGATTTAGGACAAATAGGAGCATACTAAAATGAATGACGCACACAAACACGTTATAGACGTAGACGGCACTGAGTACCTTGTTATGACCCACTGGTACGACGACGAGCCTGATGTAGGGGTTCGATCCGGTTATGCTGTACAGGACGTTTACAGCGTCTCAGGGCTCGATAATATGGGTTTGACCATTAACAAGCATGTTTGTAGCTATCAGCATGCTGACTTATATGACACAATAGAGGAGCAAATTAACAATGAGCTATGAAGATTGGAAGGAAGAGTACGACAACTCAGGAGAACATCCGGAGCCCGATTTCCCTACGAGGGAAGACTTGATCCGTTTTTTGGTTGACTTTGAGTCAGACATAATGAGACTTGACGAGGTGGTTAATCTTGTTAAGAACTCAATTAAACTTGAGCTGGAAACAATGTCAGACAAAGATTTAGAAGATAGATACTTTAATTTATTCCCAAGAATACACTAAGGAGAAATAACATGAGATGCAAAGCTTGTAATACACTATTGATGGACGGGGAAGCTCGTAGAAAAGACCCACGCACAAAAGACTACCTTGATCTGTGTAGTGAATGCTTTCATTACAGTCAGGCAGCCATATACGGTGCTGATGCTGATCTAGTTCAAGGGGTCCTGGAGGACATTGACCTCAATGGAGGCACTTTGACCGTAGCTGAAACGGACTAAAAAGAAGTCTTTTTTGGTAATTTTTCACACCAGGATATTCTGGAGGGCATTTTGATGGTAAAATAAATACATAAGTATTCTAAGGAGAACTTTAGTATATGATTAAGATAATAATTAAAGTATTAACTATAGTATTCTTAAGTAGTGTTGCACATGCTGAACCGGACTTTATGGATCTGGAGGAACAGACACATTGTTTAGCGAGTGCAATCTACTTTGAATCCAGAAATCAACCTATAATAGGTCAGATTGCTGTAGGATTAGTTGCAATTAACCGTATGCTGGACAGTAGATTCCCAAACACCGTCTGTGAGGTCGTCAAACAGGCTGACAGGGACGATCAGGGGAGGATAGTACGTCACCGTTGCCAGTTT
>MDTA01159363.1_pt1 | contig 10140 bp, 11 predicted proteins | sample 811151 | NCBI WGS metagenome assembly MDTA01 (sample SAMN05326648, study PRJNA326480) | marine metagenome | isolation source: seawater | place: Indian Ocean: South | collected 2010 | reverse complement strand
GAAAAAAATAAAATCAATAACTCAAAACTGCAATTTTTAAACGAAAATGCAGTCACTTTTGAATACCAAAGAAATGATTTTGTAATAAGTTACTTTACAATACAATTTATTCATCCAAAGCATCGACAAGGGTTAATAAGTAAAATTTATGAATCACTTGAATGGGGAGGTGCTTTTTTGTTTTTTGAAAAGGTAAGGTACAATGATGCAAGATTCCAGGATATATTTACAACTTTATATAATGACTACAAGTTAGAAATGGGGTATTCACATGAAGAAATTTTAAATAAAACAAGGAGTTTGAAAGGGGTAATGGAGCCATTTTCAACTAATGGGAATTTAGATATGCTAAAAAGAGCTGGCTTTAAAGACATAACAACAGTCATTAAAGATATTTGTTTTCAAGGATTTATTGCCATTAAGTAAAAATTTAAAATTCATAAATGCAAAAATTAGTAGATGAGTTTGTTGCAAGTTCCTCAGGGTTTAAAGTTCAGGGAAATTTAGATAAAAAACATACTGAAATAGTTGGAGCAGCAGAAAAGAATATTAAAAACCTAAATTCAAAAAATTTCAGGAATTGGGAAAAACAAAATGACGTAGGTTTAAGCTATTATATAACCTATCTAGAAAAATTATTTCTTGACGAAAAAAGGGTTTTCTTTTTTTCTAGAATTATAAAACTTATAAGAAAAAGACTTGCTCATATTTTTTTATATTCTTCCATGTTAGACGACATTTCTATATTAGAATCTTTAAATGCGAAGGATTTATTGTTAGAAAATCCTCAAAATAAAACTCCAGGGTCAGCAGATTTTATAAAAGTTTCTGGGTACTCTGTTTCTTTTAGGTGGTTAAGATATCTTTATATAACAAATCAAATTAGAGCAAAAAAGCTAATATCTAAAGATGGATTATGGTTGGATATAGGATCATATTATGGAGGTTTGCAAGGGATAGTAAAAAAGTATAATCCTGAAATTAAAATATTTCTTCTGGATTTCAATCATCAACTGCTCAGGAGTTATATATAACTTAAAAATCTTTATCCTAATGCAAATCATATTTTGCCTTCAAAAGTAAAAGAATACAAGAACTCAAAACAATTGCCCTTTGGATCGATAGTATATGTTGAAATAAATGATTTTAAGACTTTGTCAAAATTTAACTTTGATTTAGTAACAAATTTTGTGAGTTTTGGTGAAATGAAAAAAAAGACTTTTAATGAATATTTTAAATCCAAAATATTTGAACATTCAAAAAATATTTATCTTATAAACAGGTTTTGCAGTAGTCCGTTTTTTGAAAAAACCTATGACGATCAAATAAACATTTTTGATTATAAAACGGATAAAAATATTTCATATTTTGACATATTTCCCATGGGGCATTATAACATATTGAGAAGAAAAATTTATAATAGAGAATTTTTCAGGAATATTTCTAGTCCTTATTTTGAATTAATATACAGTTTTAAAGATGGATAAAAATAAAGTTATTGAAATAGGTTATGGAGATGTAAATAGAGTTCTGATTGGCGAAGATCTTCCTCTTGCTTTTGTTGGGGGCCCTTGTGCAATTGAAAATAGAGACCATGCTCTTAAAATGGCTAATTTAATTAGCGAAATCTGTCTAAAACTGGAAATTCCATTTATTTACAAATCCTGTTATGACAAAGACTGCAGATCTTCTCCGAGTAGCTTTCACGGTGTTGGAATTGACGAAGGGCTTAAAATATTATCTGAAGTTAGAAAAGAGTTTTCTATTCCAGTAGTTTCAGATTTTTCTAATCCATCTTGGGGATACCAAACAGGTGAAGTTTGTGATCTGGTACAAGTTCCAGCATATCTTTGTAGGCAAACATCAATTTTAAGGGCTGCTGCAGAAACCAAAAGACCAATACTTTTAAAAAAAGGTCAGTTTATGAGCCCATGGAACATGAAGAATTCATGTAGAAAGCTTGAATCTTTTGGTAACGATAAAATTATTTTAGCAGATAGAGGAACATTTTTCGGCTACAATATGCTAATAAATGATATGACAAGCCTACCTATTATGAGATCAATTGGATACCCTGTTTGCTTTGATGCGACACATTCAATACAATTGCCGACGGCTATGGGTAATATATCTGGTGGACAAAGAGAATTTATACCAAATTTAGTTAGAGCTGCATGTGCAAATGGTATAAACCTACTATTTATGGAGGTACATGATAATCCGGATAAAGCACTATCAGATCCAAATACTGTATTGGACGTAAAACACCTTGAAAAAGTTTTGTTAGAAGCTAAAGAGTTTCACAAATGCAGACAACACTTAAAAACCCAACATGGAAACATAGAGATACAATAGATTAGCATATGACAAAAGTTGAAAAAATAATGTTGAATTTAGAGTCAATTCCTTTGGCTCACAAAAAAACGATTCTTAGTGAGGGGTTAAATAAAATGGATGAAGCAAAACTAGGACTGATTTGTATTATTGATGATAATCAGAATCTAATTGGTTTGTTAACAGATGGCGATTTAAGGCGAAAGCTTATGAAATTAAATAAACCAATGTCTGCTTTTTTTGGTGAAGACATTTTGAAATTTTCAAATAAAAACCCAATCTCATGTAGAATAAATGACAATTTAAATGAGGTTGTAAAAGTCATGATTGAAAAAAAAATATGGGATTTACCCGTATTAGAAAAAAATAAACTGAAGGGAGTAATCCATTTACATGATGCATTAAAAGCATTATTTAACTGGTATGAGTAAAATAATAGGTATTTCTTTTGGCCATTCAGCTGCTGCTGTTTTAATCGAAGATAACAAGCTTTTATTTGCTATTGAGGAGGAAAAGTTGACTAGAATCAAGGGACATATTACATTTCCTTCAAAATCAATAGAGTACATTCTAAATAAAAGAAATCTAAAACCTGAAGATATAGACTTTGTTGCTGTTGGATGTGAAAATATTTTTGAGTTTGGACACTCTATACTTCAAATCAAAGAACAATTCGGTAGCAAGAGTTATTTTTTTTATTTCATAGGTAAATTGATAAACTTAATAAAAACATATTTTTGGTCTTTTGATGATAAAAAACTTATCGAAAAATATTTTTATTATTTAATGAACAAAAAGGGATTTTCTAAACAAAAAATACATCTGGTCAATCACCATTTATCTCACGCTGCTTCTGCTTATTACTTATCAAATTTTTCAGAATCCATAGTTTTCACTCAAGACGGAAAAGGGGACTTTGCTTGTGGCGGACTTTATTATGCAAATCAGCGAGATATTAAATTAAAAGAAAGAATAAATCATCACAACTCTATAGGACAATTTTATCAAACAGTAACCAAATATCTTGGATTTAAGCCAAACAGGCACGAAGGCAAAATAACAGGACTTGCTGCTTATGGATCTTTTAAAAAAACTTACCCAATTTTAAAATCTGCATTTAATTTTGAAGATGATAACCTTGCTAATAAACTTCTGACAAATGTAAAAACTGATCCAATTAGATTTTTTAATAAAAACATAACAGAAACAGATTGGCTAGGATTAAAATACCTTAAGCAAACAAATAAATCGCTCAGAAAATTTAATCTTTCCTATAATTTATATTACAATTTCTTGAAAAATCAACTTGAAACTTATAGCAAAGAAGACATCGCTTCCGGAATTCAAAAATTGACTGAAGAAACAATAGTAGGGTTTTTAAAATCCAGATTAAATAAAGACAAAAATTATAATATTTGTTTAGCAGGGGGAGTTTTTGCAAATGTAAAGTTGAATCAAAAAATAAGAGAAATAAAAAACATTAAAAATGTTTTTGTTCAACCAGCAATGGATGACAGTGGAACTGCTTTAGGGTCAGCATTAATTATAAATAAAAAAACATCAAAGAAAAATTTATCATTTGATACAATTTATTTAGGTCCTAGTTACGAAGAAAAAATAATTATAAAAGCGATAGACAAATACGATTTAAATGCTAAAAAGGTAAAAAAGTTTCATTCTAAAGTAGCTCACGAATTAAATTTAGGTAAAGTGGTTGGGAGATTCTCAGATCGCCTTGAGTGGGGACCTAGAGCTTTAGGAAATAGATCGATACTTGTAAAACCAGACGATCCAAAAATCAACGATGTTTTAAATAGAAGGCTCAATAGGACAGAATTCATGCCTTTTGCACCAATTATCTTGGAAGAAGATGCATCTAAAATAGTTGAGAAATATTCTAAAGAACACATTTCGTCAAAGTTTATGACAATGACTTATGATATCAATACAAAATATAAAGATAAGATTAAAGCGGCTATCCATGTCGATAATACAGCAAGACCGCAAGTACTTAATAAATACGATAATTCAGATATCTATAAAATACTAAAACACTACAAAAAATTAACTGGGATAGGTGTAATTTTAAATACAAGTTTTAATCTTCATGAGGAACCAATTGTAAACACACCAGATGATGCGATAAAAGCATTTATTTCTGGTGCAGTAGATATATTGAGTATTGAAGATTATATAATATATAGATAAAAATCATATGTTTTTAAAAAGGAAAAAACTAAAAGAATCACTAAGAAGAAGGGAAAAACTTTTTGCTGCATGGATTTCATACTCACATCCATCAATTGCAGAAACTTTTGCTAAAGCAGGATTTGATTTCATAGCGATAGATATGGAACATTCTACAATAAATTTATCAGAGGCACAAAGAATTATTGCTGCATGTCAATCAGAAGAAGTTCCATGTCTGCCAAGACCTGTCTCTCATTCGGATGATTATATAAAACCTCTCTTAGAATCTGGCGCAGATGGCATTTTGATCCAAATGGTAAATACCTCGAAAGATGTACAAAATTTAATAAATAACTTAAAATTTCCTCCAATAGGTAAAAGAAGTTACGGTGTTAATAGGGCCCAAGGATATGGTTTTGATTTTAATGAATATATTACTTCTTGGAATAACGACTCATCGTTTATCATTCAGGTTGAATCAATAGAAGCAGTTGAAAACATTGAAAGTCTTCTTGAGTTTTCAGAAGTTGATGCTGTAATGATTGGACCTTATGATATTTCAGGGTCTCTAGGTGTACCAGGAGAATTAAATCATAAAAAAGTAATAAGTGCATCAAAAAAAGTAATTGATGCGTGCTCAAAATATGGTAAAAGTTGTGGTACTCAGCTTAATGATCCGAATCCAAAAAATATCAACAATTTGTTCGAAATGGGATATACATTTGCTGTACTTGGATCCGATTTATTCATACTATGGAAATGGGCTGAGCAGATGAAACAAATAATGAATAGCATTAGAAAAATATAAAATGTATTTAGAAAAACTATTTAATTTAAAAGGGAAAGTAGTTGCTGTAATTGGAGCAGGAGGACATTTATGCAGTGAAATGGCAAAATCCTTCGCTAGAGTTGGTTGTAAAATTGTCTTGCTAGATTTGAGAATTGAAAAGGCAAAAAAAATTGAGAGATTAATAAATAATGAAGGATATAAAGAGACATTATCATTAGAATTAAATGTGGGCTTAAAAAACCAGCATAAAGAAGCATTAACCTCAATAATAGACCAATTTGGTGATTTAGATATATTAGTTAACGGAGCAGGAATAAATGGTTCAACACCTTTCATGCAAATTACGGAGGAAGAGTGGAATGCTATAATGGATTCTCAAATCAAAGGGACCTTTTTTGGATGTCAAGTTTTCGGTAGTTTTTTCTTAGATAAAGGGAGTGGCAATATTATAAATATTTCTTCTGCATCAGCTGGGCCACCATTATCCAAAGCTTTTACTTATTCAGCTGCCAAATCAGCTATAAAAAATTTAACCCAAAATTTAGGAAGAGAATGGGGTACAAAAGGAGTTAGAGTAAACGCAATAAGACCAGGATTTTTTCCTACTGAATGGAATTTAAAAAACTTTATTGACGACGAACGAAAAAAGGCAATACTCAGACATACACCTATGAACAGATTTGGAACTCCGGACGAATTAACAGGTGCTATTTTATGGCTTGCTTCTGATGCCTCGAGTTTTGTCACTGGGGCAGAAATTGCTGTTGATGGTGGCTATTCATGTATGACAATATAACTCAAATAAGATGAAGAATAAAAAAGTGGTCATAATTACTGGCGGCAACAGAGGAATTGGATACGGGATTACAAAATCTTTTGTGGACGAGGGGTATATTGTTATAGTTGGTGCAAGACAAAACTTGTCACTAGAAAAAGAGTTTGGAGATTCTGTAATATTCATGCAAGTTGACGTGAAGAAGCAAAAAGATCACTACAAATTAGTGAATATGGCAATCAAAAATTACGGACGTTTGGATTGTTACATTAATAATGCGGGATATTCCCAGTGGAGACCAATAAGTAAAATTGATGAAAATTTTATTGACGATATATTGGATACAAATCTTAAAGGAGCATTTTGGGGATCAAAAGCAGCTGCTGAATTCCTAAATAAAAAAGGGACTATTATTAATGTTTCAAGTCTTGCAGGTAAAAGGGGTAGTAGTAATAACTCTGCTTATGTAGCATCGAAATTTGGAATGAATGGTCTAACTCAGTCTCTTGCTAAAGAATTGGGGCCAAAAGGAATTAGAGTTAATGCAGTCTGTCCTGTTTTAATACATACCCAAGGATTGGATAAAGCACTAAATGACATGGATTCTCCTGCAAAAGGTGATCCATCAGATTTTATCAATAATTTTTCAAAACTTAATTCAGCTCTTCTTCGTATGCCAACTGAATTTGAAGTTGGTAAAATGTGTGTTTTTTTAGCATCTGAAAATGCGAGTGCAATAACAGGACAGTGCATTAATGTTGATTGTGGAGTTTTGCCCCAATAAATGAGAGAGGTCGTTGTCATACCAGCAAGATTAAATTCTCTTAGATTTCCAAAAAAAATATTATTTAATATAAAAGGTCTCCCAATGCTCGAGCATGTTAGAAGAAGGGTTCTTTTGTCAAAAAAAGTAGATAATGTATTTATTGCAACCTGTGATAATGAGATAAAAAATGTTATGGAATCTTTTGGAGCTAACGTTATTATGACAAGTGCCAAACATTTAAATGGCACTTCAAGAGTAGCGGAGGCTATAGAAAATATAGATTGTAAAAATGTTATTCTTATTCAAGGTGATGAACCGTTAATATTACCTAATGATATTGAATATTTTATTAATAATGTAAAGAATAGTTCAAATACAAATGCTTGGAATGCAACAGGGCCAATTGATTTCGAAACCGAATTATCAAAAGAAACATTTGTAAAGTGTTCTGTTTATAATGATAAAATTCTTTATTGTTTTAGAAAAACTCCAAGTGTAAATAATTTTAAAGCTCAGAAAAAATATGTTAGAAAAATTCTTGGAATAATTGCATTTAACAAAAATTTTTTGCTGGACATTGTTAAAGTAAAACCAACACCTATTGAAATTTCAGAATCTATTGAGCAGATGAGAATAATTGAAAAAGGGTATAATCTCAAGTCAATACCATTTAGTAATAGCCAACCTTCTATCAATAAACCAAGTGAAGTAGAAGATGTTTTAAATTGCTTTGATAAGAATTATGAACAAAGATTGATTCTAAAAAAAGTTTTAGAATTTGAAATATAAAGAATTTAATCTTTCTGAGGATCAATACAATGAGTTATGCACAAAATGCGACTTAATACTCAATGAAAATATTGAAAATCCTTTACGAGTAGCCAACAATTGGCTTCATATAATTAGGAATCACCCTATAACACTGTCTAAATACAACTACATTTTTTCTAGAATCAATTTATTTAAATTCTATCTAATTTGTTTAGGCAGATTTTGTTATTATGTAGGGATATCTTTTTTAAGATTTTTCAAATTAAAGCAAGATCATATAAACAAATTCAAGGATCTTAAATTTAAAAATATTTTTATTTCTCACTTTTTTGGCAACAATCATTTTATTAAAAATGAAGATTTTTATTATTTCAAATTACCTATATATATGCAAAGGGGTAACACAAAGTCATTAATTGTTTATATAAACCACAGAAATAAAATTTTAAATATTACTAATTTAAGTAATGATAATCTAAGTCGCTATATCCTCCCTAAGTACCTTTCTTTTGGTGAGGAATTAAAAATCACATGGCTATTATTAAAAGATGCAATTAAAATACTTTTCAGAAAAAATAAATCAATTACCGAAAAAAAAATCAATTTCCAGGCATTCGTTGAATCATTGTCACCAGCCTCTCATTTTAACTATCGATTGGCAAATCAAGTAGAAAAATTAACAAAAAAGTTCCAGCCAAAAAATATTTTCACAACTTTTGAAGGTCACCCATGGGAAAGATTAATTTACTTTTCCACAAAAAAAATTAGACCCGAAATAAATAATATAGCATTTCAACACTCATTTGTTTTCAATAAACAACATGCGATTAAAAGGTCATTAGGTTATACTTATGAGCCTGATTTTGTATTTTGTTCTGGGATTGATGGCAAAGAAAAATTAAAAAACTCGAAAAGTTTTTCTAATAAAAAGATATTTGTAATAGGGACTGAGAGAATATTAAGTCGCTCCTCAGAATTTAAACCAAAGGTTAAAAGAGATTCAATATTGATATTACCTGAGGGAGATTTGATAGAGTGCTACCCTTTAGTAGACCTTGCATATAAGTTATCCAACTTAAAACCAGAATTAAAATTTATACTAAGATTTCACCCAATTACTGATATAGAAAAACTTAAGAAAGCTAAAACATATCTAAAAAAACCATCTAAAAATATTGAAATTTCAAAATTTCCTATTAGTAAAGATTTTAAAAGATGCCATTATGCTATATATAGAGGATCAACTACAATTATAAAGGCAATACAAAATGGACTTATTCCAATATATTATAAAAAAAAAGGTGAAATGAATATTGACCCACTAGATTCATTATTTCGATTTAAGAAAACAATAAGTCAGCCAGAAGATATTTTCAATATTTTAAATATCGATGAAAAGGAAAATATTAAAAATCAAAAAGAATTATTAAAAGGGGTTCAAAAATTTTTTAGTCCAATAGATTATAGTAAAATAAATCTTATCAAATCTGCTAAAGAATGACTTGCAGTATTATAGTACCAACTAAAGATAGACCCAAGGAATTACTTTCTTTGGTTCGTTCAATTATCAAACAGATTAGATTACCAGATCAAGTTATTATAATAGATCAAAGTTCTCATAATAATATTAATAGAACACGAATAATAAACATTTTGAAAAAAAAAAATATTTCAAATAAATACATCGAAAAAAATAATCTTAGAGGATTAGTTGATGCAAAAAAATATTCCTTACAATACAACAGTTCAGATATAATAACCTTTTTAGATGATGACATTATTCTAATGCCAACATATCTACAAAATATTTGTTTAGCATTTCAAAATAATTTTCAAATTAAGGGAGCGAATGGATTAATTTTAAATAAAAGCAAACAAAATATTTTTAAAAAAACACTATTTAATTTAACACATATAGGTCTTTATAAAGACGATAGAGGGAAAACAATAAAAACTATTGATAAAGACAAACCAATACAGGTGAATACTCTAAGTTGAGGAATATCTTCTTGGAGACGAGAAATATTTAATAATACACAATTTGATAATAAAAATTTTTTTCATTTTATGGAGGATGTTGAATTCTCAATTAGGTTTAAAAAAAAATATAAAGCAGGTGCATATTTAATTCCAAATGCAGAATTACTTCATTATCATATTGAGAGTAACGCAGAAAATAAAAAAAAACAAATCTTAATGCATGTCAAAGAGTGCTTTATGATATTCAAAAAAAACAGAAGATTTTCAATTTTAGGTTTGGACCTAACTTTAATCCTTTTATATTATCTTATATATTCTATTTATTTTTCATTTAAATATAAAAATATTAACTATTTGTTTTCATTTTTAATAGGCATGACTCGAGGAATAAATATTAAAATTAAATAATGAAATATAGAATTGGTATAGATGCATTAAGTATTGTTAATTATGGAGGACTTACACATTTAATGGAGATAATTAACCATTTCCAAAAAGAAAAACATCCCTTAATTGAAAATATTACGGTTTTTT
>MDTA01222255.1_pt1 | contig 10141 bp, 8 predicted proteins | sample 811151 | NCBI WGS metagenome assembly MDTA01 (sample SAMN05326648, study PRJNA326480) | marine metagenome | isolation source: seawater | place: Indian Ocean: South | collected 2010 | reverse complement strand
TAATTGAAAAAAAATTGATTAAGCCCATCTATTTAAGTTAAATTAGGATATGAGTATTATAGAGGAAAAGTGCAAAGAAAAAGGTGTAAGGCTTACAGATCAAAGAAAAGTAATTGCTAAAGTGCTTTCAGAGTCGAAAGAGGTTTATGGTTCAAAAGATCATCCAGATGTTGACGAACTTCATAAAAGAGTGACAGACTTAGATGATAAAATTAGTATAGCCACTGTTTATAGAACTGTTAAGCTTTTTGAAGAAGCAGGAATTTTAGTTAAACATGACTTTAAAGCGGGAAAGGCTCGTTATGAAATAAATGATGATCATAATCATTTAATTGATATTAACAGCGGTGAGATAGTCGAATTTGTAGACAAGGATATAGAAGAACTCCAAAAGAAAATTGCAAAAAAATTGGGATACAATCTAGTGGACCATAAACTCGAGCTTTATGGCTCCAAAATAAAAAAATAATTTGGAAAAAAAAATTTTTATAAAAACATTTGGTTGTCAGATGAATGAATACGATAGCGAACGTATTTACGATCTTGTTAAGAAGATTAATTATAAAAAAACTGATACATTAAGCGAAGCAGACTGTTATGTGCTCAATACTTGCCACATAAGAGAAAAAGCCACAGAAAAAGTCTACCATGATGTTGGCAGATTAAAAAAAGAATTTAGGAATAAAAAAAAACCAATCGTTGTTGTAGCAGGTTGTGTAGCTCAAGCCGAGGGAGAGATTTTGTTAAATAGAGAAAAGTATATAGATGCAGTTATCGGACCACAGTCTTATCATAATTTTAATGAAACTTTAATTAAGTTAGAAAATAATTATAAAAGATTAAATTTGACTAACTTTGAAGTAATAGAAAAATTTGATACTTTAAACGAAATTAAAAATTCTAGTAATAAAATTTCTTCTTTTTTAACGATCCAAGAAGGTTGTGATAAATTTTGTAAATTTTGTGTTGTGCCTTACACAAGAGGGCCAGAATTCTCAAGATCTATTGAGGAATTGCTAAAAGAGTGTCATGAATTAGTTAATAATGGTTCAAGAGAAGTTACACTGTTAGGGCAAAATGTTAATGCCTATAATTACAAAGGAAAAAAATTATCAGATTTGATCATAGAAATTTCAAAAATTAGAGACTTGAAAAGAATTAGATATACTACATCACACCCTGCAGATTTTTCTTCCGATTTAATTCAAGTCCATGGCTCTATAGAAAAATTAATGCCCCATATCCATTTACCTGTTCAAAGCGGTTCAAATAAAATTTTAAAAAGCATGAATAGAAAACATAAAATTGAAGATTATAAAAAAATTGTAGAAAAACTTAAAAAAATAAATCCTGAGATTAAATTTTCTAGTGATTTTATAATCGGATATCCGGGTGAAACAGAAAGAGATTTTAATACTACTTGTAAATTACTTAAGGAAATGAATTATATAAACTCATATTCTTTTATATACAGTCCAAGACCTGGTACCCCTGCATCAAAAATTAAGGGAGAAGATGAGGTCATTATAAAAAAAAGGTTAACGAAATTTAAAAAAATTGCAGAAAAAATTAAGATTGATTATAAAAATAGTCTAATAAATAAAAAATCAATTGCGCTATTTGAAAACAAAGTAATTGGAAAGGATAAATTTTTTGGAAGAGATGAATTTTCAAACTCTGTTATTGTTCAAAGTAGCGAGAATTTGGTGGGTTCCATAGAAACCGTTGAAATTACTCATGTAAATCAGAACACCTTATTTGGCACAATTAAAGGTAAACAATATAAAAAGGAATTCGCAGCATAAAAATGTCAGAGATAACTAAGCTTGATCGTAATTTAATTGTAAAAAAAATTGATAAAGAAACAGTCAACATTCAAATTAATGATAATGAGACTTTGATGTCAATTGTCGGACAATTCGATCAAAACTTAAAAGATCTAGAAAAACTTACTACAACCAACATTTATTTCAGGGGTAACTCAATTACTTGTAAGGGCAATAAAGAAAATCTGAGAATATTTTGTGATGCTATAAAGTTTTTAATAAATAAATATCTTTTGACAAAAATTATTGAAAAAGAGGATATAATTTTATCAGTGAAAAAAAAAACTGAATTAGATAACACAAATGTTAAATCTTTTAAGCAATTAATTAAGACTCCTAGAAAATCAGTGATAGCCAGATCTGAAAAGCAGTCTGATTATATTAAGGCTTTAAAAGAAAAAGATATAGTAATGTCACTTGGACCAGCTGGGACTGGAAAAAGTTTTTTAGCAGTTTCTGTCGGAGTTACTTTACTAATAGAAAAAAAAATTGAAAGAGTGATTTTATCTCGTCCAGCTGTTGAAGCAGGAGAGAAATTAGGTTTTTTACCAGGTGATATGAAAGAGAAAGTCGATCCATATTTGAGACCTTTGTATGACGCTCTTTACGAACTGTTTGGAGCAGATAAAATTGATAAAAAAATTGAAACAGGGGAAATCGAGATTGCTCCGTTGGCATTTATGAGAGGAAGAACATTAAAAAATTGTTATGCAATATTAGATGAAGCACAAAATGCAACTGAAACTCAAATTAAAATGTTTTTAACTAGAATAGGTGAAAATTCGAAACTTGTAGTAAACGGTGATCCATCTCAAATAGACTTAATAAACAAATCTCAGTCCGGTCTTATCAAATCAAAAAACATACTAAAAAATTTGAGAGAAATTGAAATTGTTGAATTTGATCACAAAGATGTTGTAAGACATCCTTTAGTTTCAAAAATTATTAGGGCTTATCAAAAAAAAAGCGCTGATGATAAAGATTAACATAATCTCTAACAACAAAAACTGGAAAACTTATTTACCTAATCCTAATAGTTTTATTCAAAAAAAGATGAAAAATTTGAATAGAAAATTTAAGCAATACAAAGAGAGTACAATTTTTTTTACATTGTTATTATCCGGTAATAGCGAAATCAAAAAATTGAATAAAAAATTTAGAAAAAAAAATAAAACCACTGATGTATTGTCTTTCCCGTTTTACAAAAAAAAAGATTTGATAAAAAAACTTAAAAAAGAAAAAGTAATCTATTTAGGGGATATAATTATTAATATCAATAAATTAAAAAATAAAAATGACAAAAAAAATTTTAAATTAGAGTTTAACAAACTCTGGATACATGGTTTAGTTCATTTATTTGGTTATGACCATAAAAAAAATAAAGAGTTCAATAAAATGCAAAAGATGGAAAAAAAATTACTTGCGTTTATAGATTAGATGATCAGAAAATATTTAGACAACAGGTTTCTTACCTTATTTTTATTTCCATTATTTATTGGCTCAATATCTGTTCTCTCTTTTCAACCTTTTAACTTAACACTAGTTAATTTTTTCGTATTACCAATCTTTTTTTATCTTTTGGTTTACATTAAAAAAAAATCTAAGAGTGTTTATAGAAAAAAACCGTATAAAAAAAATTTATTTTTATTTGGAACTGCATTTGGTTTTGGATTTTATTTAAGTGGTCTACACTGGATAACAAATTCACTCACGTTTGATGAAAATTTTAAAATATTAATCCCTTTTGGTCTTATTCTTATTCCTTTATTTCTTAGCTTATTTTTTTCAATAGTTGTTCTTTTAATTGGACCATTTTTAAATCTTAATCTTCAATCAATATTCCTTTTGTCCGGTAGTCTTGCTGTTTCAGACTACTTAAGAAATTATATTTTAACAGGTTTCCCTTGGAACTTTTGGGCCTACAGTTTTTCTTGGGCCACTGAAATAGTCCAAATTTTAGATAAAATAGGATTATTTGCTTTTAATCTAATTTCGATAACAATTTTTATGCTTCCTGCAGTAATTTTTTTGAATTTAAAATTTTTTAAAAAAATTTACATTATAGTAATTCCAATCTTAATACTTTTTATGCTTTACATTTATGGCAATCATTCAATTAATTTGAATCAAAAAAAGATACAATCAGTAGATAATAAATTAAACATAAAAATAATTTCACCAAATTTTGAATTAAAATATGGACTCAATCAAGATGAAATAAAAAATAGGCTAAGAAAATTGATAAGATATAGTGATCCTATAAATGATAAAAAAACTTTGTACATTTGGCCCGAAGGAGTATTTAGTGGTTATAGTTTTAAAGAATTATTAGATTTAAAAAAATTTTTTTTAAAAAACTTTAGCGAAAATCATCTAATTCTTTTTGGAGTTAATCGTATTAGCGAGGAAAAAAATGGATACTTTAATAGCTTAGTCATAATAAATAATAAGATGGAAATTGTTCAAGAATACTATAAACAAAAGCTAGTACCTTTTGGTGAATTTTTACCTTTTGAAAAAATATTAAGTCAAATTGGTTTAAAAAAAATTACAGAGGGACATGGCTCATTTTTAAAAGGGAGAAACCAAGAAAATTTAAAACTGGAAAAGTTAAATATCTTACCACTTATTTGTTACGAAATTATTTTTACAAATTTAGTACAATCATCAGATCCTAATACAAATTTAATTATAAATATTTCTGAAGATGGATGGTTTGGAAACTCCATAGGACCACACCAACATTTTGCAAAAAGTATATTTCGGGCTATTGAGCAAAATACATTTCTAGCAAGGTCTGCAAATAAAGGAATTAGCGCAATCATTAATAATAGAGGGGAAGTTGTAAAAAATCTAAAACCAAACGAAGTTGGCTATATTCAACTTGAGGTCCCGTTAATAAAAAATGAAAATAGAAATAAAAATGATTTGATATTTTTAATTCTTTTATTTACATATATTTTATCTTATTTTTTTACAAATAAATATAATGGCAAATAAAAAATATTTATTCACTAGCGAGTCAGTTTCTGAAGGTCATCCAGATAAAGTCTGTGACAGAATCTCTGATATGGTTGTTGACTCTTATTTAACTAAAGATCCCGTATCTAGAGTTGCTTGCGAGACATTAACAACAACCAATAAAGTTGTATTGGCAGGTGAGACACGGGGGCCAAGATTAGAAAAAGAGGAACTTATAAACAAAGTCAGAAATTGTATAAAGGATATTGGCTATGATCAAAAGGGTTTCAGTTGGAAAACTGCTGAAATAGAAACCAATTTACATGAGCAATCCTCAGATATAGCAATGGGAGTAGATTCTAAAGAAAATAAAGATGAGGGTGCGGGCGATCAAGGGATTATGTTTGGTTATGCATGTAAAGAAACAGAAGATTTAATGCCTGCTCCAATTCACTACTCGCACAAGATTCTAAGACTCATGGCTGAAGATAGAAAGAAAGGATTTCTTAAAGGAATTGAACCAGATTCAAAAAGCCAAGTTACTATGTTATATGAACAAGGAAAACCTATTAAAGTTACTTCAGTGGTAGTATCTACACAGCATTCTAAAGAAATTAATCAAGATCAAGTTAGAGAATTAATTATTCCTTATATAAATAAGTCAATCCCTAAAAATTTTCTAGAGGACTTAAAACAAAATGAAATTTTTATAAATCCAACTGGACAGTTTATAATTGGTGGACCTGATGGAGATACTGGTCTTACAGGAAGAAAGATTATAGTGGATACCTACGGAGGTGCAGCACCACACGGAGGCGGAGCTTTTTCTGGTAAAGATCCTACTAAAGTAGATAGATCTGCAGCTTATGCCTCAAGATACTTAGCTAAAAATATAGTTGCATCTGGAATTTCAGAAAAATGCTTAATTCAACTTGCGTATGCAATCGGAGTATCAAGACCTCTTTCCATTTATATAAAACTTGCTGAAGGCGACGATGATAAAATAGATGAAGTTAAAAAAACTATTGATGAAAATTTTGATTTATCTCCAAGGGGAATAAGAGAGATGCTAAAACTCAATAACCCTATTTATCAAATTACATCGGCCTATGGTCACTTCGGAAGAAAACCAACAGATAAGGGAGAGTTTTCATGGGAAAAAACAGATAAAGTTAATTTATTTAAATTGTAATCTTGAAAAAACCATAATTTTCTTTTAAAAACTATTTAAATTATTAATAATTCAAAATGGGCACTTGCCCATTTTTTTTTAGGAGTATTTTATAATGTTAAATAGAGGTTTAGATAAACTTGAACTTTTAAGAATAGTTGAAGCCGTTGCCAATGAAAAATCTATTGACAAAGAATTAGTCATAGGTTCAATGGAAAGCGCTATTCAAAAAGCCGCACTAACAAAATTTGGCAATGATAATAACATTGAGGTTATAATTAATAGAGAGAGCGGTGAAATAAAAATTCATAAAGTTCTCGAAGTTGTAGAGAAGGTGGAGGACTCTGCTAGAGAAATTACTTTAGAGCAAGCAAAAAAAATTACTTCCGACAATGACAATCTCAAACTAGGTGAAAAAGTATATGAGGAACTTCCACAAATAGATTTTGGCCGTATCGCGGCTCAAAGTGCAAAACAAGTTATTAGCAGCAGAGTAAGAGAAGCTGAAAAAAATAGACAATATGAGGATTTTATTGATAAACAAGGTCAAATTTTAAGTGGAATTATTAAAAGACTTGAATACGGGAATGTAATAATAGATTTAGGAAAAGCAGAAGGTGTAATTAAAAAAGATGAATTAATTCCAAGAGAAATTTTAAAAACAGGAGATAGAGTTAAAGCATATTGCTATGAGGTTAAAAAAGAATTAAAAGGCCACCAAATATTCTTGTCTAGAGCGCACCCACAATTCCTTGCAAAACTTTTTTTTCAAGAAGTCCCAGAAATTTACGAGGGAACAATTGAAATTAAATCTGTAGCTAGAGATCCAGGTAGCAGAGCAAAAATTTGTGTTTATTCACAAGACGCTTCAATTGATCCAGTTGGTGCATGTGTAGGTATGAGAGGAAGTAGAGTTCAAACAATTGTAAATGAGCTTCATGGCGAAAAGATTGATATTATAAAATGGACTGAAGACTTACCTACCTTAATTTCTGAGTCTTTATCACCTGCAGAGATTCAAAAAGTACTAATTGATCAAGAAAACAAAAGAATAGATATAATTTTGACTGAAGAAAACCTAAGCAAAGCAATCGGAAGAAGAGGCCAAAATGTGAGATTAGCCTCTAAACTTACAAATTATGAAATAGATATCTTAACAGATAAAGAAGACTCTGAAAGGAGACAAAATGAGTTTAAAGAAAGAACAGACACATTAATTAAAAATTTAGAAGTTGATGAGACTCTAGGTCAACTTTTGGTGTCGGAGGGGTTTACTTCTGTTGACGAAATAGCTCAATCAAAGTCTGAAGATATCTCTAAGATTGATGCTATTGATGAGGAAACAGCGTCTGAGTTAATTAATAGGTCAAAAGAAACATTAATAAAAGAAAAAGAGGCCGTTTCAATTAAGCTAAAAGAGCTAGGTGTTGAAGATAAATTGATAAACCTTAAAGGAATGACACAAGGAATGCTTGTAATACTTGGACAAAAAAATATAAAAAAATTAAACGAATTTGCCGATTTATCATCTGATGAATTAATTGGAGGATTTGATGAAATTAAAGGTAAAAAAATTAGAATAGAAGGATATCTTGAGGAATTCTCTCTATCAAGAAAAGAAGCTGACGATTTAATTATGGCAGCTAGAGAGATAGTATACCAATAATGTTATGGCTGAAGATAAAAAAAAGACACTTACAATATCATCAAATTTAAAAAAGAAAATTGACACAGCTAATATTCAAACTTCAGGAAAAAAATCATTTTCTGTAGAGAAAAAAAAGCCATTTAGAAACAATAAAACATCTAATAAGTTTAGTTCTTCACCTAAAGTAAATAATAACTCAGATATTAAGAGAAAAAATTTTGAAAGAAAATTTATTGAGCAACAGGCTACAAAAAATTTTATTAAAAAGGAAAGTAAACCAGTTGGAAAAAGTAAACTAAAATTGAAAAGTCCAGTAGATAAAAGGGAATTTAAACTGACAGTTTCAAGAGCACTTAATGTTGAAGAAATTGATATTAAACAAAGAAGTTTGGCTTCTGTAAGACGAGCAAGGTTGAAAGAGAAAAAAAACAAACCTGAAGGAGAAGATAAAAAAGAATTTAAAAAAGTGATAAAAGAAGTCAAAATTCCAGAACAAATAACTATTCAAGAGCTTTCAAATAGAATGGCTGAAAAATCTAGTGAAATTATAAAATTTTTGTTTAATATGAAAGTAGTAGCTACAATAAATCACAATATCGATAAAGATACTGCTGAATATATTGTGAAAGAATTTGGACATAAACCAATTTTAGAGGAAAAGCCTTCTTTTGAAAATGTAAAGTTACAAGAAAAACTTAAAGGTGCGGTTAAAACAAGGCCACCAGTTGTAACAATTATGGGCCACGTTGATCATGGAAAAACATCATTGTTGGATGCTTTAAGAGATACTAATATTGTATCTGGTGAGCATGGTGGCATAACTCAACATATTGGGGCCTACCAAGTTGAAACTGAGGATAAAAAACTAATCACATTTATAGACACCCCGGGCCACGCTGCTTTTACGGAAATGCGTGCAAGAGGTTCAAAAATTACAGATATAGTTGTTTTAGTTATAGCTGCTGACGATGGAATTAAACCACAGACAGTTGAAGCCATCAAACATGCTAAAGCCGCAAGTGTTCCAATAATTGTTGCAATAAACAAATGTGACTTACCTGAAAAAAATATAGCAAAGATAAAAAATGAGATGATGCAGTATGAACTAATTGCCGAAGAATTAAGCGGAGATACACTTTTTGTCGAGGTTTCAGCGCTAAAGAAAACTAATTTAGATAAGTTGAAAGAGAGTATTTTACTTCAATCGGAGATTCTTGATTTAAAGGCTTCTTATACAGATAAAGCAAGAGGTGTCGTGATAGAGTCTAAAATTGATAAGGGGAAAGGACCAGTTTCTACTATCTTGATCAGCAATGGAAATTTAAAGAGAGGCGATTATTTTACTTGTGGAGATACTTGGGGCAAGATTAGAGCGATGATCAACCATGAAGGTAAAACAGTTAATGAAGCTACTCCTTCAACACCAGTTGAAATTTTAGGTATGAATGACTCAGCTTATTCTGGAGCAGAATTTATGGTTACAAATAATGAGGACGAGGCAAAAAAAATCGCAGAATTTAAAAAAAGTGATGTAGCACAAAATAATATATTAGCAAAAGATAAAACAACTCTTTTTGATAATATCAAAAATAAAGATGAACTTAATATTGTTATTAAATCAGATGTACATGGGTCAAGTGAGGCTCTTAAAATGGCAATAAATAAAATTCAACACAAAGAGGTAGAAGCTAAAATAATTTTATCTGAAATAGGCATGATCAATGAGACTGATGTTTCACTGGCAAAAGCTTCCAACGCCTTATTGATCGGATTTAATGTTAAACCTAACAGAGAGGCAAAAAAATTAGCAGAAGACCAGAAAATTGAAATACGATATTTCAATATTATTTACGAAGCGTTAGATTACGTTGAAAAATCTCTTTCAGGTTTACTGGAGCCCGAGATTAAAGAAACAATTTTAGGAACGGCCGAAATCCAAAAAATATTCAAGGTATCTAATGCAGGAAAAGTTGCTGGATCAAAAGTAATTAGTGGCGAAATCAAAAGCAAGTCAAAAGCTAGAATCATCAGAGATGGTGTGGTAGTTCACAGCGGCGAAATTTCAACGCTGTTTAGAGAGAAGAATCAGGTAAAAGAAGTTGGGACAGGACTAGAGTGTGGGGTAAGTTTAAAAGATTTTATAGATTTTAAAGAAAAAGATGTTATCGAATCCTATCTCTCTGAAGAAATACAAAGGTCAATTTAATGTCAAACCAACTTTCAAATAGAGCTTATTCTCAAAGACAACTTAGAGTAGGTGAGTTGGTAAAACAAAATCTGGGAGAATTATTTATCAGAAATGAGGCCAAGATTCCCTCATTTAATTCTAAACTTATAACAGTAACAGAAGTTAGAATGACCGCAGATCTCAAAACAGCTAGAGTTTACGTTATTCCTTTAGGCGGAGTTGATACAAAAGAAACTGTAAAAATCTTGACGGAATACTCTCATCTTGTTAGAAAAGCGCTGTCTAAAAGGCTAGACATTAAGTTTCTTCCTAAACTCACATTTGTAGAAGATAACTCTTTTGAATAT
>MDTA01124582.1_pt1 | contig 10142 bp, 13 predicted proteins | sample 811151 | NCBI WGS metagenome assembly MDTA01 (sample SAMN05326648, study PRJNA326480) | marine metagenome | isolation source: seawater | place: Indian Ocean: South | collected 2010 | reverse complement strand
GTTAAAGGCGATTCGTACAATTATGGAAACTATGCAGGTTTAAATAATTGGTCACATACTTTTACAGACACACAGTTGAATAATTTTATAAACCGCTGTTGTTAGTTATAAATTAAATGTAAAATAAATATTAGTTTATAATTATTTTATATTAAAACATATTTTCATATTTTATGAATGTTATTTATAAGTCCGCCATTTGGAAATTATATTTCACTTCCGGGTACAACAAGTATTAAAGGCTCTTTTACTCTCGAAGAAAGAACTGGATTATTAAAACAAATTGTAACAACACTTAGATATTCTTTTTTTTACAGCGGCTGGGTAAACAAAATAGGCCTTCGGAACAAAGGTATAAAAAGTATTCAAGAATATTCAGACGATAAAGTATATAGTATCGCTATTTTAGATCAATCAGACATAGATAAATTTAATGATATAATTCCCAATGATGCTTGTATTGAAATTAATGTAAGTTGTCCTAATGTTAAGCATAAATTGATGCATGAAAATATTAAACTACTCAATTCAGGAAAAAGAAAGTGGTGTATCGTTAAAATATCACCAAATACATCTTTTGAAGAAATAGATTCACTATATCAATCAGGATTTCGTCAATTTCACTGTTGTAATACCCAGCCATGTGATAAAGGGGGCATAAGTGGTCCAATTTTAATACCGCACACGAAGAAATTTATTTCATATATTAAAAACAAATACAGTGATGTTGAAGTAATAGCAGGAGGTGGTATAAGTGATATTCACATCTTAAATGATTATGAAAACTTAGGAGCAGATCATTTTTCAATAAGTACGGTATGTTTTAACCCTATTCAATTATATAAGTTATACAACGATTATTCGATTAAATTTGGAATTAATTGATATAAAGATATGTATTTGAATAATTACATAGATGAGTAGTATTATAATAGGACTACAATACGGGGATGAGGGTAAAGGTAAAGTTACTAACTGTATGATACGAAATAATAAAATACATAGTTTTACTCATTGTGTTAGATATAATGGTGGCCCCAATGCGGGTCACACAATTTATCATAATAATAAAAAATTGGTGACGCATCAAGTACCAACAGGTATTATATATGGTCTAAAATGTGTTATTGGTCCTAATTGTGCTTTGGATATAAAAAAACTACAAGATGAAATTGATATGCTTAAAAATCATGGTATCCAGAATATTGAAGAAAACTTAAAAATTTCATTTAATACACATATTATTCAACCAAAACACATCAACGAAGATGTATCTACCGATAAAATTGGTTCAACTGGTTGTGGTATGAGACCGGTATACAGAGATAAATATAATCGTTCTGGTTTACGTGTAGATAAAGATTATAATATTGGAACCAAAATATGTGGATGTGAAGTCATTGATCCATATGTATTTCTTAATAAAGACGGCACTAAAATACTATTTGAAGGTGCTCAAGGATTTGAGTTAGATATTAATTGGGGTAAATACCCATTTGTAACTTCATCTCAGTGCGATACTGGTATGATAGTCAGCTGTGGATATTCATTTAGGAAAATTAAAAATGTGTATGGGATTGCTAAAATATATAATACATATGTGGGTGCTATGGATTATCAACCTAATGACGAAAAACTAATAAAATTGCAAAAATTAGGGGAAGAATTTGGTTCAACTACAAACAGAAAGCGCCAATGTAACTGGCTTAATTTAGATGAATTACTGCGATCAATTAATATTAATAGTGTAACTGATTTAATCATTAATAAATGTGATATATTTCAGCAATTAGAATTTTATAAACTGTATCATAATGGAGATGGAGTTGAATTTAAAACCTTTGATGAAATGAAAACTTACATAAGAGCTGCAGTGCCCAATCACATACACTTAATATTCTCAAGTAACAAAGATTCTATCTAAAAATAACTTTGATAAAATACTATTTAATCAAAATTATAATATTAGATTACATATCTGTAAGCTATGTGTTTTTTATTAAGACTATCACGTGTTACTTTAATAACATCACCTGGTTTAAAATTATAATATCTGCATACAGCATCTGTTTTATGAATTACCGGTAACTTTTCGAGGTCATTTATCATAAGTTCTGATTTAAGTTTTTCTATATTTTTTTCACTTATACACTCATGTTTGGGAACATATTCGTGGTCTATAAGATTAAACATTAAACTTTTGTGTTTAAAAATTGTTATGTTGGGTATTTTATTTTCTAACTCATTGAATTGTTCTTGAGTATTTTCATTAATATCGGATAAAATAACAAAGACAACACCATCATTTTCAGTCATTGAATGGCTTTCAGAAGTGATATGATACATTTTTTCAAGAAGTCCAGCGTTGTCGGATTTTTTGAGTTCATAGATGAAATGTACATAAACACAGTGGCTGTCGTCTGTATTTTGAACAAAAATATCTAAGCATGGTTCACCATTTCTAAATTTTTTGATAAATTGTTTAAGATATCCTACTGGTAATGTTGTATTGATAAGTGTTTCATCAAAACCTCTATTGATTAACATTAATTTAGTATTTTTTACAATTTGAATTATAGTTCCGTCATCCATTTATATTATAAATATATTATTTAAAAACTATTTTTTCTTATTTTTTTTCAATTGACGGTTTTACAATTTTATCAACTAAAATTTGACCAACATTAATAGATGCTTCTCGTTCTGATAAATCACCATTATCCATTTGTTCTTTCATATTTAACATGTAGGAAAGAATATTATGGTCATATTTATTACTTAATGCCATAGACATAATACCAGAGTTTTCAGCTAATAGGGGGTATTTAATACTTAATTTTTCTTTAAGTTCGGAGATATTAAGATTACTTGATTTAATACTTTCGGTCAGAAAAATATTATGTACTTCTAAGGCTTCTTTTAATAGTTGTTCTTTATTGTTATTCATTTAATAAATAACGATATTATTTTTATATTTTTTGAACTTAATAAAAATATCGTTGTATATGATAAATATGTCAGAAGTACCAGCAGGTAATCGTTCAACTAAAAATGTAAAAGATACTTTATCCACTCAAATGAATAAAGAAGAAGAAGCTCACAAACAATTCTTGTGTTTGGTAGCTGGTGAAAATTGTGTAAAGGAAGAATTTACAGGACAAGGTGGTAGAACTTTAAATATACCGAGGAATCCCATTGCAGGTAAGGTTCCTGGACCAACATATAATGGTGGTGTAACTATAGGAAGAAAATGCGCAGGCGAACATTGCAGTGTCCCGGTATCAAGAACAATATTTAATGAAGTATCTTTGATGAGTAATCGAGAAATCCCATTCCATAGCCCATCACTATATCGACCCGGAAATAATACAGTCAATGTTCCATTAAAAAAATATACAAATAGTGGTTTGAATAAGGGACCATTTAATATTGATATACAACAATAAATATATTAAATATAATAAATATAAATTTGTTATAATTAATATCTAAAAAAGCTATGATTATTTGGCATTAATTGACATGTACTGTTAAAAATACAGTCTTCTTTCGCATGATAAAATTTATTTTCATAATTGTTAAATTTTTCGGTTTTTTTCTCCTTAAATTCATCTAATGGTTCTACCCATAACCCAGCTCTTTTAGAATTTCTATTACCAATAAATGATTCATAAGGAGAAGTCCGTACAAATTTTGGTGAAATTAAAAATAATAAAACTACAGTAAGTCCTAGTGCAATTGTGATTATATTGCGAAAAAATCTCATTTATATATTACTACATTTTTTTGTAATATTATTATATGGGTTTAACTATTTCTTCCCAAAATTATAAATTAGTACATGTTTACAATGAACCAACACAAGATTATTGTATACCATCTACTCCAATTGATTATTTTATCAATGATAACCTGTATTTTATATTTAATAATGATGCAGTTTCTTCAAATAATTGGTTATTATTTAAAGGAAAATTATCTGATATTATGAATTTACCATGTTTAAGTCATATTATTAATGAAGACTTACTTTTACAGAAAAGTATAAATTTCATAAATTTTTATGAATTAGTAAATTACATTGACAACTTAGATAATAAGTGTCTGAGGGAAAGTGTAATCAGTTTTCAGAAAAAAAATATTAATATTAATTACTTTGATACTATAATTTAATCAGTATTAACTATTGTTTCTCTGCACGTATTACTTCCGTAGTTTGTTTTATTATTTAAATCACTATTTAAGTAATTATTATCAATAAACTCGTTTAATGAATCTTTTTTAACCAATTTTTTTAGTTTTAGATTTGGAATATTTTGTGGCTTATTAAATTCGGATTCAGATATACAAGTGTCTATAAAAATTTCTCTAATTTCATTAATTTCTTCTAAAGAATCGGGTTCTATTTGTATATCTCTGTCTATTTCTTCTACTATAATTTTGGAATTATTTGGTTTAGGACTTGGTTTTGCTTTTACAAAGCAATTTTTAAAAAAGGATTTAATTGGACAACATAAAAAATTTAAAACTGACGAACATTTATTCATACTTTAGTATAGTACACTATATTAATATTACTTATATTTAAACTTTGAATATTTATTAATTGAGTCATAAAATAAGGCATTTCTTAAATTTTCTAATTTAGTTTTCTTTAGTTGTAGTTTGTTTTTAAAAGCATATTTACAAATTGGACAATTATTTTTTATTTCAAACCAGGATGTAATACATTTAGAGTGAAATAATGTTTTAGTACAGTTACAATTTAGTATGATAAATTCATCACGAATATCTTCTAAACAAATCGGACACGACATAATATGAATTCAAACTTTGACTTTATATTATAGTTAATTATTCAAAAAAAAGATATCTATTTATGTTAATATGGATAAAGCTACGGTTAAAAGATACGCGGCTTATTTAGAGATATTTATTTTGTTTTGTTTAGCAGGATATATACTTCAGTCAACGCTAATTAAATATCTTAAGAGGGATTATGCGGACGAGTTTTCCAAACATAAGGATAATCCTTTGAGTATATTATTTGCAAGTCAAGCAGGAAGTTCTTCCAATGAAGTTTTTAACACTATTGTTACAGATAAATCAGAAGGAGTATTTAGTGAATATATGAGTTTTTTGAAACCCGTATTTGATATATTTAACAAATTATTTGGAAATTTAGGAGCTTCACTCAATATTTTACGTAATACATTATCACCTATGAGAAATTATTTTGCTTCGGTAGCTGCAGTATATTACAAACATATTGAAAATTTTACAATAGGTCTGTTTTACTCAATGCATAAATTTAGGACATTAATGAATAGGACCTTATCCGGTTTTAGTCTAATGTATCATACAGTAGAGCATACTAAGAATACATTAAGTTCCGTTGCTCACTCAAGCCAAATGAAGCGCATATTTAACTTCGGACAGGATGTAATTGATGTAGGAGATGCAGTACTTGGTCTTGGTCTCTGTTTTGAAGAAAATACACTACTTAAGCTTAAATCTGGAAAATTTGTTAAAATCAGAGATATAAATCTTGGAGATATTCTAGAAGATGGGTCTATTGTTATAGAAAAACATCATTTTCTTAACACCGAAGAGTTATATAAATATAATGGTGTTTATGTTACTGGTTCACACATCGTTAATGAAAAAGATGAATGGAAAACAGTAAAAAATAGTAAAAATGGTATCAAAACTACAATTTGTCCAAAATATGTTTATTGTATAAGTACAGATACTGCCCGAATATTAATTAATAAAACAGAGTTTAGAGATTTTAATGAATCAGTAAATGAATTTCTTAACAATACCGTGAACTCCATAATTTTAGCCGGTCTTAATAGTGGAACAAAAAACCTTTATGATATAAATACTATTTCATATCCTAATAAATACTTAGGCTCTGGATTTCACAGCGATACATTAATTGAAATGAACCACCCTACCCTAAAATCTATTAAAAATATACAAATAGGTGATAAACTATATGGGAATAATAAAGTTATTGGCAAAGTAAGCCTTAATAGTAAGTTTTTTAAATTTTATGATGATTGTACAGCTATTGTTTCATCCAACACCAAAATTAATGATAATAATATTTGGAAAAATATTGAAATGACGGATCGTAAAGAAGTTGCATATAATGGTGAATGCTATAATTTATTAACAGAAAAAGGTGTTATACCTGTATTTAATAGTAAAAAAATATATAGAGATTACGCCGAAAGCAGCGATAGTTATACTATGGAACAAATAGAAGAATTAATGCTTAGTCAGTAAATTAATTCAAAAATAAATCTGAATTTATAGTAATAATATATGCTTGAAATAATTGTTGAAAACTATAAGCCAATTGGTAAGATTCTTCTGATTACAATTGTTTTTTTATCAATTATTATTTATTTATTTTTTGGTGAATTAAGGTCACACTTGAAAAATAATTGGAGTGAGTACAAAAAAAATCCATTATTAATGCCTTTTGCGGGCGTGGTAAGTGATTCAGAGGGTTCTTCTTCTATATTTCAGTCTGCAATGAATAATTTTATGGATGTTTTATCTGGTCTAATTAAAAGTATTTTTAGTGTATTAATGAAACCTATATATCCTATTTTAAATATATTTACTGCATTACTTGGGTCATTTTCCAATATATTACAAAAATTTAGACTTCAACTTAATGCAATAAGGGGATTTTTATTTAAATTATTCCAGAATTTACTTATAAAAATACATGAAGGAATTTCAGGAATGACCTATTTTTTTCTGAAATTAAGAGAAATTCTTAAAAAAACCTTTGGTATTTTTGGATTGACGCTATTAACATTAGAGCATACGCAAAAATTTTTTGAATCAATCGTTACTGATGGTAAATATCCCGATGGTAGTCCACGAGAAACGTTAGCTAATCAATTAGGTAGAATGGCTACAAATGCAGGATATCAGCTTGCACGATTTTCATTTGGTATATTTCTTGGTCCAATTACCTGGTCTAATGTATTGTGCTTTGATCCAGACACGCAAATTAAAACTTCATGTGGATACAAAAAAATTAAAAATATTCAAATAGGCGAAGAACTTGAACCAAATTGTCAAGTTTATGCAAAAATTATTGGATATAATCCAGAAAAAACATGGTATTGTCTTAATGGTGTAGAAGTATCTGGTGAACATCTTGTAAAACATCTTGATAAATTCATTATGGTTATGGACCACCCAGAGAGTTACATAATTGAAAAAAAAACAAAAGACGTCATTTGTTTAGTTACAAGTAACGGAATTATAAAGACAAAACTCAATGTATTTGCAGATTATTTAGATACTCATTCTTGTGAATTGGCGCGTAAAATTGATAATGTAGTTGAAAATCATCTTAATCATACTGAAAATAGAATATTATCTAATCATGTGGATTTATTAGCTGGAATTGATGAAAATATTATCATTAATAATGACGATATTATTGGTATTGCTAAAATAAGACCAAATTGGCTTAATATGTATGAAATAGATAACTATTATTTGTCTGAAAAAACCTTAATCTTAGAAAATGGTAAATGGGTCAGAGTAGCAAACCATTCTAGAGCTAATTATGTCGGATTAAAGAATATTAATTGTGTACATTATATTACAAAAAGTCAAAAAATATATTTGGATAATGGATTGGTATTGCGAGATATAAATGAAACGACAGATAAAAATACAATAGATATTATTGATAGAATGGTTTACAATAACATATAGAACGATTAGTGATATTTAGTAGTATTTTTTTATTAATGTATATTAATAAGAAAGTATGGGTTCTTCATACAAAAAATATATTATAATACTTATAATTATCTATGTGATAATATATTCAATTCAAATTGGTAAAGAGATAACTTCTAGTAAAGCGGGGTTAATGACTGCTTTTGATTCAAAAGAAGAAGAGGAAGAGGCAAAATCGAATTTTGATTTTAATTCTAAAAAATGTTATCCACATATGATACCTATTGCTGGTTTTTTTGAAGATGCGGAAGGAGATAACTTTATTTCGAAAACTATAAATAACTTTAATACATGTATATTTGATAAAGTAGAAATATTTATTAAAGAAAATGCAAAACCATTAATGTTTATAATAACTTTTATTAAGGATGGAATAAAATCGATAGGTGTTGTATTAAATGCATTCCGTAAATTTGCTTCATTTTTAAGACAAATGTTTATGATACTTGTACAAAGTGTAACAGATAAATTAAAAAATAGTCAAATTGCCGCTGTATATCTTCAGGAAAAGATGAGATTACTTATACGTAAACAAACTGCCATTTTCGAGATCCTAAATCAATTATCAGGTACTTTACCATTCTTAATGCATTCTTTTATGTATGGACCTATTGTTAGATTTCCAACATGGATACTTAAATACTGGATTCTTATTATAGCATTACTTGTTATATGTACTTTATGTATAATTGGTCCTTTCCCTTTTGCACGTATGATATTTTGTCCTATATGTTTTTGGTGTTTTACTCCAGACACTCCAATAGATATATCAAATACCGAAAGAAAGGCAATAAAGGATATTAAACTCGGGGAAAGTATAAAAAATAATAAAGTTTTGGGGAAAATATATATTCTTCCTCACTATGCGGATACGTATAATTATAAAGGAGTCTGTGTATCGGGAAGCCATCTTGTATTTGATAAAAAATGGGAACGCGTTGAAGACAACTGTAATTCCATCCAAGATAATAAAAATACCGATTTATATTGCTTAATAACTGACAATAATACTATTTACAGTAATAATATAAAATTCAGAGACTATAAAGAAACACAAGATATGGATATCAACCTTCAAATTAACTATTTAATTGCAAGTTCCTTGAATAATGGTGTGGGTGCTATAAGTAATGACGACGATTGTTACCATAATTATTATTGGGGGTTTGGTGAAAATACTTTAATTAATTTAGAAGGAAATTATGTAGAAATAAGAGATATTATTAAAAATCCAAAAAATTATAACATAGTAGGAATAGTAGAGATTGAGTCAGAATACACATTATATGATTATTGTGGTGTTGAAGTAAGTGGAAATACCTTAGTAAACGAAGATAATATATGGCTACGTGTACATCAATCGATTAAAGCAAATAAACTATGCCAAGAAACCAAGTTATATAATATACTCACTCATAATGGATTAATTATTGCCAGAGGTGCAAAAGATGATTATATTTTTAGAGATTTTAATGAAAACGATGATAAGGTTGTTAATGAAAAAATAGATACAATGGTAGAAAATCGATTAAATTTAATATTTGATTTTGATAAGTTGTAGAAAAATAATTAAATATATAATATATAATATATAATGCCTGCAAAAAAAACAAGAGTATCTGCAAAAAAACCCAGAGTATCTGCTAAACGCGCACCTGTTGATCCATTAACAAGAAGAAGAAGTATGGTATTAATTGCTTTACCAAGAGGAAGAGACATAACAGGATTAAATAAAGTTGGTCAAATTATAGAAAAAAGCAGAGATGGTCAAAAAGTTGCACTCCTTCTCAACTATAATGGTCAATTTTTAATCCGTGATAAGAAATGTTTACGTGTAGCAACTGCTGCAGAAAAAAGAAAACAAAAGAAAGAACATAACCGTGAATTAACAATTAGTCAAGAAGAAAGAGACGTTTTAAATGCTTAAATATTCTTGCACAAATCTATTAATAGACTATAAATTTAATATTTGATTTTGACAAATTGTAAAAAGTAGAGATGGTCAAAAAGTTGTTGTCTGTCTATATTTTTAAAAAGCTTCCGATTGACGGATTAATAATTGTATTATTCATACATATATATTAAGATTAATAAATCATACTAATATTAATATATTAAATATTAAAAACTAGGTCATTATACTAATATATTCACATGCGTGTTATTATTCAAAAGAATTATAATGACGTAGTACATTGGGCTGGAAATTATGTAATCCAAAAAATAAACTTGTTCAAACCAACACCGGATAATTTATTTGTTCTTGGACTTCCAACTGGAAGTACTCCAATTGGATTGTATAATTATCTGGTATCGGAGTATAAAAAAGGTCATATATCGTTTAGAAATGTTGTTACATT
>MDTA01013732.1_pt1 | contig 10143 bp, 11 predicted proteins | sample 811151 | NCBI WGS metagenome assembly MDTA01 (sample SAMN05326648, study PRJNA326480) | marine metagenome | isolation source: seawater | place: Indian Ocean: South | collected 2010 | reverse complement strand
TTAGTAATATTTATCCAATTAAAACTATATTTGAATATAATATACATAAAAATATAAGTAATATACTACTAACAGAAGATAATAGGTGTGATGAAATATTATTACAAATACCATTAATGACAGATACAAATAAAAATGTTCTATTACAACAAGATCAAATTGAATGTTATCATAGAATTATATGGGATAAAATTACTAGTAATATAGTTGATAAAACAAAAATTACAGCAGAAAGATTATTACAACATTTAAAAAGATTTGTATTGAAAATAGAATTTAAAATAAAAAAACTATATAAAAGTAATTATTTATTACTAGAACATATTGATTTAGATTATTTTTCAAAATATATTAAAACAATAATGCCAAAAATTAACTTTCCTTCATATGATTTAATATATTTATATATTAATGAAGGTATAAATAAAGATAAATTTTTTAAAATAAAATTAGATGATAGTCTGCCAAACACATATAAATTCATAAAAGTTTTAGAATCAAATTTATTTTATGGAGGAGTATCAGAATGGCAAAAATTTGTAAATAGAAAATATCCATATATACCTTATAAAATGGCTAGAGACAAATTATGTGATAGTATTTTAGCGAATCAAGCTGCTAGAACTGTACAAGATTTAAAAGAAATAGAATATAAAAATGAAAATATAGGAGAACAGACTAAAGATCTACTTTTAGAATTTTTAACTACAATACTTCCAGATACATATGATTTAGAATATTTATTTAGAATAATAGCTCAGTTTACTACACCATTTGGTTTTGCTGCAGGTCCTAGTCTAGTTATGACTTGTAAATCTAAAAGAGCGTTTGATGAATTTTTTCATTATAAAAGAGGTAGATTTTGGCATTATATCGATCACGTTGTAGATAAAACTATTGATTCCTTGCATTTTAGCCCTACATCTGTAGAAGAGACTCCTACTACATCTTAGAAAAGACTCATACTATATCTTTTTCTTAAATTTACCGATTTCTATAATAACTAATATAATTATTTAAAAAGCATACTATTTCCTGATTATTTAAAAATTATATTCGCTCAATACTTTTATAGTCTTCTCTTGATTTCAATAAATCTTCATATGCTTTACTAATACTATTCTCATTTTTTTTTTGAGTTTGTGTATCAATGTTAATATTATTATCTAAACTTCCTACTAAATTTTCATTACAACTATTTAAATTACTATAGTTATTTTCTAATATATTGTTATTATCACCTTCTAAAAATGTATAGTTAGATGAAAAATTACTATCTAATATATTTGCTTCTAAAACATTCTCTTCATTTTGTTTTTTATTTATATTATTTTGTTTATTAGTTGAATTAGTTATAAACCACTCTAATAAATTATTATTTTTTAAAATATTTAAATTATTATTATTTTTAATTATTAAAACTGGAACACTATCTATATAATTAGGAACATGCTCTAAATTTTTTTTATAATCTATATTTATTTTATTTATTTTATTAAAAACACTATAATTCATTAACTTTTGTGAATGTTTGCATTTTCCACTATATATAAATAATAGATTCATTATAATATATATATACTATATATTATTTATATTATATTATATACGCATATATTATTATATCTATATAGAAAATTAGTTATATATTTATATATTATGTCTTTAATACAAACATTTAATAAAAATATAATTAATTTTATGAAAGATCTAAGTAATATTGTTGATAATAAAGAAATTAGTAATATATTTATTGATAATATAAAGAATATTCAATCAGTTATTTATTTTAATAAATATATATTTATTAATAAATTTTATATTGATTTATATAAATATAAAAATGACATTATAAATGAAAATGAATTAGTTATCGAATATTTGGATAAAATTAATTTTTTTGATTCAGTTAAGTTGGTCATAATTTGGAATAGAATGAATATTACAAATAAACAAATATGTTGGAAATATCTTAAGACTTTTATTTTATTGACTGAAAAAATTAAAAATATTTAATAAAATATATAAATTATATATTTAAATATATTATTTATATAATAATATATTTACTATGGATGATAGAAAAAATTTACTATCACAGATTAATAGTCTAAATTTAAATTTAGAACAATATATAGAAATATATAAAATTATTAAATTAGATAGTAATATTAAAATTATGAAAAATAATAATGGTGTATTTATCAATTTATATGATATATCCGATGATATAATTAAAAAACTTAAAGATTTTATTTTTTATATATCAACAAATGATTTATCTAAAAATATATAAATTATTTAGAATAAATGTTACTTATATATATATTATAAATGAATTCAAATGATATTATAAATTTTATAAAGTTTAGAATTAGTGAAAAAAAAACTTTTTTTTATAATTTTCTTGAAGCGATTTTAAGATTAATAGATAATGATATTAATGTACATCAAAAAACAGATATTTTTAAATATGTTAACATATTTAAAAATAAATTAGCAAATGATTTGATTTCTAAAGAATTATATAGAAATTTTGATTATAATTTAAAAATATGTAGAAATGATATCTATAGTAATTTAATTAATGATAATATTATTGATGAAAATTCTAAAATTTATATATCAAAGTATATAAATTTGAATATAGTCATTTTAAATAATAATAAATATAGATTTGTTCAGAAATATAATAGTGAAATGGATTCGATTATTTTACTTGAAAATAATCATAAATATTGTCCTATTTATATTATTAAAAATAATACATATTATAGTATATTTAGTAATAATATTATTCAAGAAATTTTAGAAAACTTTTCGTTAGATAATAGATTAATTTTCAATAATAATATTAATATTACCGATAAAGAACATAAACAAATAAATAAATTAAAAGGTTATACATTAAATAAACTACAATCTATATGTAATGATTATGAAATATGTGTATATAAATATATAGATACAAGAAAATTATTAAAAAAAAAAAATGAATTATTTGAAGAATTAAAATTTTATTTATTAAATAAATAAAATATATATAAAATTGATTTAATTATAATATATATATATAATATAGTATGAATATCAATATTAAAAAACAATTTCTAGAATCTATGATTTCTGAATATAATATAGATCCAAAAAAAAGAACTTGAATTTATATTGAAAAAAGAAATAAATGAAAATTCATTGAATAATATTTTAAAATATTTAAATAGAACTAAAAATAAATATGAAGTTATATATATTTTAGATATTGATATATCATCTATTAGTAATAATCATCGTTTATCATTAAAAACAAATTCAAGTAATATTCTTAAAGAACATTGTTTTAATGAAAAAAATAATGATTTTTCTAATTATATTTTAGAGTATAAAAAATTAATAAATCGTTATGATATACCTGATTATAATATAAGATTAAATCTTAAAGATGAATATGAAGAAACTGAACCAAATATTAACTCACAATTTAAACAACATTATAGTAAATTTGTAAAAAATTATCGTTTCAAAAAAAGATATATTTATAGTTTTGATGATTTTAATATTGATATTTCTATTGTAAAATCAAATAAAGGAAGAAATATTATTTCATCTAAATTATCGGATACATTAGAAACATATGAAATTGAAGTTGAATGTGCTTCTAAATCTATTAATTTTAATACTATTTTACCTATTTTTAAATATTTAACTTATTTTATTCAAATATCTAATGATTCATATTTTATTAATAGTAATTCATTTTATAATAATATATTAAATAATTATAAAAAATTATTGCAGAAATTTAATTATAGAGATATTGGACCTAAACCAATTACACTAACAAAAAAAACTATTCCTAATATGATTTTATCTGACGATAAAATATCTAATATTAGAAAAAAAGATTCTAATGAATTATATTATAAAATTACTGTTAAAGCTGATGGCACTAGATATTTTATGTATATTGATAATGAATTTAAAATATATTTAATTAATGATAATAATAATATTATACAAACAGGACTACAACTATCTGAAGATAATAAAGAATTTAAAAATTCTATTTTAGATGGTGAGTATTTATCGTATAAAAATTCTAAAAATATTCATGTTTATGAATATAAATTTTTCGATATTTATATTCTCGACTCTAATATAGTATATAATACAGTTTTAGAAAATAGAATTAAACTTATGACAAAATTAAATACTATTTTAAATTCATCCGTTATAAATTATTTAAATAAAAATATATTTATCAAGTGTTCACAAAAACTATATTATCCTTTATCTGAATTTAATAATATTATACTTAATACTGAATCTAGAGAATATGGTTTTGATGGTATTATATTTATGCCTATTAATAATTTATCTACTATTAATAATAGAGCATATAAAGATATTTTAAAATATAAACCACCTAAGTTTAATTCTATTGATGTATTTATTAAAGATAATATGTTACATTGTGCTTCTAATATTCAATATAATAATTCTAAACTTTATATTTTATCTGAAATTCATTCTTTTAAACCATATATTTATAATATTCATAAACCAGATGCTATTTATAATTCACAGTTTGAACCAATTCCTTGGAATACATTAAATAATAAAATTGTAGAAATTAGATATGATGAATCTAGTTATAAATTTATTTTTATGACTATACGTCATGATAAAACTATTAAGTATAATAAGAATAAAGATGCTGGTTCAGCTAATAATATTGATATAGTTCAAGATATTATATCTAATACATTTAATCCTTTTCATGAAACGTTCTTTGATGAAATAAATGTTGATTCTATTAAATCTCTATATAAACAAACTAGCTATTATGATAATACATCATTAAATAAAAGAAATGAATTAAGAAAAATCAATAATTTTATTAAAAAAGAACTTATTGATAATTCAGTTGAGATTTTAGAAACTATACAATCTTATGATTCAAACTTTTCATATATTAAAGTTTTAGATCTAGCCTGTGGTAGAGGTGGTGATATTTTTAAATTTATAAATACTAATTTCAATTCATCTAATATATTAAAGGAAAATGGTGGTATTCAATTTATACTTGGTATTGATTCGGATCCTAATAATATAGAACATTACGATGATAAAGAATTTAAAAATAATGCTAGAGCAAGATTTTTACAATATAAAAATCAGTTTTTACAAGATAATATTTCAGATAATATACCTGATATTTATAAAAATAATAGTGCTTATTTTATTTCAGGAGATATTAATAACTATGATGGTGATGATGATACTATTAATGATATTTTTGATACATTAATTGATATTAATAATAATGACTTTCCACAAAGAAATAAATTTGATAAAAAACTTCTTAATGATATAAATGATAATTATTCTTCAATTAATTTATATCAAAAACATTCATTTGAACTTATTAGTTGTCAATTTGCTATTCATTATTTTAATTTAAAATATTTTGCAAAGTTAGTTGATAATTTCCTTAAAACAAATGGATTATTTATATGTACATATATGGAAAAAGAATTTGTATTAGATTTATTAGAAGATAAAGATATTATTTCCGGCCAGTTCTGGTCTATTAAAAAATCTTCTAATCCTAATAAAATACTAGTCAAGTTTGAAACTTTAGATACAGATTATTTAGAAGAAAATCTTATTTCTAAAAATGACATCATATCTGCATTCTCTAAATATTCTATTAAACCCTATAAAGATAAGCTTACTCAACAAATTTCAAATAGAAGATATATCATACCATCCACTTTAGATTTTAAAAATCATAATAAACTTAAATTCTCTAAAAATCCTGAACTTAATTTCTCTAAATTATATTCATATATTATATTTGAAAAATCACCTCCACAACAAAATATTATATCAGGACTTCAACAACTTCAACAACAGTAAACAATATTTTAATTTTTTTTTATTTAATAATATATATGAATATTAATGATTTACAAACTGGCGATCTAATCCTTTTTAATGGCAATTATTTCCTATCTAGATTTATTGAACTTATTACAGGTTCTATCTACAGTCATACAGCAATTATTGTTAAAAATCCTAACTTTCTTGGAGAAAAATATCAAGGAACATATATATTAGAATCAGGATATGAAGATAAAAAAGATGTTGAAAATAATAGAATTAAATTTGGAGTTCAATTAACAAATTTTGAAGAATTATTAAAGAATTATAATGGAAAAATATATGTAAGAAAATTAAATTGTCAAAGAAATCAAGATTTCGAACAAAAAGTTATAGATTTCCATTCAGATGTTCATAATTTACCATATGATCTAAATCCAATTGATTGGTTTAAAGCAAAATTTAATATAGATATTGGAAATATCCAAAAAAAAAATACATTCTGGTGCTCTGCACTTGTTTCATATTTTTATGTAAAACTAGGATTCTTAACCAAAGATATTCCATGGACACTTATTAAACCACAAGATCTTAGTAGTTCATCAAATAAATTAAAATTTATAAACTGCACTTTAACAGATGATACACCTATTAATTAAATTAAATATAACTATTTATATATGATATTATAATATCATTTACATAATCCAGTGTTATAAAATCACTACTTATCTTTTTATACTCAGCCTCTTTAATCAAAACTTTTCTCACATCATCTAAACAATTATTATATATTAAAAACTTTGGATCATTTTTTAAATAGTCCAATAATTCATTTCTTATTATTTTACTATCATTCATTTCATCACTATTATCTATATTATTACAAAAATACTTTTTATCTATCTTAAAATATTTCTTTTTTTTTAAAAATTTATATATATTTTCAAAGTCTAATTCATTATTATCTGATAATAAATCATTTACAATTGAAGACAACTTTATATTTAATATATTTATTATTGCATTACTCATAATTAATTTATTTATAAAATAAAATCAATTTTATATATATTTTAATATATAAAAATAATATATATTATATATTTATACATATATACTAATTATATAATATGAATAATTTAAATTTAGAATATTTAGTTAATATTTCATCAAGAAAAAAATATGCTTGTATGATTAGAGAAGCATTTTTATCGCAATTCAAAGAAAATTTTAAAACCAAAAAATATAAAGATTTAATTATACTTTATATTCAAGCATTCAAAGAAAACTTTAATAAACATATTATATGTCATCTAGGAGAAGTTGGAGGTAGTGTTGATGCTGAAGCATATAAATTTTCTATTAAAATTAAAAATAACAATTTATATTGTGCTGTTAAACTAATTCCTCTCGTTAATTCAGAATCATCTAAAATTATGGATTTATCATATAAATCGTGGAAAGAATTATATATACTTAAAATGATTTATAATCTTATCAAAAATCATAACTGTCCTAATGTTCCCATTATATATATGTATTTTGTATGCAAAGATTGTTGTAAAAATGATTATTTAAATCCTAATATCAAAAAATATTATAATAATCTTAAAATTAGAAAAGAATTAGAAAATAATAAAGAAACAGATATTTGTGATATTCTTAAAAGAATGGAAAAAAAAAAAGGTTTTGGAACAAGCTCATTATGTATCCTAAATGAATTATGTGATAGTTCTTTAAAAGATATTATTAATGCTAAATATGTTGAAAATATCAATGATACTATGTTTTACTCTTTTATATTTCAAATCTTATCAGGTATTTATGCTATACATAAATTATGTAATATATGTCATTTTGATTTACACGGAGGTAATATATTAATTAGTAAAATAGAATCAAATGGTTTTTGGTTGTATAATATTGAAAATAATAATTATTATATACCTAATACAGGATATATACTTAAAATTTGGGATTTCGGTCGTTCTATGATTATTAATAAAGACAATTTTAAAGATATTAAATTACAAATTATACATCAATGTAAAAGATTTTATAAAGAAGCATTTAGAAAAAATCCTAAATTAGAAAAAAAAATTTATAAAAAACTCAACACTGATAATATTAAAATTATATTATTTGCATTCGATATTTGGCGTATCATATCATATCTATATTCTAAAATCAAAAAAGAATCATATCTTGAAATTAAATTCAAAAAAACTCTTGAATTATTATTAAATATAAAAAAAGATTGTGAAAATAATTGGGTTATTTTATTAATTAATAATACTGAATCATCTAATACACCACAAATGTTTATAAATTATCTTTTAAAAAAATACTTTAATATTTATCTTAAAAAACAAACTGATTTAATTAACAAAAATAAATATCTTATATAAATATATATAATATGATTAAAAAATTTATTGCTGAACTCATCGGAACTTTTATATTTTTATCTATTATATTATCCGCTATAGCTAAACCAGATAATACTACACCTATAAAAATTATAATCGGACTATTAGCTTCTATTTATTTACTAGGACATATTTCTGGCGGTCATTTCAATCCCGCTGTTAGCTTTATGATGTTAATTGATGAATCACAATCTTTTAATACTGTTGATTTCTCATATTACACTATAGCACAATTAATAGGTGCTGCTTTTGCTGTCTATTTTTATAAATACATCAACAAATAAAAAAAAACATATATATTTTTTTTTGTATATTTATCTATTTAAATAAATATTGATATAATTATATAAATGGGCGGAATTATTTCTTCAATGTATGACTCTATATTTGATAATTTTAAAACAAAAAAAAATATGTTAATGGTTGGATTAGATTCTGCTGGTAAAACTACCATATTATATCAACTAAAACTAAATGAACTACGCCACACTATACCAACAATTGGATTCAATGTAGAAACAATTAAATATAAAAATCTTGATTTAACTATTTGGGATATTGGAGGACAAGAAAAAATTAGAAAACTATGGAGACATTATTATAATAATATAGATACTGTTATTTTTGTTATAGATAGTAATGATTTTAACAGACTTCCTGAAGTTAAAGAAGAACTACACCATCTACTATCCGAAGATCAACTTAAAAAATGTAATGTTTTAATTTATTCTAATAAAATAGATTTACCTAATAGTATCAATGTTGACACAATTTCTAAAGAAATTGATTTATTTTCAATTAAACAAAAATGGTTTATACAACCATGTAGTGCTCTTCACGAAAAAGATGGTATATACGAAGGATTACAATGGATTCAAAATAATAGCTAAATTATTTGCAAAAACATATAATAAATACTAAAAATATTGCTATTGTAAATATATCAAGCACAAATTGAGTCTTATTTATTTTTTCTTTTACTAAATCTATTTCATTTTTATTATTTAGTATTTTTTTATCTAAATTATTTGTCTCTTTATTTTTATTTATTAATTCTAGATTAATATTATCTATACTATTATTCGTTTCATTTAAATATTTAGAATAATTATTAATATTTTCTTTTAATTTATTTAATTCTGAATTTGTATTTTCAAATTTAGACAATAAAATATCATTTTCTTTATTATACTTTAATTGTGTATAATATAAACTGTTTAATATATTATAATGATTATTAATTATATTTTCAAAATTATCTGGTAAATTATATTTATTTACAAAATCATTAAAATCGTCTATATGTTTGTTTAATTTATTTATATAATCATCTTTATTAAAATCAATATAATGAGTTTTAGCATTAGACATATTTTCAATCATATCTAATACTCCTTTGTTATTAAAACCATTTTTACAAATTAAATGACATAAATGTGTATTATCTAAATTATTTAATTTTATTGTTTTTGTATAATATTCATCATTATTTAATCCATGGAAAAATAAATTATTATAATTTATTTTTATATCAAAATATTCTATTATATATATTTTTATTAAATATTTATTAAAAATAGTATTATTATTTACTAAAATCAAATTATCTATATTATCTATTCTTTTTATTCCTATTTGTAATGATTTACTTATTTTATTTAATTTATTTAATTCTTCAAAAAAAATATTTGATTTATTCAATTTATTATGAATTAAATCTAGTTGATTTCTGTAAAAAAACTTATTTTTTATATTATCCATTTATACATATATAAAAAATTTATTTATATAAATAAGTTATATATATATATATTATATTATTACT
>MDTA01042421.1_pt1 | contig 10144 bp, 10 predicted proteins | sample 811151 | NCBI WGS metagenome assembly MDTA01 (sample SAMN05326648, study PRJNA326480) | marine metagenome | isolation source: seawater | place: Indian Ocean: South | collected 2010 | reverse complement strand
ATATAGTAAGCTAATGGGTAACCAAGAAACGATCCTTGATTAATCGCACCGCCGAACATAAATATTACTATTGAGAAAAAGAACCAAATAGCCAATGTTACTATCATATGGCTTTTAGTCTTGTTCCAATGTGATTCTTTGTTTGACATGTCTTTCCTCCCTTTTAAGTTAAGAGTTAATTGTCAGAACCATACCTAAAAAAACACCAATTAAAAGTCAAAAAACCAGGTAAAATTGAAAAATCATACCCTTTTATTAAGGAAAAATGTTTGATAGTTTTAATAATACAACGTGAAATTGAATCTTAAAGATATACAAAAATACCTGTTTCCAATAAAAAGGATATTTACTAAATATCGAAAAATCCGTTCTTTAGAACAGGTAAAGAATTTTATCCAAGAGCAATCAGCTCAAGTTAGTCAGATGACTCTTTACGGATATTTAAAAACAAGAATGGGGGCTAAACATGTATTGATGTTTGAGGATAAAGATTTTCTTAATTCTATTAACGTTGCTAAATGGCATATTTATTCTACCTGTTTAATTGACTGTACCTTTTTTTGTTTCTCTTTTTTGCACAAAGAGAGGAATTTCACAAAAATCGAAGAAGCTGAAAAGATTTTTTTTGAAATCATTAATAATGAGAAGAAAAATGAAATGAACCTTGATGCCTATAATAGCGCTAAAGAGGAATTTAATTCTAGATTTAAGGAAATTAATTGGAATAGTTATTGTGATTTAGATCCATTCACTAACAGTTGTAAAGCACTTTATCACTGGTCACCGATTGCTGATGAATTAAAAAAACTGGACAAAAAAATAGTTCTTAATTCTATGCTACTAAAATGGAATAATGTACAGAATGATTTTAAAAAATTAACTGTGGATTTTAAGTCTAGTCAATAACCTATTTATTTTTCCTGTCTTCTACTAAAGACTCCACAACTGAAGGATCTGCCAAAGTAGTTGTATCACCTAAATTATGATGCTCATTAGCAGCAATTTTTCTTAAAATACGTCTCATAATTTTACCAGATCTTGTTTTAGGGAGTCCTGGAGCAAATTGAATCTGATCAGGTGTAGCAATTGGACCAATTTGTTTTCTTACCCATAGTTTAAGTTCTCTTTCCAAATCTCCACTCGGATTTTCGCCTGCAATCAAAGTTACATAGCAATAAAGTCCATTTCCTTTAATTTCATGAGGGAAACCCACAACTGCTGCTTCTGCAACTTTAGAATGTGCAACGAAAGCACTTTCTATTTCAGCTGTACCTAAGTTATGTCCTGAAACTATTATCACATCGTCTACACGTCCAGTAATCCAATAGTATCCATCTTTATCTCTTCTACATCCGTCTCCTGTAAAATACTTTCCATCAAATTGTGAAAAGTATGTTTTAATAAATCTTTGATGATCGCCATAAACTGTTCTCATTTGTCCAGGCCAAGATTGAGCCATACAAAGTCTTCCTTTACACGCACCCTTTAGTATTTTACCATTTTCATCAACTACAACAGGCTTGATTCCATAAAATGGTTTTGTTGCTGACCCAGGTTTTAAATTTATAGCTCCAGGTTGTGGAGATATTAAAATTCCACCTGTTTCAGTTTGCCACAAAGTATCAACAATTGGACATCTTTTTTCACCTACTACATTGTAATACCACATCCATGCTTCTGGGTTGATAGGTTCACCAACTGTCCCTAAAAGTTTAAGAGATTTACGACTAGTTTTTTTTACCGGACCTTCTCCTTCGCGCATCAATGCTCGAAGTGCAGTTGGAGCAGTATAAAAAATATTAACCTTATATTTATCAACTATTTGCCACCATCTCGAAGTATCAGGATAATTTGGAATGCCTTCAAACATAATTGTTGTTGCTCCGTTTGATAATGGTCCATAAATTATATAACTATGACCTGTCACCCATCCAATGTCAGCAGTACACCAATATATATCTTTATTTTTGTAATCAAAAATATATTGATGTGTCATCGAAGCATAGACCATGTAACCACCTGTAGTATGTAAAACGCCCTTGGGTTTTCCAGTTGATCCAGATGTATAAAGTATAAAGAGTGGATCTTCTGCATTCATCTCTTCAGGAACACATTTATCAGAAACCTTTGAAATCATCTCGTCATATGAAATGTCTCTTTCGTCATCCCAATTTACTTCATTGCCGGTCCTTTTTACTACAACACATTTTTTTACATTAGGACACTGCATCATTGCTTCATCTGCAATTTTCTTGAGAGGAATAATTTTTCCTCCTCTTACCCCTTCATCTGCAGTTATTACGTAATCAGATTCACAATCATTTATTCTTGTTGCTATTGAGTCTGGAGAAAAACCACCAAAAATTATCGAGTGTATCGCACCAATTCTTGCACAAGCCAGCATCACATATGCCAACTCTGGTATCATTGTTAAATAAATTGTAACTCTATCTCCTTTTTGAATTCCAATACTTCTTAAACCATTTGCAGCCTTAGAAACATTTTTATGAAGTTCTTTATAAGATATTTTTTTTGAGTCAGCCGGGTCATCTCCTACCCAAATTATAGCTGTCTTATTCCCCTTTTTTTCAAGATGTCTATCTATACAGTTTGCAGAAGCATTAAGTGTACCATCGTAATACCACTTAATATTTACTTCTTCTTTACTATATTTAACATCTTTAATTTTAGTGTAAGGTTTGATCCAGGTTATTCTTTTTCCTTCTTTTCTCCAAAAATTTTCATTATCTTTAATGGAGTTTTTATATTTTTTTTCGTATTGGCTTTTATTTACGTAAGCTTGTTTTTCCCAACTGTTAGGTACTTTAAAAACTGTATTACCGTCTGCGTCCTTAATTTGTTTTGATTTTTTTTTGCTTACAAATACCTTTTTAGCTTTTTTCTTAAATTTTTTTTTTCCTATTTTTTCTAATTTTTCTCTTTTTTTTAGATTTAATTTTTCTTCTCTTCTTTCTTCTTTTTTTAGCCATTTTCCCTCATTGCAATAGAATTTTAGATTATTTTACCCATCTTACAAATAATTTTCCAGCTTTTTAAATCTATAGGCATTACGGATAATCTTGATTGTTTTAAAAGCGCAAGATGTCTCAAAAGACTATTATTTCTTATGTCATTTAATGAAACATGGACTGCAAAACTTTTATAGGAACGGACCATTATGGACCCAAACTTTCCTGATGAGTCTCTACTATCTAGAAAAAATTCTTTAATAATTTTTCCTATTCCTACAATTTTTTTTTCAGACCCTGTATGATAAAAAAAAAATTGGTCCCCTAGTTTCATTTTTTGTAAATTATTTCTTGCTTGAAAATTTCTTACACCATCCCATACAGCACCTTTGGCACCAGATTCAACTTGATCCTCCCATGACCATTCTTCTGGCTCTGTTTTCATCAACCAAAAATTCACTTACTTTTAAAAATACGTTTAAGTTTAAGTATTTTTTCTAATGATTTGTTAATAAGTTTATAAGTCAAATTATCATTAATTTTATTTATAGCTTGATCATAAGTCACAATTTTATCAGAGTTGTTATTTATAAATTCTTCAAAATCACTAAAATCCTTTTCTTTCCAATAATTCAAATGAATTTGTGTACTTTGAATTCCAAAAGGTAATGCAAATAGTTTATAAAATAATTGCGGTATAAATTTAATTTCATTTTCGGTATAAGGCATAAAACCGTAACCATCAATTACTTCATTTATTCCACAGTTTTTTAAAGCAAGAAATGTATTTTTATCATAAGTATGATTTGGAGCAAAAAACGTTCTGATTTTTATTTTTTCATCACTAAATTTTTTAAGACCATTTTTTATTCTCAAAGTTTGTGTTTCTAGTGTATGACCTGAAAATTCAGTTCCACCTCCATAATTAAAGTAATCATCTTTTTTACAATTTTTATCATAAACATGTGTGTGACCGTGCATCGCAATTTCCCAACCTTTTTTCTTCCAAGTTCTTACTTGATCCCAAAAATTATTATTTTTTGGATACGCTAAAAGCTCACCATCCTTGTTTTCAGGGATTACACCTAATACTGGTTTAATTTTGTATTTTTCGAACAACAATTCTGATTTTCTCATTAAATTCCAATTCATATTCTCTGCAATATCGTCAAGACGAATTAAAATTCCAGTATTTTCCGATACATATTTTTTTATTTTTGATAGCATAATAAATATTAACTTAAAAATACTAATTTCTATAGTAAAAATTTTAGTGCGTTTATTGAAAAAATTTAGTTTTAAAAAAAAAAATAATTTATAATTTAATTCCTGGTCCTTTCAAAAACGGAGCAGTTTTGTCTAATGGCCATCTTGAATGTACTAAAATATTTTCTTTATCAAATAGTTTTTTTTTATATCTTTGTATTCCTGCCCAGGCAATCATAGCAGCATTATCGCTACAAAACTCCTTGGAGGGAAATATAGGAACAAATTCTTTCTTTTTACATAGTTCTACAAGACTTTTTCTTATTACTTTGTTTGCTGCTACGCCACCAGCAATAACAAAAAAATTTTTTGAATGTTTATTTTTTTTCTTTTCAAATTCTTCCATGGCCAATTTTGTTTTTTTAAATAAAATTTTTTTAATAGTTTCTTGAAAAGATGCAGCCAAATTATATTTCTCTTTTTCTAAACTAATTTCTTTTGATTTACGAAGAACAGCAGTTTTCAAACCAGCCAGAGAAAGGTTGCATCCACCCCTATTTATAATTGGCTCTGGAAGTTTAAAAGTGTTTTTGTTACCAAATTTTGCAACCTTTTCAATTTGCGGCCCACCAGGGTAACCCAGTTTTAAAATTTTTGCTGTTTTATCAAATGCTTCTCCGACTGCATCATCAATTGTAGTGCCAATTTGTTTATAGTCACCCACACCATTAACTATTAAGTATTGAGAATGACCACCAGAAATTAATAATAATAAATATGGAAAAGAGATTTTATTTTCAATGCTAGGGCTTAAAGCATGACCCTCAAGATGATTAATTGAAAAAAGTGCTTTGTTACTAAAAGAAGCTAAACTTTTTCCAATGTTATAACCTACATTCAAACAAACAACTAATCCGGGTCCAGCAGTAGCAGCGATTGCATCTATGTCACTAATATTTTTTTTGCTTTTTTTTAGGGCCTTTTGAATAATAAAATCTATATTCTCAATATGTGCTCTAGCCGCAATCTCAGGAACCACACCACCAAATTTCTCGTGCTCTTTAATTTGACTTGAGACAATATTTGATAAAACTTTTGCAGTACCATCCTTATTTTCCTGCACAACAGCTGCAGCAGTTTCGTCACAGCTTGTTTCAATTCCTAAAAAAGTGAGTTTTTTTTCCATTAAATTGGATATTATAAAATAAAAATCTATATAAACAAATGAGTAATAAAATAATTATAGGGTCACGCGGAAGCAAACTTTCACTCGCATATGCCAATAAAGTGAGAAGTTTAATTTTAAATACGAGTAAAATAGCAGAAGAAAATTTAATAATCAAAAGTATCAAGACATCTGGCGATTTATTTAAAGGAAAAAAAATATCTGAAATAGGCGGCAAAAATTTATTTTGCAAAGAAATAGAAGATAATTTGATTAACAAAGAAATAGATATTGCTGTTCACTCTTTGAAGGATATGGACTCGATCGAAACAAAAGGCCTTATCATAAAAGCATATATTGAAAGAAATGATCCAAGAGAATCTTTTGTTTCGAAAAAATATGACAAATTTTTAAACTTAAAAAATGCAAAAATAGGCTCAGGTTCAAGAAGAAGAGAATTGCAAATAAAATCTTTAAATAAAAATATTAAAGTAGAAAATATTAGAGGCAACGTTGATACAAGAATAAAAAAAATTGAGGAGGGAGAATATGATGGGGCTATATTAGCTGCCGCAGGTTTGAAGATGTTAAATTTAGAAAAGTACATTAAAGAAACGTTTTCAATAGACAATTTTATACCTACTGCTGGACAAGGAACTATTGCTGTTCAGTGTCGAGAAGATGATGAGCAAACAAAGAAAATTCTAAAAAATATAAATCACCTTGAAACAGAAATTTGTGCTTTAGCTGAGAGAAGTTTTTTAAGGACTTTAGGTGGAGATTGCGATACTGCGGTAGGCTGTGTGGCTATGTTAAAAAAAGATACTTTAAAACTTAATGCACAACTTTTTTCAGATGATGGTAAAAAAGTTTTTAATATAATTAAATCCGGTAGTTCTAATCAAGCTATATTAATTGGAAAATTAGCAGGTGAAGAAATTTTAAAAAAATCTGAGAATTTTTTTGAAAAAAAAAGATGAATATAATTTTTACAAGACCGTTAATAGACTCTGAGGATCATATGAAAAGTCTTTTTAACCTCGGGTACAAAATAATTCATATACCAACTTTAAGTATAACATCTGCCAATATGAAACCCTTAAATACCAAAAGTTATGATGGTTTAGTTTTTACAAGTGCGAATGCAGTTCGTTTTATGAATTTAAAAAATGATGATAAAAATATAAAATGTTTTTGTGTTGGTAGTATCACTGAGCGATCCTTAAGATTAAAAGGTTTCAACAATACGATTGCTGCATCTGGTACAGTTTTTGCATTAAAAAATTTGATAATAAATTCAGACAAAGATATTAAAAAGTTAGCTTATTTGTGTGGAGATGTTATTTCATACGACCTTGATAAGGAATTAATAAAAGAGGGTTTCAAAGTAAGTAAAATTATTAACTATAATTCAAATAAAATCCTTGAGATAAATGACAAAAATCTGGATTTAATAAAAAAATATCAACCAAACATCGCCTTTATATACTCTCAAAGAAGTGCTGAAAGTTTTACAGAGATAATAAGCAAATACTCTCTTGGAGAATTGATGACACACTGCAAAGTTATGTGTATAAGTAAAAAAATTGAAAATTTTTTAAAATCAAAAGGTTGGAAAAAAACTGGAATTTTTAATTCAGGAGAAGAATTGTTAAAAATAGATAGTGTTAAAAATGGATAAAATAGAACAATTTATAGATTTATTTATTGAAGTTTGGAAGAATGGAATATCTGGAATAAATATTTCCGAGATTATAATTGCCCTTCTAATCTTTTTTATTTTCCTTTTGTTAAGAGGTTTATTTGCAAAATTTATTATAAAACGTTTAGAAAAGTATGTCTCCAAAACAACAAATCGTTTTGACAACTCATTAGTCGAATCGCTTAAAGGTCCTACAAAATTTTTTCCAATTGTTATAGGTTTTTTTATAGCTACAAGCTATGTATCTCTAGGAGATAGCTCAGAGAATTTTATTGATAACGCAAATAGGACTTTAATAACTATTTTAATTTTTTGGTCTATACATCAAATAATTGGACCCATTTCAGTTCTTATTAAGTCTGTAGAGGACCTTCTATCAAGAGACCTTCTTAATTGGATTATTAAAGCATTTAAAATTTTAATTTTAATTCTCGGTGCAGCTGCAGTTTTAGAACTATGGGGCATCAAAATAGGTCCAATAATTGCCGGATTAGGATTATTTGGTGTTGCGGTTGCATTGGGCGCTCAAGATTTATTTAAAAATTTGATATCAGGAATTTTAGTTTTAGTTGAAAAAAGATTTAAAGTTGGAGACTGGATTATCGTTGAAGAAATTATAGAAGGAATAGTTGAAAGAATAGGTTTCAGATCAACAGTTGTAAGAAAATTTGATAAGTCAGTAGCGGTCATACCAAATTTTCAATTTGCTGAAAATGCAGTTATCAATATAAGTGAAACAACAAATTGGAGGATCAGTTGGATAATAACTTTGCAATATAATACAACAATTGATCAATTAAAAAAAATTCGTGATGAAATAGAAAAATATATTACAACTTCTAAAGATTATAAAATTAGTGATAGTACAGAGCATGCGATTAGAATTGATAAATTTTCTGATAGCTCAATAGATTTGTATGTAAGATGTTTCACAAAAACTGACGAATGGTCTGAATGGCTGAAAGTAAAAGAAAGATTAGCGATAGCCATTAAAGAAATAGTTGAAAAAAATAATGCGTCATTCGCTTTTCCAAGTCAATCTATTTATGTTGAAAAAAAATAATGAAATCTGTTTTAATTTTAGTTGATAGTGTTGTAAGTATTTATATTTGGATTTTAATTATAAATGCTATTCTTAGCTGGTTAATAGCTTTTAATGTTTTGAATACTTCTAACCGTCTTGTCTATTCTCTTTTAGACGTTAGTTATAAAATGACAGATCCTCTCTTAAGACCTATCAGAAATTTTTTACCTAATTTGGGTGGTATAGATATTTCACCAGTAATACTTATTTTACTCTTGATGTTTTTAAGAAATTTAATTTTTGAATTTTTTGCTCCGACGATGTTTTAAAATGATAATTGATGGAAAAAAAACTGCTGAAGAACTTAGACAAGTACTAAAAAATAATATAGCCCAACTTAAATCTAATTTTAATACTGTTCCTGGCTTAACAGTCATATTAGTTGGAGAGGATCCAGCCAGTAAAATTTATGTAAAAAATAAAGAGAAGTTTTCTAATGAAGTGGGTATAAATTCTGAAGTATTAAGATATCCAGAAAATGTTGAAGAAAAAGTTGTTTTAAGCAAAATAAAAGAACTTAATAAAAACAAAAAAACTTCTGGCATTTTAGTTCAACTGCCATTACCTAAACATATCAGAAAAAGAAAAGTAATTGAAACCATACTTCCAGATAAAGACGTTGACGGATTCCATCCTATGAATGTTGGCAATCTTTCATCTGGTTATGAAAGTAGCATTCCTTGCACGCCACTCGGGTGTTATCTTTTGATTAAAAATGTTGAAAAAAATTTAAGTGGCAAACATGCCGTCATAATTGGTAGATCAAATTTAAATGGAAAGCCAATGGCACAACTTCTCCTAAAAGAAAATTGCACTGTAACTATAACTCATTCTAAAACAAAAGATTTAAAAGCAGAGTGTAAAAGAGCAGATATTATTATTGCAGCAGTTGGGAAACCTAGGCTGGTCAAGGGCAATTGGGTTAAAAAAGGCGCAATAGTAATTGATGTAGGCATTAACAAAACTGAAACAGGAATAGTGGGTGATGTTGATTTTGATGAAGTTTCAAAGATTGCAAAAGCGATTACACCAGTTCCGGGTGGAGTAGGACCAATGACAATCGCTTGTTTACTTAAAAATACTATAGAGTGCTTCAAAAGAGCTAATTCTTAAAAATAATTAAATTAAGTAATTTGTAGAAATGAAATTATTTTTAATTTTAGGAAATCAATTATTTAACCCAAAATATTTAAAGCAATTTACAGATTACACTTTTTATATGTCTGAAGATAATGGGTTATGTACATATCAAAAGCATCATAAGCTTAAAATCCTGCTTTTTCTTTCAGCGATGAGATCATATCGAGATGAATTAAAATCTAGAGGATTGAAAGTAATTTACAATGATTGTAGAAAAAAATTTAAGATTTCATTTGAAAAAAAACTTGCAAATATAATAAAAGAAAAAAAAATAAAGGAAGTAAATTTTTTCGAGATTGAGGATATTTTTTTTGAAAAAAAATTAAAAAATTTTTTTAAAAAAAATAAAATTTTATTTAAAGAAATTGAATCTCCAATGTTTCTTACATCCAGAGTAGAATTTAAAAATTATTTAAATAAAACAAAAAAACCTTTTATGGCTAATTTTTATAAAATTAATAGATCAAAATTTAATATTTTGATGAATAAAGAAGGTAGTCCTGAGGGTGGTAAATGGAGCTTTGATGAAGATAATAGAAAAAAACTACCTGACAATATTTTAATACCAGTTCATCCTAAATTTAATGATACAAAACATACAATAGATCTAAAAGGATTTATTGAGAGAGAATTTAAAACACATCCAGGATCAACAAAGAATTTTTGGTTTCCAACTACAAGAGCAGATAGCATCAAGCTTCTAGATCACTTCTTAAAAAATAAAATTAACTTATTTGGTGATTATGAGGATGCAGTAAGTAAGAAATCAAATGTATTATTTCACAGTGCCTTAAGTCCTATAGTAAATATTGGTCTCATAACACCAATGGAAATAATTGAAAAAGCTAAAAAAATTCAAAAAAAAACTAAAATTAATT
>MDTA01021363.1_pt1 | contig 10144 bp, 9 predicted proteins | sample 811151 | NCBI WGS metagenome assembly MDTA01 (sample SAMN05326648, study PRJNA326480) | marine metagenome | isolation source: seawater | place: Indian Ocean: South | collected 2010 | reverse complement strand
ATTGATCTTTTCATTAAATATCGTACATGTCATATATATTAAAGTTATCAAAAAACAATTTATTGTTAGTTTTAATTATATTATATGAAATCAAAAACTTGGATTTACAGACAAAAAAATGATCAGTTTGTAAAAAAGGCTAAACAATTAGGATATGTCAATAGAGCGGCATTTAAATTAGAAGAAATTGAGAAAAAATACAAAATAATTGAAAATTCAAAAGAAGTATTAGAATTAGGATCTTCACCAGGAGGATGGACACAAGTAATTATAAATTATAATTCCAAAACAAATATAACTTGTTTTGATTTATCAGAGATGAAAATAAAAAATCAAAATATAACTTTCTTAAAAGAAGATTTTTTAAATTATGACTTTAATAATTTTGAAAAAAATTTTGATTTAGTTTTATCTGACGTAGCTCCTAATACTACGGGACATCAATCAACAGATCATTTGAAAATAAGCCAATTGATTTATGAAATTATTGATAGGTTGCATATTTTATTAAAAAATAATGGATCATTTATATTTAAAATTTGGAAAGGAGAGGAGGAAAAAGAGATTATAAAAAAACTAAAAGCAAATTTTAATAAAGTTGAATATTTTAAACCAAAATCATCAAGACAAGAATCAAGTGAAATATTTATAGTCTCAAGAGAATTTAAATTAAATGATTAATAAATTAGAAACCGTATTAATTATAGATTATGGATCTCAGTATACTCAATTAATTGCACGGAGAATAAGAGAGTTAAAAGTTTTCTGCCTAGTTTATCCATTTAATAAAATTAATAAAGAACTCATTGACGAGTTAAATCCATCAGCTTTTATATTATCTGGTGGACCAAATTCTGTTCTTGATAAAAATTCTCCAAAATTAAATCAATATATTTTAAAAATAAAAAAACCTATCCTTGCTATTTGTTATGGTATGCAATTAGTAACTAAAAATTTAAAAGGCACTGTAAAACTCTCAACTCACAGAGAGTATGGCCATACTATTATAAATATTAAAAAAAAATCGTTAATATTCGAAGGAATTAATAAAGGTAAATTTAAAGTATGGATGTCACATGGTGATAATATTAATCAAATTCCAAAATTTTTTTCAATTACTTCTATATCAAATAATAAAATTATTTCATCCATTGAAGATAAAAAAAATAAAATTTATTGTCTCCAATTCCACCCAGAAGTTTATCATACAGATTTTGGTTCAAAAATAATCTATAATTTTATTTTCAACATTGTTAAAGTTAAAAATAAATTCAAAATTCAAAAGTTTATAGAAAATAAAATTTTAGAATTAAAAAGTGAGATTAAGGATAAAAAAATAATTTGTGGATTGTCAGGTGGAGTAGACTCAACAGTAACCGCATATTTATTAAATAAAGCTGTTAATAAAAATCTTTATTGTATATTTGTTGATCATGGTCTTTTAAGAAAAAATGAAGCTAGCGAAGTATCTAAAATATTTTCGAAAAAATTTGGAAAAAATTTTATTAAAATAGATGCATCCAGTATTTTTCTAAAAAATTTAAAAAATATAACTGATCCTGAGCAAAAAAGAAAAATAATAGGCAAAACATTTATAGAAGTTTTTGATGAAGCTGCGAAAAAAATATCAAATGTGCATTTTTTAGGGCAGGGAACTCTTTATCCAGATATAATAGAAAGCATTCCTTTTTTTGGAGGTCCTACTGCCAAAATTAAAAGTCATCACAATGTTGGTGGTTTACCTAAAAAAATGAAACTTAAGGTTGTAGAACCATTAAGAGAATTATTCAAAGATGAAGTGAGAAATGTTGGAAAAAAATTAAAAATAGATAAACATCTTCTTTTAAGACATCCTTTTCCAGGTCCAGGTTTAGCAATAAGAATACCAGGAGCAATTGATAAAAATAAGATTTTAATTTTGCAACAAGCAGATTATATTTTTATTAATTATCTCAAAGAACAAAAACTTTATAATAAAATTTGGCAAGCTTTTGTTGTCTTATTGCCAGTAAAATCTGTTGGTGTTATGGGGGATGAAAGAACATATAATTATACAGTTTCAATTAGAGCTATAAGATCTGTTGACGGAATGACTGCTGATTTTTATATGTTTACAAATTCACAACTTAAAGAAATATCTTCTCGTATTATAAATAATGTAAAAGGAGTAAACAGAGTTTTATATGATTTTACTTCAAAACCTCCTGGTACAATTGAATGGGAATAAAAATTAATCTAATATTTTAAAAATTTTTCTATATAAAGATGACAAAAGTAAGTCTAAATTATCATATTTCTTATTTTGATTTTTAGATTTTAAATTATAGAAAATTTTCCTTTTTTTTCTCTCTAATGATTTATTTAAAACACATTCCGGTGCAGCTAAACTATGTTTAAATATATAGAAGAATGCATTATTTTTGTTAAAATCAATGGCATAATCTTTCCATTCTCCACTTGATACCCCTTTAGAATAAAGATTCAGGATTTTGGCAAGTTCATATTTGGAAAAATATAGATTGTGATTGTTAGTTGAAGCACTAGATGTTACTAAGCTCATAATTATAGAATATAATAAAAATTTATGCCTGTAAATGCTCCAAATGATGATTTAGATATATTAGCACCATCATTTAATCTTAAAAATATCAATGATGAGATGATTGCTTTGGATAGCGCAAAAGGTTTAAACGGCACAGTAATTGTTTTTATATGTAATCATTGTCCATATGTAAAAGCCATCGCAAGTAGATTAAAAAAAGATGCTGATGATCTATTAGAGCATTCCATTAATACCATTGCAATTATGTCTAATGATGTAATTAACTACCCAGATGATTCTTTTGATAATATGAAAATATTCTCCAAAAAGTATAATTTTAATTTTCCATATCTTTATGATGAAACACAAGAAATAGCAAAAAAATATAATGCAGTTTGTACTCCAGATTTTTTTGGTTTTGATAAAAATCTTCAACTTAAATATAGAGGAAGAATTGACTCTGGGATAATGAAAACGAAAAAAAATAATGAAATTAATAGAGATTTATTTAATGCAATGATAAAAATTAAAAATGAAGGAGTTGGTCCAAGCGAACAATTTAATAGTATAGGATGTTCAATTAAATGGAAATAATATGAATGAAAATAATATTAAGAATAATTTTTTTAAAAAATTTCAAAATTTTATTTATAGTAATTTAAGAAATATTTTAATTTTAATTGCAATAATATTTTTAATTTTTATATCATTTCAAATATATATATATTTTTCTGATCAAAAACTAAAAAATACTAGTCTTAAATTTTTTAATTCTATTCAAGCTGGTAGCGAGATTTTGGATAATTTAAATGAAATTAAGAAAAGCAAAAATATCTATTCAACATTATCAACTTTAAAACTTATTCAATTAAACAATGAAAAGAAAAAATTTAGTATTTCTAATGAATTATATAAAGAATTAATTTTTTCTAAAAATTTAGATAATCTTTATAAGTCCTCTATTGCTATTCATGCTTCATATTCATTAATAAATGCTTCTTATATAGAAAAATCAAATAATTATTTTAATGATATATCTATGTTTATAAGTAATATTAGTGATGAATTAGAAAGTTATTACTCAATAAAAAGAGAAATTGAATATTTATTTTTTATAGCTAAATTAGATATAAATGGGCTTGATTATAAAAATAATATGGAAGTTTTAAATTTGTATAATAATATTTCCAATTCAAATTTAATTTCATCTTCGATTAAAGAGAGAGTGAAAAAAATACATGAGTTTCATATCTATAAATAAAGTATTTTTTTTTATTTTTTTATTACTTATATTTTCTTGCCAAAATAATTTAAGTAGCTTGAATGATAATAATACAATTAATAAGACTGCTACTAAATTCGAAAAAAATGAAAAAATTGATTTTTCAATTAATAAAATATTAGACGATAATATAATTGATTACTATTCTAATCAATCAGTTAATTATAATTTTTTAGAAAAAAAATTGCATAAAATTAAAATTAATAATTTTGAGGGTAAGATTGAAAATAACATATCATTAAATATTGTTTTCAATGACTCTTCAATATATTCAGTTAATTCTAAAAGTAATATTTTAAAATTTGATATTAAAACAGGAAAATTAATCGATAGAATAAATATAGCTTTACCTTATCAAAATAAAATCCCTGTATCATTTAGCTTAATAGATAATGATTTTATTATTGGTTTTAAATCTGGTGAAATTATTAGAGTGAATAATGAAGGTATAATATTATGGGAATATGTTGAGCAGAATTTATTAAACACACCAATTAAATATCATGACAATAGTTTAATCGCTTTATATCCTGAAGATATAGTAATTCTATCTCCAAATAACGGTGAAATTTTATTTAAAAAAAATTTTAACTTCAACAACATTATTCAATCTTCTGGAGGTAAAATTGTAAATTACTTTAATCTAATATTTTTTATTCTACCTAATAGTACATTTAATGTAATAGATACTTTTTTGTATGAAGATCATAGAACTAATTTAGATGATATTGAGGTTAATAATCTATTAAACAATCTTGATGATCATATTCATATATATAAAAATTTATTTGTATATTTAGATAATGGTAATTCTCTTTACTCTTATGATCTTATAAAAAATCAATATTTGTTATCTAATTATAGAATAAATAAAATAACATCATCAATATTATTAAATAATTCTCTAATTACAAAAAATAATGAATACATTAAATTTTATAATTTAAAAAATGGTAATTTATTTTCAGAGATAAAGATAGATAAATTATTAAAAAAAGACTCTAAATTAATTTATGCAACAACAATAAACAAAAAATTACATTTATTTACAAATGAAGGAAAACTATTAATACTAAATAATCAGTTAGAAATTGAAAATAACTTGGACTTAAAAATAAGAAAAATAAATAAAGTTTATAATTACCAAGGTAGAATTTTCATTTCAACAAATTCAGGTATTACTTATATTTATTAAAAATGAATTTATTAATTTTAGGAATGCCTAATGTTGGAAAAACATCTTTATACAATATTATAACTGATACTAATAAAAATATTATTCATGAAACTATTGGTACTACTAGGGATTGGCACAAATCTTCTTTAAAACAAAATTTACATATTAATTTATATGATACACCAGGAATAATTGTAAATAAGAATAATTTAATTGATAAAAATATAAAAAAACTAATTAATGAAATTGATTTTTTTATTTATATTATTGATTATAAAAATGAAAATTATTTAAATGATAAAAATATAATTAATATTATTAGAAAATTTAATAAAGAAATTATATTAATTGTTAACAAAGACGACAATTTCAAAAAAGATAAGAATTTAAAACTTTTTGGATTGAAAAATATATTTTATATTTCTTGTGCTCATAAATTAGGTATTAATGAATTAATAGATTTTATAAATAGAAACAAATATAAAAATATTGATATAAAAAAAATAAATTATTCAATTGGTTTATTTGGCAAAACTAATGTTGGTAAAAGTACTCTTTTGAATAAACTTGTAGGTTTCGAAAGATCTTCAGTCAGTAATTTACCTAAAACTACTACAGATATTGTTACTTCATCATTTCATTTTAGGAAAAATCAATATTCTATAAAAGATACTGCTGGTTTAATAAAAAAAAATAAAATTGAAAAAGATAGTTTGGATTATTTTGTAACTAAAAATACATTATCAATTATTAGAGATTTAGATATAAATCTCTTTATGATAGATGTCCAGCAAGGTTTTGACAGTCAATCTAAAAAAATATTTAATTTAATTTATCAAAAATCAAATATAATATTATTTATAATTAATAAAATAGACTTGATTAAAAAAAATAGAAAAATTGTTTTATCTGATTTAAAAAAAAATATTGAATCAGAATTTTCTCAATCAAAAAATATTTTTATTTTACCAATATCTACTCTATATAAAAAAGATATTACTTATTTAAAAAATTATATTCATAAATTAACTTATAATGTTAATAAAAATATTAATACTTCACTTATTAATAAATGGTTACAAATTGCAATAAATAAAAATCCACATTCAAGAATTAAAGGAAAGGAAGTAAAATTTAAGTATGCAACTCAAATTTCTGAAAAACCAATTACTATAAAAATTTTCTCAAATTTTTCTAAAGAGATATCAATGCAATATAAAAGATATTTACTTAACAATTTTTATGATTACTTTAAAATCAAAAGTAAAAATTTAAAAATTATTTTTTCAAAATCTTTGAACCCATATAATTAATTATTCTTCTAAATTATTTGAATATATTTGAATTATATTTTCATTATATTGATGTATTTGATTTAATACATTTGAGTTTTCAATAAAAAAATTATTTAAGTTTTTTAAAATACTAATATTATTATTTGTAAAATACAATAAAGTACTGAATATTACATACGTAAAAATTAATCCATAAATTGCACCAAAAAATTTATCAAAAATAATTCCTAGTATTTGTTTATCTAAATCACTGCTGATTACTTTTCTAATTCTTTTTAGTATAAATAGACTTAATAGAAATATTAATGGAATTGAAATTAGTATAGTTAAAATGGCAACAAATTGTTCAAAATTATTTAAAAAACTAATATTTAAAAATATTTTATTTAAGTAATTTGATAAATATTCATATGTGTAAATTGTTATAAATACTGAACCTACCCATGTTAAGAGTCCAAGTATAGAATTGATGAATCCTTTCCAAGTGCTGAAAATTATAATTATTATTGATATTATTATTACAATGTAGTCAAATATTAAAAAATTTGTATTTATCATATTCATCTTAAAAAATATAAAATTGATGGTAATGTAATTAAAACTCCTATCATAGCAAATATCATTGCTAAACTTGTAAATAATCCAAAAATAATTGTTGGAACAAAATTAGAAAAACAAAGAGATAAAAAGCCAAGAGATATTGCTATTGAAGTAATGAAAACAGCTTTTCCTACAGATAAGTGGGAATTTTCAATTGATTTCTCATAATCTAAATTTTCTGATAAATTTAGTTTATATTTATATAAATAATGAATAGTGTTATCAACAGCTATTCCTATAGTTATAGCAGCTATAGTTATAGTCATTATATCAAGAGGTATCTTTAAAATTCCTATTAAACCTAAAATAAAAGTAGCTGCAAAAATATTAGGAATTATTCCAGCAATACTTAATTTTATTGATTTAAAAAGAATTATAAACATTATAAAAATTGCTAATATTACGAATCCAAAAGATTTAATTTGTGATAAAAATAAAGAAGAAAGCATATTATTATATAGTACAAGTAAACCGTTTACTTTTACTTCGTCTAAGTTATTAAATGAATTATTTGTATAACTATTTAGTTCTTCAATTAGTTTTGATCTTTGAATATTTTCAGAATCTTTAACTCTTGCAGAAATTTTTACCATATTTTCTTCAATATTAACATAAGGGTTAACTAAATCTTCTTTATATTGATTTGGTATCTCATTATATAAAACTGACAACTCAAAAGTAGAAAGATTATTTTTATTTATTTTATTTGCTAAATTAATTAGTGAATATATTGATGAAACTTTTCCAATTTCATTTCTATTTTCTAAATATTGATGGATATTTTTTATTGTTTTAATTTTATTTTCTGTAAACCATATATTTTTATTATCGTTAAATAAATTATCTGTAAAAATATCTTCTTCAAATTCTAAATCTTCTTCAAATTCTATATCATTTTCTGATTCGTTATATGTGTCTGTGAAAAATGGTTCTTCATTTTTAAACTTTAATATAACATCTATAGGTGTTGTTCCTCCTAGTTCGGAGTCTATTAATTTCATTCCTTGATAAATTTCCGTATTTTTTTTGAAGTATTTAATAAACGAATTTTCAACATTTAAATTTGTGATACCATAAACAGCTAAAATAAATAATATAAGATTTAATAATAAAATAGGTATTTTAAATTTAATTGAAAAAAAATTAAAAATTTTAATTAAAGAAAAATTAAATTCATCTCTATATTGATTTTTTGAAAAAAAAGATATTAACAATGGTAAAATTGTAAATGCTGATATTAAAATTATTAATAAAGCTATGATCATTATAATACCAAAATCTATAATTGGTTTAATATCTGAAATAATAAGTGATAAAAAAGAAACAACGGTAGTTAGAAATGTATAAAAGCAAGGCCAAAACATAATTTTAAGAGTTTTAGTTAATTGATTTTCAGTTTGCAAAAAGTTATTTAAAATATGAATGTTCATTGATATTGATAATATAAACATTAATGAAAGAAAATTTGAAGATATTGCTGTTATTTCAAAATTTAAATAACCTGTTATGCCAATCATGGTAAATACTGAAAAAATAGATGATCCTAAAATCACAATAACCCATTTAATTTTTCTAAAAATAATAAATAAAATACTAACTACAATTAATAACACTAATATAGTAAAAATTATTATATCATTTTTAACAAAGGAAATTACATCACTTGATATCATTTCAATACCACCTAAATAATATGTGTAATCTTGATTTCCTTCATTTATAATATCTCTAATTTTATTAATTAAATTATTTCTATCATTATCTATTTCTGATTTAATACTGTAATAATTGTTGTTAGAAATATATACATTTTTGTTTTTTTTTAGATCTATAAGTTTTTCATTTTGTTTTAAAAAAATGATTATTGATGTTATATTTTTTTTATCATTTATAATTTGATTACTATATATTGGACTTTTTACATACTCTTCCAAAACTTCTTTAATATTATAATTAGTATTAAGAATGGTTTCATAATTATTGTTAGATAGATCAAGTAAACTTGTTTCATTTAAAAAAAGTATGGGAGCTTTATTAATATTAAAAACTGAATCAACTTCTTTAATTTTTGAAATTTTTTCACTAATTATATTAATTTCTTCTAATAATTTCATATCTATTTCTTTTTTTGATTTAATTGCAATAACTAGATTATTTTTAGTAGGGAATATTCTTTGATAATAATTAAAATATTCAAAATCTTTATCGTTTTGAGCAACCAAAGTATCAGATGACGCATCAATTCTGAAATTATTTATATGTAAACTTGAAAATAATATTATGAATATTACAAATAATGAAAGGAGGATTTTATATTTTTTAGACATAAATCTTTTTTACTCTTGTTCCTATAGATGTAATTATTTCATTACTTATTGTTTTTGATTTATCCGCAAAATCTTCAATTCCATATTCATTATTTATTAAATCTACAAACATTCCTACTTTCAAATTATGTTTAGAATTAGATATATCTATAGTAAAACTATCCATAGATATTCTTCCAATAATTTTAAATTTATTATTTTTATAGAAAACAATACCTCTATTGCTTAACTTACGAGGAATGCCATCAGCATAACCAACACCTATAATAGCAACTATTATTTTTTTATTTGTTTTATAGGTTTGATTATAACCAATAAATTCATCCTTATTTATTTCTTTTATTTGAATAATTTTTCCAGATAAAGTTATTACGGGTTTTAAATTTTTCTTTAATAATTTATTTTTATTATTGCCTCCATACAAGCCTATACCTGGCCTAATCATATTAAACAAATATGATTTTGATATAACTGAGCCATTTGAATTTGCTAGACTATATATTATATCTTTTCTTTTAAATTTATTTATAATATCAAAAAATCTTAGCCTTTGTATGTTATTATAATTATTACTTTTTTCATCTGCGCTTGCTAAATGACTTATTACAATAATAATTTTATCATCGTTAAAAATAGATTTAGGCAATGAATTATAAGGTATACCTAATCTATTAATACCCGTATCAATATGTACTCCAAATCTTAATTTATTTTTTGTAATTTTATTTAATTCTGCTTTTGTGTTAATTATTGGAATTAAATTATATTTGTTAAATAATCTTAAGTTGTTATCCTGTATTCCATTAAGTACATATATATTTATATTTTTATTTTTATTTTTGATTTTTATTCCTTCTTCTAATGTTGCAACAAAAAAATGTTTACATTTATTTTTTACTAATAAACTAAATATTTTTTCAT
>MDTA01177275.1_pt1 | contig 10146 bp, 9 predicted proteins | sample 811151 | NCBI WGS metagenome assembly MDTA01 (sample SAMN05326648, study PRJNA326480) | marine metagenome | isolation source: seawater | place: Indian Ocean: South | collected 2010 | reverse complement strand
TAATCCTTTAGCATATTGAATTTTAGTTTTTGAAAGTCCCAATGATCGTAGAAAAGATTCGTCTGCACACAAAAGTTTACTCGCATTTGGCAGACCACATTCTGATATGTTGTTCCATATTGAAGACGCCGCTGCGGTAGATAATTGCTGCCCAACTATTATCTTGAATAAAGCAGAAAAGCCTTTGTCGTTAGTTCGGGACTCTGGCAAACCAACGAGATTGATTAATTCTTCGAATCGGGGCTCCACTATCACTAATTGTGATATCGGTTCTCTGAGGCCCACTCCAAAATTAAAAGTTTTTTTGCTCTCAGGCATTTTTAAGCTCGATCGTTACGACTATAAATATTTTCTTACCCTGGCTGTTAATAAACTTATGCGCCTATACACTAATGAAGGATAAACTCTTTCAGTTTTTAAGCATTCTGGTATGCGTCTCACATATTTAAGTATTTTTTCCGTGTAAGCAACGCAGTACATTACTGAAACAATATTTCTATCACATGTTTTTAGTTTTAATCTAGCTTCCCTGAGAGAGACTAAGGCGACATCGGCTAGGTTTCTGATGGCTAAATTATAATCAATCTCAGTTTGATACCCTGTCCCAGTTTGAGAATTAGCATTTTCTCTTATGAATATTGGCTTTTTTCCTAAACTTTCTAGTTTGGATAATGACAAAAATAAATTTGCGACACCATAAGCAAATCCGTAGTTCCGAACACATTTGATCTGTGCTTCATCAATCGAGGAAATACATGATCTTAAACAAATCTCAAAAAGAGAGGAAAAAACATTTGTTATGTAATCTACCTGTTCGTCCAAGCTTTTGTGCTGTTCGTTAGATAAATCGAAGCGCCGAGCATTAAGAATATTTAAAAAAAGCTCTAAAGGAACTTGTTTTGAAACGGCTATCTTTAATAAGGGGTTTAGTATTTCATGTCTTACCGTTATTCCGTCAGATAAACCTTTTGTTAGTTCGTCTTCCCACCATCTAAGTTTGATTTCTGAAATCATGGGCTCTCTCGAATTATAGACGATTCTAGCTATCTCATGATTAAAAGCATAAATTGGAATCAGCTGTCTTCTATACCTGTCAGGAGCCATCAAAGTGGAGATATATTTCTCCCAATCACCTTCCCGGACTATTTCAGTACATTTCACTATACTCAAATTGGTTTCACTTTACTGTTTAATAACTTCCAAATTAATGCGTCAAGTAATGCTTGAAAGCTCGCATCAATAATATTTGCTGAAACTCCAACAGTGGACCAACGTAGACCCATCGAGTCTTCACTATCAATCAAAACTCGTGTCACAGCCCCAACTCCGCCAGAAGTAATCCTCACCTTAAAATCTACTAATCTAACATCATTAATATATTCTTGATATGGACCCAAATCTTTTCCAATTGCCCTTGCTAGAGCATTAACTGGACCACGGTCTGAGCCCTCCGTATCCATACTTTCAGAAACAGAAAGTACTTTACGATCTCCTATTTTGATGACCACTACTGCCTCTGATAAAGTTACATCCTCGTTATATTTATTTTTTCTCCTTTCCATCATTACCCGGTAGCGTTTTACTTCAAAATAGCTTGGTAAGGATCCCAAGATTTTATGTGCTAGCAGTTCGAAGGAGGCCCCTGCCAAATCATATGAAAACCCCTTGTCTTCTCTTAGCTTTATTTCACTTAGAATTTGAGACAGCTTAGGGTCGCCTTGTTCAATCTTAAGGCCCAAAGCATTGAGTCTGCTAATAAGGTTAGATTTTCCAGCCTGATTTGACATAGGAATAATTCTTTTATTACCAACAAGCGAAGGTTCTATATGCTCGTAAGTCGACGGATCCTTGATCACAGCGCTAGCGTGAAGGCCAGCCTTGTGAGCAAATGCAGAAGCTCCTACATAAGGCGCAGCATTGTTTGGAACTCTGTTCAATAAATCATCAATTAATCTTGACGTCCGAGTTAGGAGACTTAATTTATCCTTAGACACGTTGAGCGATAATTTGGTACGATATGGAGCTTTCAGTACTAAAGTTGGTATCAGAGACACCAAGTCTGCATTTCCACAACGCTCTCCTAACCCATTTAAAGTCCCTTGTAAATGCCTCACACCTGCGTCAATCGCCGCTAATGAATTCGCCACGCCATTCCCTGTATCGTTGTGGCAATGAATTCCAAGAGTTTCACGAGGAATTTGTTGGCTAATCAAAGAACGAATAATTGTTGATATTTCATCTGGTAGTGTTCCACCATTTGTATCGCAAAGAATTACCCATCTAGCACCTGAAGAAATAGCTTTTCTAACAACTGTCACTGCATATTCGGGATTCGACTTATAGCCGTCAAAAAAATGTTCCGCATCAAAGATTACTTCTCGATCCAACGAAGCTATATACGCTATTGTTTTTTCGATATTTGAAATATTTTCGTCTAAAGAAACCTTTAGTGCACTTGAGACATGATAATCGTTCGCTTTACCAACAAGACAAATGGAAGAAGTACCCGCATTTATTACAGCCGACAAAACATCATCATTTTCTACCGAAAATCCAGATCGTTTCGTCATCCCAAAGGCCGTAAGCCTCGAAAACCCGATAGTCGATGCGTTTGAAAAAAAGTGACTATCAGTTGGATTGGCTCCAGGCCACCCTCCCTCAATGTAATCAACCCCAATATTATCAAGTGCTTTTGCTATCACTAATTTATCATCTGTTGAAAACTGTACACCTTGTGTTTGCTGACCGTCTCGCAGGGTCGTGTCATACAGATATAATCGCTCTTTTTTCATTTTAAATCTTCCAATTTACTGCTATGAAATTCTTTACCGATTTCCCATTGTGTTCCCGTCTCAGTGTCTTTTATGATAATACCAGCACTGATCATCTTATCTCTTATAAGATCAGCTTTTGTAAAATCTTTGTCCTTTTTCGCTTGTAACCTTGCGTCAATTGCAGCCTCAACTCTTTTTATCAATGTGTCACTGATAATGTCCTTTTTATTGTCAAGTTTGATTTTGTCCAAACGGAACCCCAAAAACCTTGCCGAACTCAGAAAAAGTGATAATTCATTAGTTGACAGTAATCTGTGGAGTTCCACTATTGCTAAAGGAGTATTCAAATCGTCCGCAAGTGCCTCCAGAATTGACTCTGAAGGCCCAACAGCCGGCTTGATCCCAACGCAATTTTCTCTCCATTTACTTATAATATTTGAAACTTCTGAAACTTTCTTGGCTGTCCAGTCGAGAGGTTGTCGATAATGAGAAGAAAGTAGTACCATTCTTATTATATCACCACTTAGACCTGTCTGAATCAAATCATGGACAGTGAAAAAATTACCCAAAGATTTGGACATTTTTTCACCTTCAATTTGTAAAAATCCATTATGCATCCAAAGGTTTGCAAATGAAGATCCAGGAAAAGCACATGTACTTTGCGCAAGCTCATTCTCATGATGGGGAAAAACTAAATCTATTCCACCTCCATGAATATCAAAGTTCGAACCAAGCAATTCATAAATCATTGCCGAGCACTCAATGTGCCAGCCTGGACGACCTCTTCCCCAAGGACTTTCCCACCCTGGCATGTCAGGTTTCGAGGGTTTCCAGAGTACAAAGTCCATTGGATCATTTTTATTTTCAGCTATTTCTACACGAGAGCCTGCCTCCATTTCATCAATTCGCCGTTGCGAAAGCTGTCCATAAGCTGGAAATGATTTTACAGAGAACAAAACATGGCCATTACTATCTGAGTAGGCGTTGCCTTTGCTAATAAGTATCTCTATCTGATTAATCATCGCTTGAACAAACTCAGTAGCTCTCGGACTTAAAGTAGGTTCTAATACATTTAGGGACGCCATATCATTTTCATACCACTTTATAGTTTCGTCAGTAATGTCGCTTATAGGCAAACCCAAATCAATTGACTTTTGGTTTATCTTATCATCGATATCGGTAATATTGCGTACATATGTAACATTTTCTTTTCCATATATTTTTTTAAAAAAACGAAACAGTACATCGAAGACAACAGCAGGTCTCGCATTTCCTATGTGAGCTCTATCGTAAACAGTTGGACCACAAACATAGAATTTTATATTATTAGGATCAATTGGTCTAAAAAGCTGTTTTTGTCGTGTTCTTGTATCGTAAAATTTAATCTTCATCGATTAAAACTTTCCAAAATAAAAAAATGTAATGCAGAATAAATTAAAGCTTGTTTACATTAACCTCAAGAGACTGTCTTGTCTAAAATAGTGAGATAACTTAATAATTGTTCTAGTTCTTGTTAACGGAAAAATGATTTACCCAGATGAACTTAATATAAAATTGTACATTATTAACTAAAAAAGACTTAACCATGAAAAAATTTGTTTTCGCTGTACATATTAAAAGCCTTTTTGTTGTGTTAATCGCATGTCAATCTTTTTTTATTTTTTCTAACCCTATGACCGCAAACGAAATTGTACCAATTAACGATCCATTTGAAAAATATAATAGAAAGATCCATAAGTTTAATAAAGCTGCAGATAAGGTTGTCCTCCGTCCAATATCAGACTTATATGGTAATTCAATACCTCAATCCCTACGCTTAAGCGCTAACAACTTTTACGGCAACCTCCAGGAACCTAAGCGCATGGCTAATCATTTAATCCAAGGAGAGTATACTAAGGCTTCAATAGACTTAAGTAGGTTCTTCATTAATAGTACCGTGGGACTATTAGGCTTATTTGATCTAGCATCATGGATAAGGTTTTTCCCAGAGGAAACGAATTTTGATGCGACATTTTCGTATTTTTCGGTGCCTAGCGGACCTTACATCGAACTTCCACTCCTGGGCCCCAGTTCTTTAAGAGGTTCATTAGGGCTTTTAGCAGATTACACCGTAAATCCATTAATTATTCTACCTGGAGCAGTCCCAAGCGTTAGCTTTGTGACCTTTGAGATTGTTAGTATAATTAACGACCGGTTCGAATATTCTAAAATTATTGACACATTGCTTTACGACTCTAGTGATAGCTACTCATCAAGTAGACTTACATACCTTCAACAATCCGTGCGAAATAACTCAGATAACGACTCAATAGGCATAGACTTATTTAATCCGTTGGAGGATTTCTAGAACCTGTCACAGGAAATCATAAAATATACTTGCCAAAATATCAGACTCTTTTATGTTTCTTTGTCGACCTACTTTCCTAGGTATTTGTGATTTGCTATCCTCTATACGATTCGATTTATTAAATACTTTATGGACGTTTCCAGTGAAAAATAACATTGCTTAATTATTTCAGTACTAGTTTCTCGAGACATGAGTGATATGAACGGGATACGGACTTACGAACAGGCCTCTAGCATGAAAGTAATTAAAATAATGTCTACAAATGAGATATTTTCGTTGAAAAGATTTTAACCAACTAAAATGGGAGAAATATAATGGCTTTAATTACACTTCGACAACTTTTGGATCAAGCGGCAGATAAAGGTTTTGCGGTTCCAGCATTCAATATAAATAACATGGAACAAGGTCTCGCCATTATGAGAGCGGCTGAAGCTACAAATTCACCAGTTATTCTCCAAGCAAGTCGGGGCGCACGAGCCTATGCTGGAGACATAATGCTTTCGCGTTTAGTGATCGCTCTTTCCGAAATGTATCCCGACATTCCTATATGTTTACACCAAGATCATGGAAATAATGAGGCAACTTGTCTATCAGCAATCAAACTCGGTTTTACTTCAGTGATGATGGACGGATCACTGCGAAGTGACATGAAAACACCTGCCGATTATAATTATAACGTAGAAATTACCAGAAAGGTTTGTTTTGCGGCTCATTGTGTTGGAGCTTCAGTCGAGGGTGAATTAGGAGTATTAGGAAGCTTAGAAACTGGGGAAGCCAGCGAAGAGGATGGTTCAGGGGCCGAAGGAAAATTAAATCAAGATCAGTTGTTAACAGATCCTGCACAAGCTTATGATTTTGTTAAAAAAACTAGCGTGGATGCATTGGCAATAGCTTGCGGAACTAGTCATGGTGCTTATAAGTTTAGCAGAAAACCTGATGGTGACATATTAGCGATGACGGTAATCGAAGAAATTCATAACCGAATTCCTAATACACATTTAGTTATGCACGGTTCGTCATCAGTTCCTCAATATTTGCAAGATTTAATAAATGATAATGGGGGGGAAATGCCTCAAACTTACGGTGTTCCTATAGAAGAAATCGAGCGAGGCATTAAATCCGGGGTAAGAAAAATAAATATCGATACAGATTGTCGTATGGCCATTACAGGAACCTTCAGGAAGGTAGCGAAAGAAAATAAAAAAGAATTTGACCCGAGAAAATTTTTTATTCCCGCAATGCGTGAAATGGAAATTTTATGTCGGGATCGATTTGAAAGATTTGGTACAGCGGGAAATGCTGATAAGATAAAAATTATTCCCATGGATGAAATGGCAAAGCGCTACGAAGAAAATGAACTTGATTAAATACTAATTGAACGCTCTTTTGATTTAGAGAAAGCCGTAGCGTAAGAGTGAGCCCTAAGACCACAAAAATGCGTCGCCCCTCAATTTTTAGATAACCAATAATCTGAATCTATTGACAAGTTCCTGATGCGTGTGAAATACAATTCACGTTCAGTGTTTCATGAAATCACACCATAATAACAATTTTTAAACATTCTTTACACAGTTTAAATTTTACCGTGATTTCTTGAATGACTTAATTCTAATCTTTATCTATTTGTCTAAACAAAACTATAACAAATATTACTTCACAAAATATACCAAGGCTAATCCCAATATAGCGATGCCAGGATACTTCAAACATTTGTGCATCTGCGGATACAAGTAACACAATATAAATCAATCCAAATGGAAAAGCATATGCAGCTATGCTCCTATCAATATTTAAGAAAGGTTTTAAAAATAAAACAATTATAACAGATAAGGCAGCATAACCAATTAATGAAATCATCTCAGCCTTAATTCCTATCTTTAATAACTTCTGATGGGTTTTATTTAATCGATTCGTAAAAACTTTAAAACTTTAAAAACTTAAACCAAAGCCAATATTTAATGCATTAGTTAAAAGAATAGTTTCTAACCTTCCTCCAACGTTTAACTCTACATCCAGCCACGACGCAGTAAACTTATACTCGGAGAAAATATACTTGCCATCATCAACCAAATACTTAAGACCCGTATTAAATGCTAGAGTGGGTCCACCAAGTTGATAGCCAAATGTCAGCGGTGATGACTCATCTTTCTGAAATTCAACATGCGGGATGCAAACGCCTATTCCATAACCTAAATATGAGATCAAGTGATTGCTATACTCTTTCAATTCATGTTGCCGATGAAAAGTTAGATTGTTTAATCCATCCGTAAACTCTAAAATATTTAAATTACTCTCATTTAAAGTGGTCTCATCAGCATAAGCCTTGGAATGTGTGAAATCAAAACCCCAGCCACTTTTATCAGTCCATTTAGTAAATCTATAACCATAATATGGCGGCATTGAAAAAGATTTTCCTAACCAACCGGCGTTAAACTTAAATGGACTTCTAATGTTATCATTTACCTGCCATCCACTGACCACGCTATGAGGCGAAGTTTGATAACCACCATATATCTCAAAAGAAGAACTCCCAAATGAGAATCCAGAAAACCAAATATGTAAAGCGAGAATACAACCTCCGAAGGCAACGAAAACCCTTTTGATCTCTCTTTTAATAAACTCACTCTTTATTAACATGACCACGTAATCTTTTTTTAAACACAAAAATGCCTCATAATTTATCACCAAGTTAATGCCGGTCGTTTGTATTTTCCCACAAACCACGGCTTTTAAGTACTTCTTTCAACATCTCGCAGTCATCTGTCATTATACCATCGACTCCGAGGTCGATCAAACGTTTCATATTCTTCTCATCATTTACCGTCCAAATATGTACTTTCAGTCCACAGCTGTGAGCAAATTTGACAAACCCGCTCGAGAGAAGCCTATACCTTAGTAGTTTTTCTGGTAACTGGAGACACCCAGCAGCAAAAGTTCTCCTTATTTTGAAAAAATAACATAAAAAAAAGTAACAAATTCCCAGGGGCCCAAAACTATGGCATACCTGCATTCCCAGTTTTCGAACAATTTTCTTCGTTCTTAAATCATTAAAACCGCCAATACATATTCGATCGTGAATCTTTGCACTATCAATAAATTTGCAAAGTGGTTTAGCAACACTCCATGATTTTGCATCTATATTAAATTGAGCATCAGGAAATTTTTCGACGACTTCTGATAGAGTTGGAATTTCTTTTTTTCCATAAACTAAAAGCCGTTTCAATTCTGCAGCAGGCAGGTGGTTAAATTGAATATTTTTACCAGTCAAACGTTTTAAATTCTCATCATGAAAAACGAAAACTTCTCTGTCAAGCGAAGCATTTACATCTAGTTCAAAATTTCTAAACCCTATCTTATATGCTGCATCAAAAGCGTCAATTGAGTTCTCCACAGAATCTAAACTGGCACCCCTATGGGCAAACGCCATAAAGCCATCTCTATTCAAAAATTTATACCTGGAAAGAAAAGTCATTGTTGTCTTTATATCCTTTGAATTAGGCAATATCTTTAGAAAACTCTATTATTCCAATGACTTATAAACTGCCAATTCTCTCCAAAACTTTTCAGAAAGTTCATTAGCATCACCAATACGCAAGGATAAACCTCTTATAATTGCGACTAAGACTGCGTCTGCGCCATCAAGCTTTTCTTGGAGTTTGCTCCAATCAATTTCGTAAACAGTGCAGTTTGTTTTTGCCTTGGCCGTGACAGTTCTTGGTGATCCAATGACTCTACCAACCTCTCCAAAGATCTCCCCATCATTTAGAATTCCCACTTCTAATCCATGTCTTGTTCTTATGCTAACTGTTCCACTATGAATTAAATATAATGCCTCTGACCTATCCCCAATTTTATAAATAATTTCACCAGCATTAAAGTTCCTCTGCACATGGTCAAATTTTCTTTTCATATACGCTTCCATAGTTTTTTTAATTTATTCCTTGGCTAATTACTCGAGAATACCATAGCAAACAAAGGGGTCGACATTTTGAGCTAAATTACACACAAGATATTGAGCTTCAGTTTTCGAACATGAACCCAAAAAAGAGATCAAAATTAGAGTGCAAAAAGGTCTTTTAATTTTATCACCTATTATTCCATAGAAGCTCAAAAGCATTAAATTATAATACAAGTATAAATTAATTCTGTTACAAGAACAAACTTTATAAAGATTTTTTGGCACATATTTTGCTTCTATTTTTTCTTCATGTTTACTTCCCACCGAACTTTCCTGAGGCCTCTACGGCCTCAGTTTTTTTTCAATCTATCCAAACAATGGATATGTCTATTCTTGCCGCACAAAGGTTCAAAATTGAACTACTTGACATCAATAGCCAATTGAGTTTCAACTTTAAGAAAATTCACTCTTAAAAGTTGTACGCTAAAAACTGACATATTAAAACAGCCAGTTTGTAACAGAGCTACTAAAGAAAATTTGTTGAGATCAATATTTTGGTATGAAAATTACGATTCTTGGAGCTGGGGCGATGGGTTCTTTGTATGCGGCATTGATGGCCGAGGGTGGTCATTATGTTAGTATAGTTGACCCATGGATTGACCATTTAAATGAAATAAATAAAAATGGACTTCGATTAGAAGGCGCTAGTGGCGAGAGACTGGTCAAAAATATAAAAACTTATAACTGCCTCTTAGATGTTGGAAAAACAGACATATATATTATAGCAACTAAGACATCAGGGGTCGGCATCGTAGCAGAAAAACTAGCTAGGGTGATGAAAAAGGAAAGCCTTGTTGTTACAATTCAGAATGGATTAGGTTCTGCCGAGAAAGTTATACAGCATATCAGCCCAAAGAATGTTATTGTGGGTGTTGCCGATGGTTTTGGAGCCTCAGTAATTAAAGCTGGTCATGTACATCACAAGGCGATGAACCTTATAAGACTCGGTCAAAGCAAAGATTTAGATATTGAAAAGGTGAAGAAAGTAGCCAAAATTTGGTCAAATTGTGGGTTTACCACAAAAGTATTTCGAGATATCAACCGTTTAATTTGGGAAAAATTTATTT
>MDTA01223582.1_pt1 | contig 10147 bp, 7 predicted proteins | sample 811151 | NCBI WGS metagenome assembly MDTA01 (sample SAMN05326648, study PRJNA326480) | marine metagenome | isolation source: seawater | place: Indian Ocean: South | collected 2010 | reverse complement strand
TTTCTATTTAAGAAAAAATAGTTTGGTGTTTTAACTTTATTTTTTTTAAATAATTGCTTAGAGAAGTGTTTGTTCATGGCAATCATTGAAGATAGAACCCCTGAATGGGTATATGGTATGCCAAAATACTCGAAAAAACTTTGCACTTTACCATCTTCACCGCCTTTTCCGTGAAGGGCATTGAATATTACATCTGGATTATTTTTATTAATCTTGCTTAATGATAAAAATTTCGGATCAAACTTTAATACTCTGTGGCCTATTTTTTTTAATGCCAGAATACATGCTTTTGCAGACTCCAAACTAATTTCTCTTTCTTTGGATTCCCCACCTAAAATAACAAGGACTCTTTTTTTTTTCAAATTTATTTAACTCCTATAATTTTTATTTCCAACTCTAGTTTTGTTCCTGTTTTTAAAAAAACCTGTTTTTTAACTTTTTCTATTAAATTTTCAATATCTGAAGAGGTGGCATTGCCATTGTTTAAAAAAAAATTGCTATGTTTGGGTGAAATACTTGCTCCTCCTACGACTAAATTAGCACAGTTTGATAATTTAATAAGTTCCCATGCTTTTTTATTTTTTGGATTTTTAAATGTACTTCCACAGGTTTTTACTTTGCTCGGTTGACTTTCTTTTTTTTTGTTAATTAAACTAATTTGTTTATCTTTGATATTATTTTTTTTTCCAGATTCACCTTGAAGAACCACACTTAAAATTATCAAGTCTTCAGCTAAATTAGTTCCTCTATAAATAAATTTTATTTCTTCTTTATTGAATGACTTTAATTCTCCTCGTAAGTTCATTGCTTTAAGAGAGAGAAAAACTTTAGATATATCATAACCGTAGCAACCACTATTCATCCGAATTGCACCACCAATACTACCTGGTATACAAGATAAAAACTCTAATCCCGAAATTGAATTCTCAGAGGCAAATTCTGAAACAGTTTTGTCTAAAGTGGCGGCACCAACCTCAATTTTATTCCCGTTAAGTAATTTTGTATAAGCAAAAGATTTACCAAGTTTAATTATAACTCCATCAAAACCTGAATCTCTAAAAAGGGTATTTGAACCAGCGCCCAATATATAAATATTTTTTTTCTCATTAACATAATTTTCTAAAAAGTTTTTAAGATTTAATTGGGAATTGGGTTTGAAAAATATTCTTGCAGAACCTCCTAGATTGAACCAATTATATTTTGAAAGTTTTTCGTTTTCGTAAATCATATTTTATTTTATAAATCCATTTCTCTTATCCACTTAGATATAGATCCTGCTCCCATACATACTACTATTTCATCTTGTAATAAATTTTTAATAAAGAAATTTTTTAAATCTTTTTCGTTTTTAACCATTATTACCTGAACTTTAGAGTTTAAAGAAATTAATCTAGCAAAATCAATTTGATCATATTTTTTATCAATTCTTTCTCCAGCCGGATAAACTGGACATAAAACAACTAAATTAGAATCCTTAAAAGCGGATATAAAATCTTTTTTTAACAATTTTATTCTAGAATATCTGTGAGGTTGAAAAACCGAAACTATTTTCCTCCCAGCAGAAGTTGCTTTTAAACTTTGCAAGACTGATCTAATTTCTGTTGGATGATGAGCATAATCATCAAAAAATTCTCTCCTACCAACTGAGAAAACCTTTGTTAGTCTTCTTTGTATACCAGTAAATTTTTTTAGGGATTTTTTTATAATATCGATTTCGACTCCTATATGCATGCATAAAGCAACAGCGGCGGCAGAGTTCAAGACGTTGTGCTGACCAATAAGATTTAATTTAATTTTTTTAATAATTCTCTTTTTAGAACCTGGTACAGAAATCTTTAGATTAAACATAGAATAATCTTTTTTATAAATAGGATTCAAAATTTGAAAATCTGATTCTTTAGAAAATCCATAAGTAAGAAAATTTTTATTTTTAATTTCAGAAACTACCTTTTTTAAATCATAACTATCTATGCAAATAAAAGACTTACCAAATGGAGGTGTTTTTTTGAGGAATTGTGTAAAAGAACTTTGTAAATTTTTAAAATTTTTGTAGAAATCAAGATGTTCTTTATCAAGATTTGTAACCACAGAATAATTGACTGGAAAATTTAAAAAACTACCATCAGACTCGTCTGCCTCTAGAACAGCCCACTCTCCTTTTCCTAATCTTGCATTGCTATTTAAAGAGTTTATTACTCCTCCATTTATAATAGTTGGATCTAATTTTGCAGATGACAATATTTTGGCTATTAAGGAAGTAGTAGTTGTTTTTCCGTGTGAACCTGTAATCACAATATTTGTTTTTAAAGAAACAACATGAGCTAACATTTCTGCTCTCTTCAATATATTTAATTTTTTTTGTTTTCCTTCTTTAATTTCTGGATTGTTATCTTGAACTGCGGATGATTTAACAATTATTGAGCTATCTTTTATATTTTTTCTGCTGTGTCTTTTAAATACTTTGATACCAATTTTTTTACACCTTTCTACGTTTTTGCTATTGACTAAGTCACTTCCTTGAACTTTAAATCCCATAGTCTTCATTACCTGGGCTAAACCACTCATGCCTATGCCACCAATTCCAATAAAATGAATTTTTTCTTTTAATCCTATTTCAATTTTGTTCATTTATTATTCTTTCAATTAACTCTTCGATTTTATAAAAGGTATCTTTATCAGAATGTTCTGTCATTCTTTCTTTCATTAAAAAAAGTTTTTTTTCATCTTTGTTTAAATTTATAAGAATATTAAACAATTTATCAGAAACAAATCTTTCCTCTAATAAAAAACAATATCCTTTCTCTTTAAAATAGTTTGCGTTTTCGAATTGATGATTATCTACTGATGAAGGTAAAGGTATTGCTATAAAAGGGATTCTTAGATTTACTAATTCTGCAAGAGATGATGCGCCTGATCTCGTAATCGCCAGGTCCGATATTTTATAATATTTGGACATATCGCCTGAAAAGGAAAATAATTCAAATTCTAATTTAAATTTTTCATAAATTTTTTTTATTTGACTAATCTGATGATCCAAACATTGTTGATAGATTTTTAGCCTGATACCATTTTGAAAACACCTAATCATTATATTGGGTAAAATTTCTCCAAAAATCTTAGCTGACTGGCTACCTCCCATTATTAAAAGAGATAAATTTTTTTTTTCAAGATTTGGTGTTTTTTCTTTTTTTAAATTTAAAATATGACTTCTAATTAAATATCCAGAAAAAAAAATTTTTGCATTATATTTAGATTTTATACCCTTAATATCTTTAGTAGAAACCAAAATTTTTTTTGCAAATGGTAAAATAAATTTATTAGCTCTACCTATAATTAGATTGTTTTCATAAATTATAATTGGAATTCTGAGGCAGAAACCGGCAGCACAAACTGGGAATGAAGAATAACCTCCCATTCCAATTATTAATTTAGGTCTCGTAACTATCATTGAAAAAATTGAGATAATAAAAGATAAAATAATTTTTATAATACCTAGAAGTATTTTAAAAATATTTTTTCCAAAAATTGTATCAGAATTTATTGTTTTAATATTAATTTGATTATCACTTGATAAATACTTAAGACCTCTTTTGTCAGTAACTATTTCAACTTGATGTTTTCTTTTTAAGAAGTCTGCCAAACTTATTGAGGGAAAAATATGACCTCCTGTACCTCCTGTTGCCATAAGAATTTTTCTCTTTTCTTTTTTCATTCAGATCTTTCTATTAAAGACGTATAATTTAAAATTATTCCTGCAACTATTCCACTTGAGATCAAAGATGAGCCACCATAACTTAAAAATGGAAGTGTCATTCCTGTTGTAGGCAATAAATTTGCATTTACCCCAACATGTATAAAGGTCTGAAAAATTAATAATGACATTAAGCCGCTAAGTGAAAGCTTATAAAAATTTCCTGAAAAATTTATAGCTTTTTTGATTATTCTAAAGGCAACGAACAAAAAAATTGTGATAATTAATATGGAAACCACTGAGCCAAATTCTTCACTGACAACTGCGATAATATAATCTGTGTGCGCTTCTGGTACATTTTCTTTTAATATACCTTCACCCATTCCTTGGCCTTTTAGACCACCCTGCTTTATTGCTTCAATAGCTTTTTGAGATTGAAAATTTCCTGATTTTTCAGGATCCATAAAAGAAATAATTCTTGTAATAATATAATTAAATTTTTCTGGGGCTAGATATAATAAAAGAAAAAACAAAGATATGACAAAAGTTAGTATGAAAAAAAGATAAAAAATATTAATTCCAGAAATAAAAACTATTGAGATCCAGGTACAAATTAACAAAACTGATTGTCCAAGATCAGGTTGGAGTACAAGCAATAAAATTAAGACAAACAATAATAAAAAAGAAAAAAGATGTGCGAAGTTTAAGTTTTTAATCCAATTAGAGCTAATAATTTGTGCAATAAGTAAAATAAAAAAGGGTTTTATAAACTCAATTGGCTGGAAGCGAAAAATATATAAATTTAGCCATCTTTTTGCACCTTTTACTTCAATACCAAAAAATGGAACTAATATTAATAGCAATAAAAAGAATAAAAAAATAGGAAGTAAGCTTTTGTTGATTAAATCAGTGTTTACCATGGATATAAAAATCATTAAAAAAAATGAAAAAAAAGCATACAAAAGATGTTTTTGAAAAAAAAAGTAGTAACTTTTATTAAGCCTTTCATCTGCCAAAAAAGATGTTGAAGAAAATGAAAAGAATATCCCTAGTGTAAATAATAATATAAAGCTTACTAAGATATATTTATCAATATTTCTCCAATAATTATCCTTTTTAAAAAACTTGTTCATATTATTTGTTAAAAATGTTTTTTGTTATAAATTTCAATTAATTTTTTAAATTTTTTACCCCTATCCCCAAAATTTTTAAATTGATCGTAAGATGCGCTAGCCGGACTCAATAAAACAGTAATTTTTCTTTCTCTCAGATTTTTTATATCTATATATATAGAATTGACAGCATTATTCAAAGTCTTACATAATTTAAAATTTATTTTTCCTTTCAAAAATTTTTTAAAATGACCTGTGTGGTTTCCAATAATGTAAGCTTTTATAATATTTTTTTTAACTCCGTCTAACAGAAATTTATCACCAATTTTTGGAAGACCTCCTACAATCCATAAAATATTTTTATTATTATTTAAAGCAAATCTGCTAGCTGCAAAACTTGTTGCTTTAGAATCGTTTATAAAGATTCGGTTGTTTTTATGACAAAAAACTTCATGTCTATGTTTCAATCCTTTAAACGATTTGAGAGATTTTATAAAATATTTCTCTTTTATTTTAAAAATTTTTGATAAAGTATAGACAAAACTCATATTCTCTTTGTTGGCTTCTAAATTTAAATAATCATTTTGAATCTTTTTTTTAATTTTCTCATATTTTTTATTATTAATAAATTTTATCTTACTTATATAATTATTTTTTTTAAATTTTTTTAATAATTTTTTATTATTTATAAAAGCAAAATCATCTTTTTCTTGTAGCGAAAAAATTTTTAGTTTTGATTTAATATAACTGTTCATTGATCCGTGCCAATCCAAATGATCTTTTGTTATGTTAAGTATTACAGCATAACTTGGTTTAATAAATTTTGAATAAGCTAGTTGAAAAGACGATGCCTCAATAACTATAAGAGGTTTTTTTTTTAAATTTAATTTTAAAATTGGACTTCCTATATTACCACCCAAACCAACATTAATATTATTTTTTTTCAATACATGCTCGATAATTTTGCAAGTTGTTGATTTTCCATTTGTTCCGGTAACAACTATCGACTTTATATCTGGATTTAACAAATAAAATAGATCGAGATCTGTAATAATTTTATGTTTATTTTTTAATAAAATTTTTTTTAGTTTGGCTTCTTCAATTTTAATTCCTGGGCTAAGTACAATGTAATCAGCAAAATTAACTAATTGTAAAAAATTATCTCTCTTGCTTTTATATTTGGGTCCTACAGTTTTTTTAAAAACTTCGGTATCATCATCCCAAACAACAAAATTTTTAAATCCATTTTTTTGAAAATATTCAATTACTGAATTACCGGTAACTCCAAGACCGTAAATTGCAAAATTTTTACGACGCAAATAATTTAAAGATATGCTCATCAATATTGCTTAACGTAATTTCAATGTTGCTAATCCCACCAAAGCTAAAATAATAGCTATTATCCAAAACCTAATTACCACTGTGGACTCTGCCCACCCTTTTTTCTCAAAATGGTGGTGTATAGGTGCCATCATAAATACCCTTTTGCCAGTTAGTTTAAATGATATGACCTGAATAATTACTGAAACCGTTTCCAAAACAAATAGACCTCCTACAATTGCTAGAACGATTTCATGTTTAACTATTATTGCCACTGAGGCTATAGAGCCACCTAAAGATAACGAGCCGGTATCACCCATAAATATTTTAGCTGGTGGTGCATTATACCAGAGGAAACCAAGACATGATCCCACTATTGAACCACAAAAAATTGATAATTCTCCAACATTAGGAATGTACTGAATTTGGAGATAGTTTGAAAAAATTGTATTTCCAACCAAATAACAAATTAAAGAAAAAGATAAAGCAACTAACATTACCGGTACGGTGGCCAAACCGTCTAGTCCGTCCGTTAAATTTACTGCATTTGATGATCCAATAATTACGAAAATACCAAAAGGGATGAAAAGTAAACCCATATGCAAAACAAGATTTTTAAAAAAAGGAAAATATAAATTTGAAATAATTTGATGATCTGTAAAATAAACTAAAATTAAAATAGCAAATAAAGAAATTAGAAATTGCCCAAGAAATTTGAATTTAGCATTGATTCCTGAAGAATTTTTAAATTTTATTTTCAAATAATCATCTACAAAGCCTAATAAACCAAGACTTGTACAAACAAAAAGAACTATCCATATATAAACATTTTTAAGATCTGCCCACATAATGGTGCTCACAATAATTCCAATTAATATCATTAATCCGCCCATAGTTGGTGTTCCGCTTTTTTTTATTATGTGATCGATCGGTCCATCATGTCTTATTGGCCCAGTAATTTGTTTTTTTGAAAAATACTTTATTAAAGGATCGCCAATCAAAAAAATAATGGTTAGTGAAGTGATAACTGATAAACCTATTCTAAAAGTTATGTATTTAAATACATTTAAAAAAGAAAAAGTATCAACTAATGAAACTAAAAAACTGTAAAGCATTTATCCTGCTCCTCTCAAAAATTCTTTTGATATTTCGTGCAATTTCGTTGCATTGGAACCCTTGATCATCAAAAAATCTCCATTTTTTAAAAGTATATTTATTTTTCGTTTAAATAATTGTAGATTTTTTATCACCTCTCCTCTTTTGTTTTTTTTTTAAAAATCTGTAAGTTTCTAACGCTCTGTCTCCATAAACGAAAGTTTTATCAATATCACTATTATTAATTAGTTTAGAGATTTTTTTGTGATAAATATGTGAATTCTTCCCTAGTTCCAACATATCCCCAAATAGAAAGTATTTTTTTTTGCCTTTTTTTTGTATATCAGAAAAATTTTCAATTGCAGATTTCACGGATAGTGGATTTGCATTATAGCTCTCATCAATTAAAAAAAACTTTTTATTTAATATGTTTATTTTATTAATTTTCCCTCTACCCTCTAAAAGAGAATGTTTTTTGAAAAAATTTTTTATTCTGTACAAGCATAAATTTAATTCTTTTAGTACCGAAATACATGACAAAATGTTCATTATATAGTTCTTGTTTGCATTATTTATTTTGAGTAAATACCTTTTTCCATCTACAAATAATTTTAAAAAAAAAGTACCTTGTCTTTTTTTCAAATTGAGAAATCTAACATTAGATTTTTTGGAATAACCAAATGATTTAACCATAATTTTATTTTTTTTAGCTATTTTTTTAAAATAATTAAAGAATTTATCATCTCTATTTAAAATAACCGTTCCACCTTTTTGTATATTATAAATAATCTCACTTTTTGCTTTAGCTATATCCTGTACACTTTTAAAATTTTCTAAATGAGCCTCTGAAATATTTGTTATTATTCCAATATGTGGTTTTACCATTCTTGAAAGCTTAAAAATTTCATTAAACTTATTCATTCCAACTTCGAAAACTCCAAAATTATCATTTGGTCTTACATTTGAAATACTAAGGGGAACTCCGTACTGATTATTATATGAACTAGGGGAAAAATAAGTTTTATCATATTGTTTTAACAAATTTCCAATCATAGTTTTAACTGTGGTTTTTCCCGAGCTTCCTGTAACTGCTATAAATTTTGCTGAAGATAAATTTCTTTTTTTTTGGGCGAATAGATTAAGTAATCTCATGGTATTTTTAACTCTTATAAATTTTGATCTTTTTTTAACTTTATTAGACACTGCACAATAATTAGCACCGTTTTTTATTGCTTCATTTAAAAAATCATGCCCATCATTTTTTTTTCCTCTAATAGCAACAAATAAATTATTTCTTTTTGTTGTTTTGGAATTAATAGAAACGCCGTTAAAAAGATAATTTTTTTTATTTTTCAAAATTCTGTTTAAAATTACTCCATTGTATCTTAAATTATTTTTTTTTTTATTAGAAAAAATATTTTTATTTTTAAAGTTTTTTGTTAGATTTTTATCGCTTAAATATATTTTTCTTTTGCCTAAATCTTGATAATTCTCATGCCCTTTTCCTGCAATTAAAATTACCTCAAATGGATCAGAATTTTTTAAAGCATAAAAAATTGCTTTTTTTCTATTACCAATTTCTTTTGCTTTTGTGTTTTTTAATCCTTTCATAATATCTTTTCTTATTTTTTTTGGACTTTCATTTCTTGGGTTATCATCTGTAATATAAATTTTATCACAATATTTTTTTGCAACTTGTCCCATTAGGTTTCTTTTACTTTTATCTCTTTCTCCACCGCATCCAAAAATTACTGTAATTTTTTTTTGAAAATGTTCTCTTAATGAAAGTAAAGCATTTTTTAATGCATCTGGAGTATGAGCATAATCCAGAAATATTTTTGAATTATTAGGTAAGGTTCGTATTAACTGCAATCTTCCCTCAACACTTTTAATTTGTTCAATTTTATCAAAAATATTTTCAATTTTTAGACCACAAATTTTTGATGCTATAATTGCCATAAATAAATTTTTAATTTGTATAGAGCCATATAGATTAATTCTTAGTTTATATGTTTTTTTTTTGTACCTGACTTCTAAATGCTGAAAATTTTGGTAAATTTTATGATTTAAAACTTTAAATACACTTCCTTTTGATCCAATAGTAAGAATTTTTAATTTTCGTTTTTTTTGAATTTTTTTGATAGCTCTATATTGTTTAATATCAGTGTCTGTAATTATTGTCCCTTTTTTATTTACGATATCTTTGAAAAGTATTAACTTTGATTGAAGATAATCTTTCATATTTTTGTGATAATCCAAATGATCGTGGCTTAAGTTTGTAAAAATACCAGCTTTGACTTTTAAAAAATTTAATCTTTTTTGTTTTAGTCCATGACTAGAAGCTTCAATAATAACATTATTTATTCCGTTTCTTTTCATTTCGTCCAAATCTTTATTAAGTGTCAACGAGTCTAAAGTAGTTAGATTTCTATGTTTAAGTGATTTATTTTTTCTAAAACCAAGCGTTCCTATGAAACCAGATTTTTTCTTTTGTAACTTAAAAACTTGGTAAAAAAAATCTGCTACTGAAGTTTTTCCGTTGGTTCCTGTTACAGCAATTATATTTTTTGGCTTATTTTTATAATATTTTGAGCTTAACCTTGCGAGAGCATATCTTGTATCATTAAAATTTATAAATATTGCTTTTTTGTTTTTTTTTATTAAACGAGAATTAAGTACTACTTTAGCTCCCTTTGAAACGGCTTGATCAATATAGTCATTCCCATCAAATTTATCTCCTTTGATTGAAACGAATAAATCACCTTTTTTTGTGCTTCTGCTATCAAAAGAAATACCCTTGATTTTGATTGCACCAATTTCAGGCTTTAAATTGCTAATTAGATTTTTTAACAACATGATTGTCGTAAAAATCAATTCTATTTATGGCTAAAATAGGTCCAATTTTTTCTATAATTTTGCCAGCGATTTC
>MDTA01174885.1_pt1 | contig 10148 bp, 7 predicted proteins | sample 811151 | NCBI WGS metagenome assembly MDTA01 (sample SAMN05326648, study PRJNA326480) | marine metagenome | isolation source: seawater | place: Indian Ocean: South | collected 2010 | reverse complement strand
CTATCATGATGAATCATTTCAAAGAGCATTAGAGTAGATTAAATTCACAACCTGATTAATTCAATAATGAAAGCTATACTGTTAAAATATTAGGTTTACGTTTAACAAATAGAGAAAAGAAGAAGAAAAATCAGTTTATTTTTAGGTAATATATTTAAATCTCTTAAAGATATTGTGTTCGGTAGATTTAATAGAATGTGAGGAAAAAATGTTATTAAATGCAGTTATTTCATAAATAACTGTTTTATTTTATAAATAAAAATGGAAAAAACAATCACAGGTAAAAATAATGATTATTGGTTATTATAAAAAGGTTCATCATTTAATTGCTTTTGTAGTGCTGATGATATCTTTTGTCATATATTATGATACAATGGCCCCATCTGTATCCTATTGGGACTGTGGTGAATTTATTGCTGTATCATATACCTTAGGTGTTCCTCATCCTCCTGGTAGTCCATTGTTTTTATTGTTGGGTAGGATAGCTTCTATCTTGCCTTTTAGTGAAGATATAGCATTTAGAGTTAATCTTTTATCACCAATAGCGAGTGCTTTTGCTGTTTTTTTCCTATACCTAATTATTGTACAGGTTATCAATAATTGGCGTGGTAAGCTAGAATCGAAAATAGATTCTTTAATTGTTTTTGGTTCCGGATTTATAGGTTCTCTTACTTTTGCATTTACAGATAGTCATTGGTTTAACGCAGTAGAAGCAGAGGTTTATGCTTTTAGTACATTTTTTACAGCAATTGTTGTGTGGCTTATATTATTATGGAGTGAAAAAGAAAATCAGAAAGGAAGCGAGAGATATATTTTAATAATTGCTTATATGATTGGTTTAGCCACAGGTCTTCATCTGCTTAATCTACTGACCCTTCCTTTTGTAGCTTTAATTATATATTTTAGGAAATATAAATTTGAGTGGTTCTCTTTTGGTATAACAATGTTGATTACAGCAGCAGTATTTTTTATTATTCATAATGTTATAATAAAAGGTATGCCAAAAATAGCATCTTCTATTGGTGTGTTTTCAACTGCTTTATTGGTTTTAGCTATTTTTGGAAGTATGATTTGGGCAATTTCCAATAAGGAAAAGCTTTTATCTCTATCTTTAACTTCAATGGTCCTAGTTCTAATTGGATATTCAACTTATGCTTTAATATTTATTCGTTCTAATCAAGACCCAGGAATAGATGAAAATGATCCTGAAACGGTAGAAGCATTTATATCGTACCTAGAACGTGAGCAGTATGGTGATGTAGGGTTACTCCCACGTCGCTTTCCAGGGATTCCTCCAATACATGAAGTTGCAGGTTATCCTGAAGGACCAAACAGAGAATTCTCTTCATTGCAAAAAAGAGAGTATAGCAAATATAATGTAAATAAACAGTGGGACTTTTTTTGGAACTATCAAATTCGAAAAATGTACAATCGTTATTTCCTTTGGCAGTTTGCTGGGCGAGGTCCTGCATCAGATTCTGGTGTAATTAAAATGGGAGCAAGAAATAGTGAAGACGGCGTTGATTTAACACAGTTTGGGCTTCCATTGGCTTTTATTCTTGGGCTGGCAGGAATGTTTTATCATGCTTATCGCGATGATAGAATGGCTTTCTCTGTTTTATCCTTATTTATTATGACAGGATATGCAATTATTATATACCTAAATCAAGATAATCCCCAGCCTCGAGAAAGAGATTATTCTTATGTGGGTAGTTTTTTTGCGTTTTCTATATGGGTTGGAATAGGAACTGCAGCTATATTTGAATGGATAGCAGATAATATTGAAAACAAGCAATTATGTAAGCGAATCATTTCTGCAGCATTGGTTTTACAGATTATTTTTGTCCCCATTGCTATGGCAAAAGCCAATTATCATTCTCATGATAGGTCTGGTAATTTTGTTGCTTGGGACTATAGTTATAATATTCTACAATCATGTGAACCAAATGCAGTGATTTTCACTAATGGTGATAATGATACATTCCCTCTTTGGTATCTTCAAGAAGTAGAATCTCTTAGAACAGATGTTGCAGTTGTAAACTTAAGTTTATTAAATACCCCTTGGTATATAAAGCAATGGCGTGATAAAAGGTCAAAGGATACAAAATTTATAACTCTTAGTGATTTTCAAATAAAAAAACTGACATCAAGTCTCCAGCGATGGGAAAAACAAAAGGTAAGTGTTCCTGTAAAGGATGACCCTATAAATAAAAAAGGTTATATTGAATGGGAGATGAAGCCTACCTACCAAGGTGCAGCTCTTAGGGTTCAAGATATGATGATTATGCATATAATCAATGAGGCTAAATGGAGAGTACCAATATATTTTGCGGTTACAGTTTCACAACAAAATCGGATTGGTCTTGATAACTATCTTGCTATGCAAGGGTTAACCTTCCAATTAAAAAGCCATAAAACCAATGCTGTTGATACTGATAAAATGTATGCGAATCTCATGACAGATATTGGTCCAAATAATTGGTCTACCGATTTTAATCACTCGGATTTTTATTCGGATATGGTAGCTGAAAATGAAAAAGTATCTAACCTTAATAATGAAAAAGATACTGATTATTTTCATTGGTCTAAAGAATACCAACCTGGATATATGTTTAGAAACTTAGGGAATGAAGATATTTATTTTAATAAACAAACAAAACGATTACTTCAAAATTATAGAAGTGCTTATGTGCAATTAGCTTTTACATATTATATGGATTATCAAAGATTGTCTAAAAAAAATGTAGGAGAACAAGAAAAAAAGCTAGATATGCTAAAGGAAAGAATCATATCAACCTTAGATAAAATGGAAGAGAAAATTCCTGGGAATACTATACCTATACAATCTGAAGATTTGCATTATCAGGTGGCACGTATATATGGTGATCTTGGTGAAAAAGAATCTATGAAAAATATTATTGAAAAACTTATTAATCGCAACGGTGGAAAACCGTTGAATAAAGTGGATTATGCAAACACCTTTTATCGTGATTTTAATGATGCAGATAAAGCTTTAAATATACTTGGGAAAATGAGAATGGATTTTCTAAAAATGGAATCAATTGTAAAAACAAGCGGTTTTAATAACAAAATTGTTAAAAAAGGTGAATGGACGCGTTGGCAGAAAGCATATCCTGAGATAGTATCCTCATTGATTTATATATATAGAAAGACAGATAGGCTACAAGAAGCAGAAATAATATTAAGTGAGTGGGTTGATAGAAACCCAACAGATCAAAATGCAAAAGATATACTTAATGAGGTTCGCTCTGGCGGATAATTATTATATGTCTTTATGACCAAAGCATCTCCACTTATATCTATTATTATACCTCATTGGAATGGTATTGAAACACTCTCCGAGTGTATAAATTCTTTGTTAAAAACTGATTTTGACTCCTATGAAATTATTATTGTTGATAATGCATCAACAGATGGGAGTCAAGAATGGATAAAGTTGAATCATCCAGAAATCAATCTAGTGGAGAACGATTCTAACTATGGATATGCTGGCGGATGCAATAGAGGGGCAGAAATTGCTAAGGGAGATTTTTTGGTATTTTTAAATAATGATACAATACAAGAACCAGATTGGCTAAAGTACTTATTAGATTGTATCCAAAAAGATAATACTATTGCTGCAGTACAGCCAAAGATTTTAAACTATTACGAAAAAACAACTTTTGATTATGCAGGTGGCGCTGGTGGTGAGATGGATATTTTTTGTTATCCATTTGCTAGGGGGCGGGTTTTTCTACAGCAAGAAAAAGATAATCAACAATATGACAATTCTTCTCAGTGTTTTTGGGCTTCAGGTACTGCAATAATGGTAAAAAAAGATCTCTTTATAACAGCAGGGAAGTTTGATGAAATATTTTTTGCACATATGGAAGAAATTGATCTTTGTTGGCGTTTAAAAGCTATGGGATATCAGATATGGGTAGAGCCAAAATCAATAGTATTTCATAAAAATGCATTATCATTACCTATGCACACTCATCGTAAATATTATTTAAATCATAGGAATTCTCTTTTAATGTTATTTAGTAATTATCCACTAAAAAAAATTATATATCTTGGAACTATACGTATTTTTTTAGAGTTTGTCGCTTTATGTTATTCAATGTTTAAACTTGATATAAACCATATAACAGGGATACTCCATTCATTAATTTGGATTGTCTTTCATCCGCAAATAATTATTAAGAAAAGGATGCATTATAAGAAAATAAATAAATCTATTGATAATGAAATTTTTAAGTGTCTCCTTCAAAAATCCATTGTTGTTAATTATTATGTATTTGGGAAAAAAACTTATTCTTCTATTGTTTCTAAAGATGCTTGATATAGTTTCCTTCTATCAGCATCTAATTCTTCCATATCTTTTAGGAATTCAATTTGGCCAAGAGATTCAAGCATTGCAGCAATTTTAGTTGATTGAGTTTTTAAAAAAAACTGTGTTTGATTATCTCGGCCAACATCCCTAAAAGATTCTTCAATCCCATCGATAAAATTCTTTAATTCTTCAATTACTGAGTCCATATCACCACTATCAAAAAGATCCATGGCTATGTACCATGCAAGCCTTGCTTTTCTAAGGCCGATATTTCTAGTTAGGTTATCAACAAGGGTAATACGATAGTCCCAACCCTTAGTAAAATCAGATGCAGACCCTCTTAATGAAATATCTCTAGCCATTTCAAAAGATTTATTACCACCATTAAACTCGTATGTATCTATTTCATTTGCTAAAATTAAATGTGCATAGTATGCTAAAAATCCTGCCAATGGTTCAAATAAAACAGGGTCATAGTAAAGATTAGTTCCTGAATTATAATAAAATTGAAAACTTTTATCAAAGTACCTTAAGTCATGACCATTGGAAAAAAGAGCTTGGCAATTATAGATTGAAAGATTACCTCTCTGTGTAACACCTTCAAAAATAATCTGAATATGTAATTGTATCTCTAAGTCTTTGTAATTATCATCCCAAGTTGTTTCTAGAAAAAATCTTTTTATATCACTACTTAAATTAAGAATATCTTGTTTTTCATCACTTCTCAATAATCGATTATCTAAAGTTATATCTAGACTAATAAACTGAGCGAAAATAATATTTACATGCAATAGAATGCATAAAATAACGTATTTGACAAGATTCACCATAACCTGAAATTGATTATATACTAGTTGCTTTACAAGGTGTTTGTATTTGATATATCTAGGTAATTTATACTATGGGAAATATTAAAGATTTATTAAATAATATTGATGATTCAATTCTTTCCATATTGCATTTAGCTGGAGAGCTAGGTAAAAAATGCAAAATGGAAGTTTATGTAGTAGGGGGATTTGTTAGAGATTTACTAATTGGGAAAAAACTTAACGATATCGATATTATGGTAGTGGGTGATGGAATCCATTTTGCAAAAAAACTAGCAGACCAATTAGGTGTCAAAAAAATTATCCCATTTACAAAATTTGGAACCGCTCTGATTCCAAATAATGATATACAAATAGAAATAGCTTCAGCTCGAAGCGAATTTTATGATAATCATTCAAGAAAACCATCTGAAGTAGTATATACTGATTTAAAGGGCGATCTGCTACGCAGAGATTTTACAATAAATGCAATGGCGATAAACCTACAACCACCCAATTATGGAACTCTTACTGATCCTTTTAATGGTGTTATGGACATACAAAAAAAGATTATTAGGACACCTTTGAATCCTGATGAAACTTTTTCAGAAGATCCTTTAAGAATGATACGTGCAGGGTACTTCGCATCAAAATTAGGATTTAAAATAGATTCTCTATGTCTCCGTTCTATAAAAAACATGGCATCTAGAATTGATATTGTATCAATTGAGAGAATAAGAGATGAATTTATTAAGATACTTACAACTAATAAGCCATCGATTGGACTTATAATTCTTCAAAAAACTGGATTAATGAAAATGGTTTTCCCAGAGATTGATGTTATGTATGGAATGAATCAAACATCAGAATGGCATCATAAGGATATATTTGCTCATACCTTACAAGTTGTAGATAATGCAGCAATATTGTCAGAAAAGATGGAACTTCGCTTTGCAGCATTAGTTCATGATATTGCCAAACCAAATACTAGAAGAATAGATAAAAAAAGAGGTTATACTTTTCATGGTCATGATGCCGTTGGAGAAAAAATGGTTGATAAAATTGCTTTAAGAATGAAGTTATCTAATTATTTGAAAAATTATTTGAAAAAGTTAACGCTGTTACATCTTCGTCCTATTTCCTTAGTGAAAGATGTTGTTACAGATTCTGCAATAAGGCGTTTAATGGTCGCAGCTGGAGAAGACCTAGATGATCTAATGACCTTATGTAGAGCAGATATTACTACAAAAAATCCAAAACGCGTAAAAAAGTATATGCGGAATTTTCAAAATGTAGAAAAAAAAATGGCTAATGTGATTGAAAAAGATGCAATAATGAAATTTCAATCTCCTGTTAAAGGAAAAGAAATAATGGAAATCTGTGGCATAGATGAAGGACGACTTGTCGGTACTGTAAAAAAAACGATTGAAGATGCAATACTTGATGGTGAAATAGATAATACATATGATGCTGCATTAAAGTTTTTATTAAAAATAAAGAATGATTCTTCAATCTTAAAAAATAATAATTCATAGTAAATGTTTTTTCTAACATTTAAAAAATATTTATCCTTTTAATTTTATATTAAACATATAGAATATGAATATTAATCCTATTTTTAAATATATTATTTTTTTCCAAACTATTATATACACGCAGAGCTATACGCTTAATGATTGTATCCACATAGCCATTGAAGGGAAAAAAACAGTTTTATCTTCTGAATTAGATGTATTGTCTTCTTATAAAGGCCTTATATCTTCATATAGTAGTTTTCTTCCATCTGTTCAAGTAAGTAGTGGAATAGGAAGAACCTATTTCCCAGAATTGGAGAATTATAATATTGATTTTGAAAAATTGACAATAGACACAACTCGTTCAAATTTTTATAGTAATTACAATGCAGGAATATATTTAAACCAGAAAATTTATGATGGTGGAAGATCGTTGAATCAAATTAAAAAAGCAAAAATTGCTCTTGAAATATCAAAATACAATCAAAGATTAAAAAAGATAGAAGTTATACAAAATGTAATTCGTTCATATTATGGTCTTTTACAAGCAGAAAAACTATTAGATGTTTCAGAAAAAAATTTAGAGATGTCAATACAGCAAGTTGCTTTTGTAAAAAAACAATTTGATTTAGGTGTAGTAAAAAAAACAGATTTGTTAAAAGCTGAAGTTGCTCAGGGGCAGGCTAAAGTGGATATGTTAAGTAAAAAATCAAATTTTCAGAATGCTCGAAGGATTTTATTTAATGACATGGGTCTTCAAGATTTTGGGCAAGAGATTACTACAGCTGAAAATGAATGGGCCGTCCCAATTATCCCCTCAAGCTCTGATATATTAAATAAACTGAAGGAATGGAATCCTAGTTTACTAATTTCTAAAGCACAAACCAGATTAAATGAGTTTACATATAAAGATATCAAAGGATTACGCCTACCTTCATTGAATACTTCTGTAAATTATTCTGCAAATAGTGAAACTGGTTTAGAGTTGATTGATTCCTTTAAAGATAATTGGTCTTTGGGTATGAACTTATCAATTAGCCTACCAATATATTCTGGCAATGCACTTTCTATTCAACAACAGCAAGCAAAATTATTAAAACAAAAATCTGATTATACCTATATCACACTTTTAAACAACCTCCGTGTTCAGGCAGAATTGATTCGTGAAACTCTAACCAATTATGCTGAAATCATTCCCCTTAATCAATCAGTAGTTAAATCAGCAAAAGAAGATCTTAAATTAGCGAAAGAGAGATATGGCTTAGGATCTGCAACAATCTTGGAAATCTTAGACGCTCAAATATCATTGATTAGTTCAAATTCAAATTTAATTAATGCTGTTCATGATGCTAGAATTCAAGAGGCAAACTTAAAAGCTTTGCTTGGTATATTAGACACTGAATATAAAATAAAAGAAGAGTAAAGATGCTTAAAATCATTAAAAACAAGAAAGTATGGATTCCTCTCCTAACAGTTTTAATAATAAGTGTGGGTTATGTGTTCCTTTTTAAAGAAGATGATGAAAGTTTTCTTGTTGAAGCAGAATTAATTGATTCCCGTGATATAGTAAATAAAGTTAATGCCAGCGGTAAAATCCAGCCAGAAGAGGCTGTCCAAATCACATCTACTATTACAGGATGGATAACAAAGATTACGGTTATAGAAGGGGACACTGTGGAGCCAGGGCAACACCTTATCAGTATTGATGAAAAACAAATACGACCACGTTATAATAATGCGCTATCTCAGGTTAGATCATCAGAAGCAAACTTACGAAAAGTACAATCCCAAATGGAACGAACAAAAACTCTATTTACTCAAAACTTGATCTCTAAACAAGAACTTGAACAAATTGAAGCATCCTACCAGATTGCTTTAAGTCAATCTGAACAGGCAAATGCAAATTTATTATCTGCTGAGGATGAATTATCGAAAACCCGGTTAACTGCTCCTAAGTATGGTATAGTTACAAGTATTACAAAGGAGGAGGGTGAAATGGCGGTAGGAGGGATGTTCAATCCTGGAGTATTAATGACGATAGCAGATCTTAGTCACATGGAAGTTGAGGTAGATGTTAATGAAAATGATGTAGTTAATATTGAAATTGGTGACACTTCAGAAATTGAGATTGATGCTTATCCTGATACTATATTCTATGGTATAGTTAGTGAAATTGCACATACTGCTCAATCAATGAATATGGGTGTTCAAAATCAAGTAACAAATTTTAAGGTGAAGGTTAAAATGCTCTCTGTGCCAGATAAAATACGACCAGGGATGAGTAGTACTGTTAACATCATTACTGAAACTCTTAAGAATGTACTTTCAATTCCAATACAATCTCTCACGTCAAGACCAGAGAATTATTATGATGGTCGTACTAAAAATAAAGAGGAAAAAAATTGGGGGAATGATAAGAATGAAATGAAATCGTATAAGAAAATCGTTTCTATTGATGTCGTTTTTATCTTGGTGGATAAATTTGAAGATCAAATAGCACCATCAGAAAAAAAGTACGCTATTGTTAAACCTGTGAATGTAGGAATATCAAGTGAAAATCATTATTTTGTAGAATCAGGTATCAATTTAGGAGAAATGATTGTAACTGGTGGATATAAAGTTCTTAGTAAAGAATTATATCACGGTGCATTGGTCACATTAAATAATTATTCATCAGGTACAAGTGAAAACACAAAAAATTAAGCATAATACATTTATTCATTAAAATTTATGGGGAATTATTATTAATCCATTTATGTCTCTTATTTTATTAAATAACATTTACAAAATATACAATGTGGGGGGAGAAGAAGTACGCGCGTTGGATGGTGTTAATCTTGAAATAAAAGACAATGAATATTTGGCAATCATGGGACCATCAGGTTCAGGAAAATCGACACTTATGAATATGGTGGGTTGTTTAGATACTCCTACCTCTGGTATTTATGAATTTGAGGGTGAAATGGTCCAAATAATGGATGACTCCCAATTAGCTTCAATAAGAAATCGTAAAATTGGTTTTGTGTTTCAAACTTTCAATCTACTGCCAAAAGCAACAGCTCAGCACAATGTAGAAATTCCACTCATATACGCGAATATTAGAAAAGATAAAAGAAAAGAAATGGCATCTGAAGCACTCCATAGCGTAGGGCTTTCCGATAGATCTCACCATAGGCCAAATGAATTATCTGGAGGGCAGAGGCAACGAGTTGCGATAGCAAGAGCGTTGGTAAATAATCCATCTATCATTCTTGCGGATGAGCCCACTGGAAATCTAGATTCAAAAAGTGGAAAAGAAATTATGAAAATCCTTGATGATTTGCATAATAGAGGTAATACAATTATTTTAGTAACTCACGAGGATGAAATAGCGCAACATGCAAATAGAATCATTCGCCTGCTAGACGGTAAGATTATTGAAGATTTATATATAGAAAAAAATGATTCTGTTATTTGTTGAAAATCTTAAGATATCCTTGTCTGCTGTTTTTG
>MDTA01108111.1_pt1 | contig 10148 bp, 8 predicted proteins | sample 811151 | NCBI WGS metagenome assembly MDTA01 (sample SAMN05326648, study PRJNA326480) | marine metagenome | isolation source: seawater | place: Indian Ocean: South | collected 2010 | reverse complement strand
TGGACGCGCGCTCATTCGCTCGAACCATGCGTGAACATTGGCAAGATTTTGGTCATAGGCTTGGCCTATGCTGTTGCCAAAGGCGAGAAAGCAAAACAGCACGACATCGGCCAATGAGATCTTGTCGCCGGCTATAAACTCGCGACCATCAGACATTAAGTCATCGAGCCAGGCGGTTTTTTCCCTGGCGATCTGTTTCAGCCCATCGGCCGCAGCGGGGATGGTAATCATACGTTCTTTGAACAAGCCCAGCCCCTCGCTGTAGCGAAATCCACTGGTCAGAGGTTCGCAAATATTCAAGTCTACGCGGCGCGTCCACATGCGCACTTTAGCGCGCTCTTCGGCGGAATCACCCAGCAACGTAACGCCAGCAGCTTGCTCGTCCAAGTACTCACAGATTGCCGTTATTTCGGCCAGTATTTCACCGTTGGCCATAACCAGACAGGGCAATTGGCCCGACGGGTTTAAAGCCAGATACTCGCTTTGGCGGTTTGCACCACCCATTAAGTCTACGGCCTCTAGTTCCAAATCAACGCCGCACTCGGCAGCGTACATTCGTACGACATGAGGGTTGGGCCCCATCGAATTATAAAGTTTCATATGCTCTCCCACAGTTGATAATGAAAAAGATTACCACTCGCCAGTATTGTCCATGCTCGCCCAGGGTTCGGCGGGTGCCAAAGCCTCACCAGTTTGTAAAAGCTCAACCGAAATGCCATCAGGCGACCTTACAAAGGCCATGCGCCCATCTCGCGGCGGGCGGCTAATGGTGACCCCGTGCTTGGCCAATCGCTCGCAGGTGGCATAAATATCGTCCACAGCATAGGCGAGGTGACCAAAATTACGACCGCCAGCGTAAGGCTCTGGATCCCAGTTGTAGGTCAGTTCCACCTGTGCAGCCTCGTCATTCGGCGCAGATAAAAAAACGAGGGTGAAACGACCTTGATCGTTGTCGTAGCGCTTGAGCTCTTGTAGGCCCAGCGCGTTGCAATAGAACTGCAGCGACGCCTCAAGGTCAGAAACGCGAACCATGGTGTGAAGGTATTGCATAAGAAATCAAAGCTGAAAAAACAGCAGTGTAGCGGTAAGCGTGTTGCCCCCGCCACCTATCTCGCAAAAGTGAGTGGATCTTTCCCCGCGAAAGCGGGCGGACCTGTCCCCGCGAAGGCGGGGATCATCTTTGCACCCAGCCACCACTAAACGGAATGGCTTGCCCGACGAAGAAGTCACTATTTTCTGATGCCAGGAATAGCGCAAATTCCGCGTCCTCTTTTGCGGTGGCCAGGCGTCCCAAAGGCACTTGTCGTCGCAAGGACTTCTTGAATCCTTCCTGTTCACGTAGCGACTCCGGGTAGTACACCGGATTCTCCACATAGTTCTGGGCGATAAGATTTACCTGAATGTTTTTGGGTGCCACCTCAACTCCCAGCGCCTGGACGTATCCGACTTGAGCAGATCGTGCCGCACTGTAGGCGGTCAGGGTGCGCATGCCGCGTAGGGCTGCGGCACTGCCATAAACAATTATCTTGCCTGCCTCTCGCGCCAACATTTGCGGTAGCACAGCCCTGCACAGTCGATGCAGCGGATGCACCATAATGTCGAACGCTGTATGCCAGTCTTCATCACTCAACTCATCAGCAGCAATGCCGCTGAAATTTTCTGATGCCAGATTGGCGATTAACACATCCACCTCGCCAGCCTCACGCACCAGCTCAGCACAGCGGTCGGCCTCACGCAGATCTGATGCATCGGTCGTAACCACCGCACCCTCGGCGCGAAATAAATCAGCCGTTGCTGGCCCCATGTAATCGTCGGCTTGGGTAATGAGTACCCGTTTCCCCAGAAGTCGTTCTGCCATAAGCACCCTCACAAAAGACCAAAGACTAGCATGCACGCGCAGTACTAAGGCACAGCACAGCCACCCGTGTATAATTTGGCGTTTTTTCTGGCTGACAAAAGAGGAAAACAATGACAGGCAATTCTGTTTCCAGAGTACAGCGCGGAACTCTGCAAGTCGCCGCGGAACTAGACGCACTTATAGCCGAGCAAGCCATCCCAGGTACCGGCGTGTCTGTAGCAGACTTCTGGGCTGGCCTAGAGCGGTGCCTCACCGAGCTAGGTCCGGTGAATAAAAAGTTGTTGGCGTTGCGTGATGAGTTTCAAAATCAACTGGACGAGTGGCATTTGCAGCGCAAAGGTCAAGTCATAGATGCGGCTGAATACAAAGCGTTTTTACAAGACATTGGTTATCTGCTTCCTGAGCCAGAATCAGTCACCATCACTACGAAAAATGTCGACGCTGAAATAGCGTCCATTGCCGGGCCACAGTTGGTTGTGCCGGTAATGAATGCGCGCTATGCGCTGAACGCCGCCAACGCCCGTTGGGGAAGTTTGTACGATGCTTTCTACGGCACCGATATCATTCCAGAAACTCCGGGCAAGGAAAAAGGCAGCAGCTACAACCCAGCTCGGGGAGAACTGGTGGTGGCCCGGGTCGCCGAGGTACTGGATGAGATGGTGCCCCTCGCAAATGGCAGTCATAGTGACGTTGTGGCCTATGGAATCGGCGAAGATTCGAACGGTCAACACAAGTTACGCATGATTCTGCAGGACGGAGGCAACACAGCACTCGCTGATCCCGAACAATTTGTTGGATTTGTTGGTGAGTCAGAACCCAGCAGCATTTTGTTGCAGCACAACGGTCTGCACTTAGACATTCTGATCGATCCAGAGCATCCAGTAGGGGCAGTGCACCCGGCGGGTGTCAAAGACGTTGAGATCGAGTCAGCCATTACCACCATCCAGGATTGTGAAGACTCAGTGGCCGCGGTGGATGCAGAAGACAAGTGTGTTGTCTACGGCAACTGGCTAGGGCTAATGAAGGGCGACCTCAAAGAGGTCGTGGAAAAAGGTGGCAAACAGATCGTGCGCCAACTCAACCCGGATCGTCACTACACCGGTGCTGATGGCGAAGCGCTGGTCATGCATGGTCGTAGTCTGATGTTGGTGCGCAATGTCGGACATCTAATGACCACTGACGCGGTGCTTGATGCGCAGGGCGATGAAATCCCTGAAGGTTTTTTGGACGGCTTTGTAACCTCGTTAGCGGCCATGCATGACCTTCAGGCCAATGGTGATGTGCGTAATTCGCGCGCGGGTAGCGTATACATCGTTAAACCCAAAATGCATGGCCCAGACGAAGTGGCGCTGGCGGTGGCGTTGTTTGATCAGATCGAAGAAACCCTTGGCCTGACGCGCAACACACTAAAAATCGGTGTTATGGATGAGGAGCGCCGCACGAGCATCAACTTAAAAGCCTGTGTAGCCGAGGCCAGTGACCGCATTGTATTTATTAATACGGGCTTTTTGGACCGCACTGGTGACGAGATCCACACCAGCATGCAGGCAGGGCCGGTTCTGGCGAAAGAAGAGATCAAAGCCCAGACCTGGATAAAAGCCTATGAAGATTCCAATGTGGATGTGGGCTTAGCCACAGGATTCCGTGGCAAAGCACAAATCGGCAAGGGTATGTGGCCGAAGCCAGACGAGATGGCAGAAATGCTCGCGGTGAAAGCGGCCCACCCCAGTGCAGGAGCAAGCACAGCATGGGTACCATCGCCCACGGCGGCTTCGCTGCATGCTTTGCATTACCACGAAGTGAACGTCGCCTCGGTGCAACAAGAAATGCAGACCCGAGTTCCAGCCAGTGTCGACGACATATTGCAAATTCCATTATTGGGCGGCAAAAACCTCTCCGCACAAGAGGTGCAGAGCGAGCTAGACAACAATGCTCAAGGCATTTTGGGATATGTGGTACGTTGGATTGATCAGGGCGTTGGATGTTCCAAAGTGCCCGACATCAACGATGTAGGCTTAATGGAAGACCGAGCAACATTGCGGATATCCAGTCAACACATCAGCAATTGGTTGCATCACGGCATTTGTTCAGAGGATCAGGTACTTGAAACCCTACAACGCATGGCTGCGGTGGTGGATGAGCAAAACACGCACGACGGCGAGTACCACGCCATGGCGCCAAATTTCGATGATAGCGTAGCGTTTCAAGCTGCATGTGACTTGATCTTTAAAGGCCTTGAGCAACCTAACGGCTATACCGAACCCGTTCTGCATGCTCGGCGACGAGAAGCCAAGGCGAAGTTCGGGCGTTAGGCCTGCCCTGGTTCTAGTGCCTCATAACTTGAACCCGGGGCCTGCCCTGGCCTCAAACAAGGCAGCGGCAGAGCCGGGGCAAGCAAACAAGAGGGGAGTTATAAAATGAGTAATCTGCAAGGACAGTTTGCCTTGGTAACGGGCGCAGGCCGGGGAATAGGTGCGGCCACCGCCAGAAAGCTGAGCGAGGCCGGTGCCACAGTGCTCGTAAACGATCTCGATGCCGATGTGGCGGAGGAGGTGGCGGCGAGTTTGCCGGGTGCGGTGGCTTGTCCCGCTGATCTTACCGAACCGGAAGCTGCGGATGACCTGATCGAGTTCACGCTGTCGGCATTTGGTGGTTTAGACATCATCGTCAACAACGCAGGTTATATATGGCACAGCGCAATTCACAACATGACCGATGAGCAATGGGACGCCATGTTGGACATCCACGCCAGTGCTCAGTTCCGAGTCTTGCGTGCCTATGGGCGCTGGTTGCGAGGCAACGCAGACCAAAACTCGCCGGTTCGCAAAGTAGTCAACATCTCCTCAACTATGGGTATCCACGGCGGTGCCACTCAGCTCGCCTACTCGGCAGGTAAGGCGGCGGTGGTAGGCATCACCAAAACCCTGGCAAAGGAGTGGGGTCGCTTCAATGTCACAGTCAACGCAGTCGCTTTTGGCGCTATAGACACGCGCTTAACAAGTCCCTACGAGAGCGAACCCAATATATCTATGGTTAAGGGCCAAGCGCGCAAAGTAGGTTTGAGTCATGAACAGATCAAACAAGCAGAGGCCGCATCGCCGTTGGGTCGAATCGGCAGCCCTGAAGATGCTGCGAATGCTATCTACTTGATGTGCATACCAGAGTCGAACTGGATTACTGGCGAGGTATTACTCGCCAGTGGTGGAGTTCGAAGCTAGCCCCGGATTCAAACAAAGCACCGGCAGAGCCGGGGCAAGCCATCAATGGTTTGCTGGTCCTCCAACACCCTTAGGAATTCTTATATTTTCCACTAACCGCTGCACGTGCTCTGGTACTTCTGGGGTTAGGCGAGACACGGTGAAGGCTACTGCGAAATTCAGTATTGCGCCCAAGGTGCCTATGCCCTCTGGTGAGATGCCAAACCACCAGTGCTTAGCACTGTTTAGTTCTGGCGCTACGAACTTAAAGAACACGATGTAGCTAAAACAGAACACCAAACCAACGATCATGCCGCTGATGGCGCCTTCCTTGTTCATTCGGCGGTCAAAAATGCCCAACAGAATGGCGGGAAATAACGACGCTGCTGCAAGCCCGAAGGCGAAAGCCACCACTTGAGCAACAAAGCCAGGCGGATCAATTCCAAGATAGCCTGCAATCAGTATTGCTGTTGCCGCAGCGACTCGGGCATAAAATAACTCTTGCCGGTCGGTCAGCCCCTTAGCCATGGTCTGTTTTAACAAGTCATGGGAAATAGAGGTAGAGATCACCAGCAGTAACCCCGCGGCAGTAGACAGCGCGGCGGCCAGACTGCCTGCCGCAACCAGGGCAATTACCCAGGCGGGCAATTGCGCAATCTCCGGGTTCGCCAACACCATAATGTCTCGGTCTACATAAACCTCATTTCTCGAATCGGTTGTTGTATTCGTGACATTGCGAGAACCATCGCCTCGACGTTCATCGTCGAAAGTAGGCTTGCCGTCAAACGGCGCACCTGGATGATACTGAATGCGCCCGTCATTATTTTTGTCTTGCCAGCCGATCAGACCAATGTCCTCCCAGCTCTTAAACCAACCCGCAACCTCTGTGTACTGAGTGTTGTGCACGGTATCGACGAAGTTTAAGCGCGCAAACGCGCCAACAGCGGGTGCGGTGGTGTAAAGCAGAGCAATAAACAACAACGCATAGCCCGCAGACTTGCGTGCATCAGACACTTTAGGAACGGTAAAAAAGCGCACGATAACGTGGGGTAGCCCAGCAGTTCCGATCATGAGCGCCATCGTTATGGCGAAGACATCGATCTTGCTTTTCATGCCGCTGGTATAGGGTGCAAAGCCAAGCTCCACCAGTGTGTTGTCCAACTTTTGCAACACTGACAAGCCCGATCCGTCCGCGACCTCAGCCCCTAGACCAATTTGCGGAATCGGAATACCGGTGATCAACATCGAAATAAAAATGGCAGGCACCAAGTAGGCAAAAATCAGCACGCAATATTGCGCAACCTGGGTGTAGGTAATGCCCTTCATGCCGCCCAATACCGCGTACATAAAGACAATAGCCATGCCGACTACGACACCCCAAAAAATCGGAATGTTCAGAAACTGCGAGAACACAATGCCGACGCCACGCATCTGTCCGGCAACGTAAGTAAAGGAAATCAAAATCAGACAGATCACGGCAACCACGCGCGCGGTGGTGGAGTAGTAACGGGAGCCAATAAAGTCCGGCACGGTGAACTCGCCGAATTTGCGCAAATAGGGCGCGAGTAGCAGGGCCAAAATCACATAGCCGCCGGTCCAGCCCATGAGGTACACAGCGCCGTCGTAACCCATGAAGGCGATGATCCCGGCCATAGAGATAAACGACGCGGCACTCATCCAGTCAGCAGCGGTAGCCATGCCGTTGGCGATCGGGTGGACGCCACCGCCAGCCACATAAAATTCGTCGGTGGATCCGGCGCGGGACCAAATAGCTATGCCGATGTACAGCGAGAACGAGAGAAAAACGAACAAATAAGTCAGAAGTTGAGCGTCCATAACTAGATGTCATCCTCATCATCATCAGAGACGCCGAACTGACGATCGATCTTTTTCATTTTGTAGGTATAGAAAAAGATCAACCCAATAAAGACGTAAATAGAGCCTTGCTGAGCCCACCAGAAGCCGAACTTAAAACCGAAAAAAGGAATTTGGTTGAGTTGATCGACGAGCAAAATGCCAAAACCAAACGAAACTGTGAACCAAATAGCCAGCAGCACCAACATCAAGCGAATGTTAGCCTTCCAATATTCTTTGTTATCCATCACCCCTCCAAAGCCAGAGCCCGGGAACCCAGGCGCGACACCAAAGTAACCTAAAGCAACACGCGGTGAAACTGGAAAAGGGATCCTTGCAACCTATTACCCTAACCTTTGATCTGCGGGAATGACGCTCAATTGCACTATGCCCCCGTGAAGCCGGCTGGAGCATGCCCCGGCGCCGGGTTAAAGTCGTGAGGCAGTAGAACCTGGGCCAGCCCCGGCCCCGCGAAAGCGGGGGGAGTAATGCAGTGGTAGAGCTGGGGTGTTAGCCTTATCGACTTTTGCGAGGGGTGCTATGTCCAAGCCGGTTCAGCCTATACGTCCTGCCGCGACCGTCATCGTGATCCGTGAAGCGTCTTCAAGTTACGAGATCTTCATGCTGAAGCGTACTAGTAAAGCTAGTTTTGCCTCTGACATGTACGTGTTCCCTGGTGGCCGTGTAGATGGCGACGATCACTTGCATAAGTACGACGCCTACCGGCATGGCCCTACCGAAGCACAAGCCCCACAGGTAAAAGCGCTGGGGAGTGAATGGCGCGGGTTTTGGGTCGCGGCCATTCGCGAAACCTTCGAAGAGGCTGGTCTATTGCTGGCCTACGATCAGCATGGCGAGATGATCTCCTTTGCTGACGAAGCGACCCATAATCGATTCGCGGCCTACCGTGATCCACTACATGATGGTGAGGTCACGCTGCTGGATGTATGCGAGCGCGAATCCCTGCGTTTAGCCGTGGATCATGTGCACTTTTACAACCGTTTTATTACGCCGCTAGGTCGCCCCAGGCGTTTCGACACCCGCTTCTTTATTGCCAGTGCACCGGAAAGCCAGCGTGGCACTCATGACAGGCAAGAAACCGTAGACAGCATTTGGATTTCCCCCCAAGAGGCCTTAGCGCGCCACGCCGAGGGCAACTTCGGCTTAATGAACGTGACCCGTATTCAACTTGAATGGTTGGCAGAGTATGCTAACAAGCAAGCTGTGCTGGACATGTCTACCGCTAACTCTACGTTTATGGTGCGACGGCCAGTATTGCCGGTAAAGGATTAGCAGCGGGGAAAAGTCATGCATAGCGCGAGCAATGTGGAAGTCCGAGATCTGGATTTCCCAAAAGATATGGATGCAATTAAACGCATCTGGCGCGAAATCGGCTGGGCCGACAACGACCAAGTCGAAAAGGGCATGGATATTTGCTACCCCGTTGGTCACACCAGTGTTGCCACGATCGCAGGCGAAGTGGAATGCGCAGTAGAAACCATTCCGGGTGTCATGCGTTTACAGCAAACCGACTTGCCCCTTTGTGTGGTGGCTGCGGTCACCACCAGTCGGGTGGCGCGAGGTCTGTCCCTGGCACAAACGTTAACCGCTCGTGAGCTTGCGTTGGCGGCAGAGCGTGGCGAAGTGGTGGCGGCCCTGGGCATGTTTGATCAAGGTTTTTACAACAAAGTTGGCTTCGGCACCGGCGCCTACCACAACGAATTTGCTTTCGATCCGGCTACTCTCATGCTCAAGCAAAAGCCGGGTACGCCGCGTCGCCTGAAATTGGAAGATTTTGCTGAAATGCATCGAGTCATGATGTCGCGGCCTTTAAATCACGGGGGTGTTGCGATTGGCTCACCGGAATTTTTTCACGCCGGCTTAGCCATGAGCGAAGACGCTTTTGGCCTTGGTTTCGATACAAATGGCAAACTCAGCCACTTCATTTGGGTCACCACCAAAGAAGCCCATGGGCCGTATCGCGTGGAATGGCTAGGGTACGAAAACGGCGAACAGTTATTAGAGCTGTTGGCCTTGCTCAAGTCGTTAAGTGACCAATTGTACTCGGTGAAAATGGTGGAGCCGCCAGAAATCCAGCTCCAAAGCCTGTTACAAAGGCCGTTTCGCACTCAAGCAATCAATGAAGAAGGCAAACACGCCGCGGCGCAAGAGACCTATGCCTGGTATCAGTTACGCGTTCTAGATGTATCTGCGTGCGTGGCTGCGGTGCAATGGCTGGGCGAGCCATTGCGCTTCCAGCTGTGTTTAGAAGATCCGCTGCAAGCGTTATTGCAGTCGCATCAAGGCTGGCAGGGCGTCCAAGGAAGCTATGTGGTCGAGCTTGGGCAAACCTCCTCAGCCGCCCCAGGTGAGGAATCAAACCTGCCGGTGTTAAACTGCTCGGTCAACGCGCTAAGCCGACTGCTGTGGGGGGTGTCCCCGGCCACAAGCCTGCGCCTAACAGATGATTTTCACGGAGAATCCCAATTGCTTGAAAGTTTAGATCACGTCTTCGTGCAGCGACCTCATCCGTTCTGGGACTTTTAACGCAATGCAACCAAACCAAATCGTAAGCTAGCTTGAGCAAGGAGCGTGACGAAAACGCCTTGCGCGCGCTGGGATGGAAAGACGCATTCGCTCGGCATCTACCGTCGCAATACGCCCAGCTCAATCATCAAATTCACCGAGTGACCCAGGTGCAGCGCACGGGCCTAGTGGTAGCGCCACCGCTAGGTTCTGGAGGTGTTGAAGTGCCCGTCAGCGGAAAGTGGTTTCAGCGCCCAGAGCAAGAACGCCCCACGGTGGGAGATTGGATAATAGTAGACAGCGGCAGCGGCGCATTAGTTGACTGTTTGCCGCGCACCAGCTTGTTAGCGCGCCTCAGTCCAGCGGGTAATGGCAACCTGCAACTCATAGCCGCCAACGTCGATACCGCTCTCGTGGTGACCTCATGCAATGCTGATTTCAGTATTGCGCGGCTAGAGCGCTATGTGTCTGTGGTACTAGAGGCGGGAATAGAACCAGTGGTCGTCTTGACCAAAACTGATTTGGTGCAACAGCCAAACATCTATACCCAACCCCTAATTGATGCGTTTCCCAAAACCCAATGGCTGGCGCTTAATGCCCTTGAAGCCACAGCTGCAGAGGCTTTAGAGCCTTGGTGTGGCGAGGGCCAAACCATTGCTCTGCTGGGTTCGTCTGGGGTCGGTAAGTCGACTTTGGTGAATACCTTGATGGGC
>MDTA01221868.1_pt1 | contig 10149 bp, 6 predicted proteins | sample 811151 | NCBI WGS metagenome assembly MDTA01 (sample SAMN05326648, study PRJNA326480) | marine metagenome | isolation source: seawater | place: Indian Ocean: South | collected 2010 | reverse complement strand
GTCCCGTCGAACGCGCCTCGCTCGGCCAGATTCGGGCCGACTGCCGGGGCTCGCCGGGCGATGCCGCGCGGAGAGGAATCCACGACGGGGACCGGGTTCGGTCGCGACGCGGGCGTCGGACTCGGGCGGGGATCTCGACGTCGACGACGACCGGCTCGAGGCCAGGGGCGTACCCGACGCCTTCACCTCCGGGTCTGCCGCGTCGTCGTCGGAATCGCGTTTCGTTCAAAAAGGCTTCGACGCGGGGAGGCGCGCTCGTCCCTTGGGTGGATTCGACGGCGGCGACGACGACGACGAATCGGACGCCCCGATCGCCCGGCGGCCTCGCGTTAAACCCGACGCGGCCGCCGACGCGAACGGGGCGGACGAGGAGTTCCCCGCGTGGGAGCCCAAGTTCCCGAGCTCGCTGGACGACCTCGGCGAGCGTTGGCGCTCCATGCCGTCGCGGTACCGCATCCTACTCGGCACGTGCTGCGCGTTCGTCCTGTGCAACATGGACAAGGTGAACATATCCGTCGCCATCATTCCCATGGCGAAGGACATGGGGTGGTCCGTGGGCACCGCGGGGCTCCTGCAGAGCGCGTTCTTCTACGGGTTCGCGCTCTCGCAGCTGCCGGGCGGATACCTGGCCACCAAATTCGGCGGGGCGAGGATGTTACCCATCGGCGTCTTCCTCTGGTCCGCCGCGACGATGGCGGTGCCCTTCGTCGCGGGGGACACAAGAGCGCTGTTCATCTCGCGGGTTCTCGTGGGTCTGGGCGAGGGGATATCGCCAGCCGCGGCGACGGACGTGATCGCCAGGTCCGTGCCGCTGAGAGAACGTTCGCGAGCGGTGGCGTTTGTGTTTAACGGATTCAACATCGGCAGCGTCTTGGGCCTGTCCGCGGCGCCGCTCATCATCGAGGGGTTCGGGTGGCGCACGGTGTTCGAGGTGTTCGGCGCGCTCGGCGTGCTTTGGGTGATGTCGGTGGGTTTCGGCATCTACGCGAGAGGAGGCGCGACTCCTGGGACGCCGGCGGGAACTTCGGGAGACTTAGCCCCCGTGGAGGGTCTCACGGGCCAGAGAAAGTTGGAACCCGGCGCGGAGGAACGGGACGGGGTGCCGTGGGGTCAGATCTTCGGTGCGACGCCGCTGAGGGCGCTGGCGTACGTGCACTTCTGCAACAATTGGGGCTTTTACGTGCTGCTCGCGTGGCTGCCCAGCTACTTCACGCAAGAACTGGGCGTCAACCTCACGAACGCGTCGCTGTTCACGCTGCTCCCGCCGCTCGGATCCGGTCTGGTGGCGTCGGCGGTGGGACCGCTCGCGGACAATCTGCTGGAGCGGGGCTGGGAGGTGTCCAGGGTTCGGAAAACGGCGCAGGCCATAGCGTTTTTGGGGCCGGCTTCAGCGATGACGGGGGCTGCTGCTATTGACGACCCCACCCTGACAGTGGGTTTACTCACGGTAGGTCTCTCCTTGGCGTCGTTCTCATACGCGGGCCTGTACTGCAACCACCAGGACATGTCGCCGAGGTATTCGTCCATCCTGCTGGGTATAACCAACACGGTTGGCGCGCTTCCCGGGGTGATTGGGGTTCCGTTGACGGGATACCTGCTGGAGATGACGGATAACTGGGAGCTCTCCATGTTCGTGCCTGCGGTGTTCTTTTACGTCACAGGCGTTGGGGTGTTCACCAAGTGGGGCAGAGCGGAGAAGCAGTCGTGGGGGTGAGAGAGGTGAGGAGGAACGTCAAAACGATCAAAGTCACGTCGCGCCACGCGCTATTCACGCCCAATAATCGCTTTTGAACGGCGGCGGCTTTCCGAGCTTGTTCTTATCGACGGCGATGAGACACTTGCACCCAGGGGGCACGCCGTACTCCGCGAGGTTCGCGTCATCGTCCACCATCATCTTGAACTTGTAGCTCAGCATGACGTCCTCCCAACGCTCGATGATGTCTCTCTTGCCAGTCTGCATCACACCGCCTCGGCCGAGTCCGCCCTCCCAGAGCCTCCGCCTGATGTCCCGCACGGTGTCGTCGTGCACGCTGGCCTTGATTCTATACCTGCAACCGTCGCAGAAGAAGGCGAGGTGGTCGTTGTCTTTACGTCGCGGGACCGTGGGGAGCACCCCGAAAGCCAAGAACTCTTTCGTGGCGACCTCCTCGAAGACTATTTGCTCCTTGTCAGGGGGTATCTCGACGTTGTTGTCGCAGTCCCACGCGCCTTTGCCGAGCGTCAGTCCTGCCATCGCGGCCGGTGTGGGTTGCTTGTTTGATGCACGAGTGCGCTGGCCGAGTGTGGCGGCGGTCAATGCCGGGCAGGGCTCTCCCTTTCAGTAGGGAGGGCGGCGGGCGCGAAAACGGCTGCTGACAACTGTGAAATTGTGAAATTTTCTCTTTGGGGAGGGAGGCGACAGGGCGTCGATACAAACGAGGCCGGCGCCCGAATATCCATCCCCGCGCCTCGCCCGGCCTCACTCCGCACGCGCGTGGAGTGATGTTCGACGCGATCACCGAATCCATGTCGCAGTTCGTCGCATCCAACTTCGCGCGCCCAAAGCCTCGCCACCTCCCCGACCTGCCCCCCATCAAACGCGTCAGCGACCGGGTCGTGCGGATCCTCGGTATGAACCCTTCCGAGTTCACTCTGCAGGGCACCAACACCTACTTGGTAGGGACCGGTCCGTCAAGGTGGCTCATAGACACCGGCGAGGGCAGGCGCGAGTACATCCCGCTGCTCAGGAAGGCCATGGAGGACGAAGGGGTGACCGGCCTAGAGGGGATCTTGCTTACACACTGGCACGGCGACCACACCGGCGGACTCCGGGACGTCCGCGCGTTGATGAAGGACCTGGGCGTCGACGCACCGGTCCTCGCGTACAAGCGCATCCGCGCGGGTAACGGCGAGCGCGCCGTTCGCACCAACGATAACCCTCACGGCGACGTGGACGACCCGGAGCGGGGCAGATGCTACGTCGACGTGAAAGACGGCGATGCGTTTCGATGCGAGGGCGCGACTATCCGCGCCCTGCACACCCCGGGTCACACCCCCGACCACGTCGTATTCACGCTCGAGGAGGAAGGGTCCATGTTCGCCGGCGACTGCGTGCTCAACGGCAACACGACCACCTTTGAAAATCTCGGCGAGTACACGGCGAGCCTTCGGCGGATGGCGGAGGCGCTGCCTCGGGGCGGCGCGCTTTTCCCGAGCCACGGCGACGTGGTCGAGGACGGGCACAAAAAATTGGAGGAGTACATGCGTCACAGGTCGATGCGCGAGGAGATGTTCATGGAGGCGCTGAAGGAGGACTGGGCGACGCGGCCGGAGCGCGGCGGGATGACCGCCTCCGAGCTGTGCCGAGCCGTGTACGCTCACCAGGTTTCGTATATGGTTCTGGTCACGGCTTGCGAGGGGATCACGCGCCAGCACCTGGCGAAGATGACGGAGGAGGGGAGGGTGATCGCAGAGGGAGGCAGGGGCGGGTGGGGTAGGCCCGGGGAGGTCAGGTACGTCCCAGCCGCCGGGGAGGTGGCGCGGTGACCGCGACGTGTGTAAAAAAGTTGATGAATTTCCAGCTGTGCTCATCCCCAGCACGTCTTTATTTTCCACGCGTCCCTCGCTGTCACACCTCCGCGCGCTGCGAACCGACCGAGGTGTCAGTCATGCCGCGCGCGCCCCCCGCGCCCAAGCGGCAGGCCACTTTGCACGATATGGGCAAGGTGGTCAGCTCACGCGCCTTCTCCTACTACAACGTCTCGTCCGAGGACGTCGACAGATACAAGGCGACACTCGAGGATGCCGACACGACGAAGGAGGAGTTCATGACCGCGCTTCGGCACCTTTCGTCGATGCTCATGACCCGCGACCTGCTCACCTCGAGCATGATCGGGAAGGTAGTGTCGCGGCTGAGGCGCAAGCACCCGGACGAGGAGGTGAGGAAGCTGGCGGGCTCGATGGTGGACAAGTGGAAGCTCGAAGTAATTCGGCAGGTTGATGTCGATCGCAGGGTTGAGCGGCGGAGCAGGGGTGATGTGCGGACTTTCATCGAAGCGGGCCGGGGCGGGTCGGGATACAGACGATGAAGCGATGCATCTTCGAGCGGCATCGACGCACGATCGAATGAAGAGGGGTGAACCCCGAACGAACGCTCCTCCGTGGGGGGGGACACGGGACGTTTGAATAGACTAACTTTTAGCTAGTTGGCGGACGACGGCGGAGGAGGCGAGGCTCCGTACTTTAGACGCGAGATTAGCGCGCGATACGGTAACAGCGTTGAGACTTTAGACATATATCACAAGCAACCGGGGCCTTTTCATCACGCGAACGCCACCGCGCTCGCCTTGACGGCGCGCAGGCCGACGAACCGCGACTTGACAGCCGCGCGTCCTCGCCCGCCGAGCGCCCTCGCCCCGCTCTTCACGGGGCCCTTTGCAGCCTTCACCGCCACGCTCCCCCTCACGCCCGCGTGTCCGCCGATGATGGCCATCACGCTCGCCGCCTCCGCCGGCTTCTTCTCCTTCGCCGAGGACTTCGTGTCCTTGCCGGCCCCGTCCTTTTTGAGGTCAAACTCGTCACCCGCCACGTGCACGTTCTTAACCGCGCGGCCGGAGATGTCGCCCACGCTCTTCTCCCACTCCGGGTCCCACGCGACCGCCTCGGGGGTGGAGCACGCGATGGACTTACCGAAGGGGCAGGTGGCGTACGCGCAGTCGCCGTTCTCCATTCCGGTGACGAAGTGCTCCTCGAAGATCTCGCGAAGGAGGTAGTACTCCTTGGTGGTGGGAGGGTTGAGCGGGAACCTCTGCGCGCGGTTGGCGAATTGCTCGTCGCTCACCATCTTGTCGGCGTAGTCCTGGAGGCCGTCGACCCAGTCGTAGCCGACGCCGTCGGAGAACTGCTCCTTCTGGCGCCAGAGCACCTCGTCGGGGAGGTAAGGCTGGTCGGGGGTGTCGAAAGCCTTGCGGAGGAGGTACTTCTCGAGAAACGGGTGCCCGTCCTCGTCCGTCTCGTTCATGCGGATCATCTTCTGCTCCGGGTCGGTGTTCATGGCGTAGTCGCACACCTGCTGGGACAGGAGCGGGGTGCGAACCTCGATGCCCCACGCCATGGTGGACTTGTTCGCGCGCAGGACGTCCCACTGGTGCAGGCGGGTGGTCTTCCTGGCGCACTCCTTGTGGAACTCCGCGGCGGAGGGAGCCTTGTGGAAGTAGAGGTAGCCGCCGAAGAGCTCGTCCGCGCCCTCGCCGGAGAGCACCATCTTGAACCCGTAGCTCTTGATGGCGCGAGACAGCAGGTACATCGGCACGGACGCGCGGACCTGCTCGAACGTCTCGAGGTGCCAGACGATATCCGGGAGCGCGTCGAGCGCCTCCTCGGGGGTGAAGTGGATCTCGTGGTGGACGGTGCCGAGGGCGTCGGCCACCTTCCTGGCGGCGACGAGATCGGGCGCGCCCTTGATGCCGATGGAGAAGGAATGCACGGGCTCGTCCGCGCCGAAGGTGTTCTTGGACTCCTTCTTGTGCCTCACCGCGATGGAGGTGATGAGGGAGGAGTCGAGGCCGCCGGAGAGGAGCACCGCGTAAGGAACGTCCGCCATCAGGCGATTCTTCACCGCGTCGACGACGATCTCCCTGAGCTCGGTGTAGTCCGCCTTGCGATCGGGGATGTACTCCACGTCGGTCACCCACTTTGGGTCGTACCAGCGGACCATCTTGCCCTCGGTCTCACCCTTCTCGCGGATGTAGTAGTGGCCCGGTGGGAAAATCTCGTACTTGGCGATTCCCGGGTCGTCGATCAGGGTCTTCATCTCGCTGGAGAACCACACGCTGCCGTCCTTACCGTAGGCGATGTAGCAGGGAATCTTGCCCATGTGGTCGCGGCCCGCCATGATGGTGCCCGTCTTGCGATCCTCGATGACGAACGCGAACATCCCGTCGAGCTCGCGGATGAATTCGGGTCCGTTCTGCTCGTAGAGGTGACCGATGACCTGGCAGTCGCTCTTGTTCTCGGACACGATGTTGTACTTCTCGCGGAGGTGCTCGTGGTTGTAGATCTCGCCGTTGGCGATGAAGGTGGTGTCGTGCGACGCGTCGGTGTAGAGCGGTTGCTCACCCGACGGGCCGGGCGCGACGATGGAGAGGCGCTTGTGGACCATGTACGTCTGCTTACCGTCCTCCTTGATGGAAACGTCCATCTTGTACGAGTCCGGGCCGCGGTGGCGAATGCGCTTGGACAGTCCGTACACTCGCTTCCTGTTATGCAGCGGGTCGCCCGTGAGGCCGAGGACGGCGAAGATGCCGCACATTTCTCACGATCCACGCAGCTAGCTCGCGCGGCTGTGTCCCTCCTGAGGTGTCTAAAGACGCGAACCGAGGCGCCTGCTTCGACGGAAACGATGGGCAACAGGCGGAACGGCGGTCAGTATCGGCGATACGCGGAAAGACGCGCGTCGCACTGCGCGATTGGCGGCACGGAATCCCCCGCGGCATGAAAAGGTAAAACGGCGCCGCTCGGCTGGGCCAAGGGACGATTTCATCGGGCGCGACACCCTATCGCTCGAGCGTGGGGACGCGCGCTCGATCGAGGATCGCGCGGGTAGAACGGAAGCTCGACTCACCTGTGAGCTATAACTCTTCTCTGTCGGCCGTCGGCTTGCGCCGGCGTGCAGTGACTCCGTACCGGGCGTGAACCGTCCTTCAGGGTTTTCCGAGAACGCGGCGGGTGGTCCAGGAGATCTCCGTGATGAGCGGCGGGATAAAAGTTGCCGAGACTGCGGTCGTTGACGGTTCAGGTTTTATGAGACTGTTGAGCTGTGTCGAAATCGAACCAAATATCATCCCAACCTCTCACTAGATGCACGTTTACTTTTACCAATATCGCCGCTAATTGAAGAAATCACATGTGAATCAGTTGCCTCGTACCTTTGGACGCCTTTTGCGAAGTTTCCGGAGCGCGACCAGATCGGATCGGCATCAGGCGCCGGCTCGCGATCGAGGCAGGCGAGGAGGCACTTTTTTCTTCGATCTTCCATTGGCGCAGCACACTCCACACCTCGCGCACCCCCATCAAGCACCGAAGATGGCAAAAATCGGCGAGGGCGACGAACGTTGGATCGTTGCCGACCGCGAGGACGGCACCAATGTTAACAGCTGGCACTGGCAAGAGAAGGACGCTTTCGAGTGGTCCAGAGAGCGCTTCGCGGATCTCATCGGCGCGATTGAGTTCGAGGACGGCGGCGTCCGATGCAGGTGCACTGGCGTCACCGCGCTGACGGGCGAAGCTTACGTCAACAGGCGCAAAGGGAAGATCATCTGCGGCTACGAGCTCGACCTCAAGATCGGGTACGAGGGCACCATCTTGGACGGCGGTAAGACCGTCACGGGCAACGTGCACTACCCCTACATCGCCGACGAGAACGCGGGGGAGGAGCACGAGGCGAAGGTGCTCGCCGCCGGGGAGGGACCGGACGACAGGAAGGTCAAGGAGATCATGAGGCTCGTCGCCCTACCCAAGATGGCGGAGGGCGTCGCCAAGTTCGAGAAGGAGCTCGCGAAAGGAGGGCCGGGCGGCGAGGGCGCGGACTCCAACGAGGCGAAAAACGCACCGGGGTCCAAGCCGTCAGCCCGCGAGGATTTCAGGGACAAGAAGCCCGGAGACGTCCAGAGCAACGCCGAGAAGGAGAGGGAATCGAGGACCGACAAGACCGCGCCGCTCTCGCAGAAGTCGCACACCATCCGCATCACCGAGCGCTTCTACTGCAGGCCGCGGGATGTCTGCGACGCGCTCATGGACGGCCAGCGAGTCATGCACTTCTCGCGGTCCCCCGCGCAGGTTCGCCCTGAACCCGGACCTTTCATGATGTTCGACGGTAACATCCACGGCGAGACCTTGGAGTACGTCCCGGGCGAGAAGATCGTGCAGAACTGGAGGTTTCGCAACTGGAAGGAGGGTCACTTCAGCAAGGTCACCATCACCTTCCGCGAGCCCGAGCCCGGGAACTGCTTCGTGGACCTGGTGCAAACAAACGTGCCAGAGACGGATGCGTTCGATAACGAGACGGTGATGGACACCACGGAGGTTGGGTGGAAGCAGCAGATCTTCGAGCGCATTCGCCAGGTGTTCGGGTACGGCGCCTAGATCTTCTTTAATTTGTGATATCTCGAGGCATTCGACCACGCGCGCGAGTAGCACCGCCGATGGCCGGCAAGAAAAAGTCTCAGCCAGGGCCAGCAGGCCGATTCGATGGTTTCCGTTCCCGTCCCGACTCTCTCATCAGCAGACGACACCGAAAGCGAGAGATTCGTTCTACACTTGCGCAGGGCGCCGAGGGGGTTTGAGTCGCGCCGAGTCCGGTGCGAAGGGTTCTGGCGTCGAACCTGGATCCGTAGGACCCCTCGCGGGCGCGGCTACGATGTCGGCTCGCGGGTCTTCCCCCGACCCCTCCAGATCCCGTCACCAGGGAGATGCAGAGAGGGGCTCTCATCACCACGTCCCGATGGTGCAGACGAGCGCGCCGCACCGCGCAGAATCGCCGATCGGGGTGAAGACGAGGACGCGCGAGGGTGTTGCGCTCACGAAAGATCACGAATCTCGGCACGCAAGGTGAGCGAACCGGGCGCGACCTCACTCCGCGCCGCGTACTACCCCGGCCAGATCGCGCTGCATGTCGAACAACTACTTTTTTGCATTTTTTGAAGACTAAATCCCGTACGAGCCAAAAAAAGTCGGGCCGAACTTTTTTTCCCATCCACGTGTTGCGATGGCGATGATATCTTCCGCGAGTGAAGTTTCACTGACGTTTCGCCCAAACCCGGCCGACCCGTTCCCTTCGCAGACCCGACGGCGGCGGCGGATCTCCAAAATCTCCGAAGCCGGCGACGAACAAAACGTATCAACCCACGCCCGTGCACGCGACGGGGTGGTGGTCCCACCCCGTCGCGAGCCGCGCGCACGGCGCCCGCGACGTACTTGGCGACCGAGACGACCCAGCGAGGGACCCGCCGCACCGACTGCCGTCGCCGTCGTCCGCCAAGTACTCCCGTCCGTTCCGGGGCGCCGCGACCGCCGCGATCGAAAATCACCCCACCAACCAACACAGGGAGGGGTCCCACAGGTGCGTGGACGCGACGGCCCAGACGGACGCGCTCCCGCAGCTGCCGTCGCTCGCGGAGCTCGGGTTTGGTGGGTCGGGGGGTGCGTCGGGCCGGGCTGGCTTCGCGGGCGGGGGTGCGTCGGCGGCGACGGCGGCGGGTGGTTACCCGGGCGGCGAGGCGGCGGGATTCGGGTCCAGCCCGGAGACGTTACGAAACCTGGAGAGGCTCATCGAGGCGCAGCGCGCGCAGCTCGTGTCCAAGGGGCTCATCTCCGACGACCGCGGCCGGAGAACCGGTCACCACGGGGGAGGTCACGGGGGAGGTCACGGGCACGGGCACCAGCCGCCCTCGCCGCGGGTCGGGCGACGATCGCCGGGATCACAACCGCGCTCCAGGCGCAACAACTCGCTCGGCGGCGACGGCGATCTGGTGTTTTTCGAGTCGCCGATGCCAAACCCGGAGAGACGCGGGGGTAACCCCTCGCCGGTTGCGCGGCCGCGGGGTCCCATGCCGCGTAAGATGCGAACCGGGACCCACGCGCGGTCGTCCACCAAGGTCAGCCCGGAGAAGAACGAGCCCGGGGGTTTAGGGAGTTCGGGGTCGGGACCGAACCCTGACCTCGCCGCGCTGTTCTCCCCGTCGCCGCCGGTGGGTACGCCGGCGTCTCGCGCCGACCGAGGCGAGTCCAAGCTGAGCGCGTCGCCCACGGCGAACCGGACCCTGCACTTCGCGTCCCTCGCGCCGAGGGTGACCGGCCAAACATCCACGCCCGGCGTCGCCAAGCCGCGCCCGCGTCCGCTCGTTCACGCCCCCGCCGCCGCCAGGCGCCTGGGCGTGCTCGAGGACGACAGCGCCCTCGCGTCGCCGGAGAGTGGATTTTCATCCGACGGGAGCTCCGGAGCGGTGGGTCCGACCGCCACTGGCGTCGCACGGACGGGCGGCGGCGGCGGCGACGGAGGCGGGGGGATCGCGTCGGTGCGGGTAGGATCGGAGACGGGGCGCGGGGCGTTCCGCGTCGTCGGGTCGTTCACGCCCGCGCCGGCGTCGGCTTTCGTCGCGGTGGAAAAAGCGG
>MDTA01158149.1_pt1 | contig 10149 bp, 8 predicted proteins | sample 811151 | NCBI WGS metagenome assembly MDTA01 (sample SAMN05326648, study PRJNA326480) | marine metagenome | isolation source: seawater | place: Indian Ocean: South | collected 2010 | reverse complement strand
CCTTTATGGGTATTTGGCGTTGAATTTCCAAATAAATTTAAAAGCCGTCAAATAGCTAAACAAATTGAAAAAGGATGCTCCTCTGCAAGAGCAGTATTTTGTAGGACGGAAGCCTCTCGCCAATCTGTGCTGAAGCATATGCCTTCTTTTAACCCTGAAGTAAGTCCTGATCCAGCCTTTAGTATGAAACCAATGGGTAGAGAAGAAGTACTATTAGCACTTGATAAATTTGGATTATCTGGGGTCTTCAAAAATGGAGCTATTTGTGTCTCAACATGCGAAACCGGGCCAATTGCTCGATATTGTTTCCCAGAGTTCACTGATCCGTCTTCGCGACTTGATGCTCACAGACAATTTTTAGCAGATGTCTTATCGTATGCAGCAATCGAGTTTGATAAAGAAATTGTTTTTCTTCCTCATGCATTAGGCCCCGGAGAAGCATTAAATGATATTATGGTTGCTAAAGCAGTCAAACAAAAAATGAGCACTGCTGCTCAAAGTAAAACACATATCTTAAACAAGGATCTCCCTGCAGCTATGCTAAAAGGAATTATCCGAGAGGCTGATTTTATGATTTCTGAGAGAATACATGCAATGATTGGAGCTGTTGGAGTAGCAACACCTTTTCTTTGTCTTGGATCTAAAACTGATAGAAGGGTTAAGGGAATTCTTACAGAATTAGTAGGTTGTGGCAATCAGGTTGTTTATATGAATGAACCCAATCTTGAAATGACTTTGAATAAGTTAAGAAAAGCATATTCAAATCGAGATGAAATTACAAAATCTTTGGAAGATGTAGCTTTGCGTTTTAAAAAAATGCATGGTCATGTTGGTGACTCAATTCGAGAAAGCCTTCAAGAATGAGCAGTAAAAGAATTTTAATACATCTTGGAAAACAGCGCTCAGGAGGCGGCCAAACAGTTGCCCTAAATTTATTACAGTCACTTAAAAATAATCCTGAGCAATTAAAGATACTAATATTTAGTGTTCCAAAAAATAGTCAACTGCATAAATTCGTTTCAAAAGATAAGAGATATAAATATTTAATTACTCCAAATGGCGGCATTGCTTGCATTCTTTGGGAGATTTGGGCGGGTTATTTTCTTTTCAAGAAAAATAATATTTCAGCTGTTTATACTTTTTTTGGTTTTGGTATGTTTTTTTGGTCGGGAGTTCCTCAAGTATCAGGAGCAGCGGATTCTAATCTAATGTATCCAGAACTAAAATTTTGGGAAGGTGATCCTGTCTGGCGCAGGCCTATAAGATGGGTTATCGATAAATACAGGCTTATGGGCCTTAAAAGAGCTGAAGGTGTAATTTTTGAAAATCCTGATTTATTGAAAAGAGCACAAAAGTTATATAAATTAAAATCAGCAGTCTATCTTCCTCCATCAGTTGATAGAAAATCACTAAAATTGAAAAGAAACCCAACTAGCTCATCATACGTATCTTGCTTGTTTTTATGTGGTTGGCACATAAATAAAGGTGTTATGTTAATTCCTGATTTAGCCGAAGCTGCTAAAAATCTAAACTTTAAAGTCAGATTTAAAATTACTGCTGGAGAAAGCAATGATCCTGTAGCTAAACTTTTTTGGCAGAGGATTGAAGAATTAGATCTTTTCGATTACATTTCGGTTGTTGAACCCGTCTCTAGGTCTCAACTGCCTGAAGTTTATGCAAGTACAGATTTTGTGTTTTTATTGAGTCAACTTGAAAGTTTTAGTAATACAATTATAGAGTCTTGGCTTTTTGAGACGCCTTTAGTTATTTCTGATCTTGACTGGTCTAGGGCTATTTGCCAAGATGCTGCTATTTACGTAAACCGAAGCCATGCTGAAGATATAATTAAGCATCTAATTCAGCTTGAAAATCAGAGTGGTAAGATTAAAACAATTATTGATAATGGAATTAAAATGCTAAATAGATTTCCAACAATTGAAGAAAAAACGAGGAGTGAATTGAACTATGTTAAATCATTTATCAAGATTTAGTAAAAGTTTCTTAGTAGTTAGTTATGAATTAGTGATGGAGCTAATTTTGAGTCTTCCTAGATACCGTGTTTTTTGTAATCTAAAAGCCTTTTTTTTACGAAGTGTTGGCGCAACTGTTGGTAAGAGAGTAGATATTTATTCTGGTGTTTGGATTTCTCCTGGACGAAACCTAAAAATTGGCAATGAAGTAGATTTAGCTAAAGGGGTGTTAATAACTACCGGAGGTGGAGTTGAAATTGGAGATAGGACTCTAATTGGCTATCGAACTCAAATTTTATCTACAAATCATGAGATTACTAATGCCGGTGAAAAAATTCCTGTTTCGGGCAACATACATATGCCGATTAAGATAGGGAAAGATGCATGGATTGGAGCAAATTGTTTAATTACTGCTGGTGTAACAATAGGAGATGGAGCCATAATTGGAGCTGGCTCAGTTGTAGTTAAAGATTTACCTGCAAACTCAATTTCAGTTGGAAATCCTGCAAAGGTTTTAAGAATGAGAGATTGAGGCTCAGTCTTCAGTGGAATAATATATAAAATTCTTTTTTTAGGTATCTAATATGAATAAACAAGTATGCTCAAGATGTGTAATGGATACATCAGATTCTCAGATAAGTTTTGATGATAAGGGAGTTTGTGATCATTGCAGGACATTTGATCGAGATATTAAGCCAAACTGGGATACCTCTGAGGTTGGATGGGAAAAGATTAGCAATATTGCTAGAAGAATTAAAGCTGCTGGTAGCGGTAAAGAGTTTGATTGTATTATTGGAATGAGTGGAGGTATCGATAGCTCATATCTGGTTTATTTAGCTAAAGAGAGATTAGGTTTACGACCTCTTGTATTTCACGTTGATGCTGGCTGGAATTCTCAGCAGGCGGTCAATAACATTGAACAGATCACTGAACGCTTAAATTTAGATTTATATACTGAGGTTATTGATTGGGAAGAGATGAAAGATTTACAGTTATCATTTTTTAAGTCTGGAGTTCCTCACATTGATACTCCACAAGACCATGCATTCTTTGCAACAATGTATAGGTTTGCTAACAAGCATGGGATAAAACATATTTTAACAGGAGGAAATTATTCAACCGAATGTATCAGGAATCCTCTTGAGTGGATGTATTTTCAGTCTGATTCTAGGCAAATTAAAGATATACATAAAAAGTTTGGTGAGAATAAATTAATTAAATTCCCACTAACAAATATTCTATGGCACAAGATCTATCTACCTTATATAAAAGGTATTAAAGTTTATAGGCCGCTCGACTATATGCCATATAACAAAGAAGAGGCTACTAAGTTGCTTGTTGATAAATATGCTTATCAGCGCTATGCACAAAAGCATTTTGAATCTCGTTTTACTCGTTTTTATGAATCATACTGGTTACCAGAGAAGTTTGGGTTTGATACTCGAAAGGTTCAATACTCAAGTTTAATTTTGACAGGACAAATGACAAGAGATGAGGCAATAGAGAAGCTGAAGAGTCCAGCTTATGATCCTGAAAACATTGATCAGGATTTTGAATACATTGCCAACAAGCTGGGTATTTCTGTTGAGACTCTTAGGTCATATTTCGATGCTCCTAATAAAACCTATAAAGATTATAAAAATCAGCAAAGCCTTTATAAGATAGGCTCTAAAGTGATGAGACTATTGAGACTAGAATTGGGCGGAAAGAGATGATTGGAATTGTGGATTATGGTTCTGGTAATATTGAAGCAATCAGGAATATTTATAAGAACTTAAATATTCAGACGAAAATAGTGAAACAATCAGATGATTTAGTGAAAGTTTCTAAGATTGTATTGCCTGGAGTTGGAGCTTTTGACTGTGCAATGTCGCAACTAAATAATTCGGGACTACGATTGGCTCTTGATGAATTAGTGTTGAAGAAAAAAATACCAGTTCTCGGAGTATGTGTTGGAATGCAAATTATGGCAAATTCATCAGAGGAGGGATCGCTTGAGGGGCTGGGGTGGATTCCCGGAATTGTTAAACGGTTTGATCCAAAAAAGATTGATATTCTTCCTAAACTTCCTCATATGGGGTGGAATGAGATATCAGAATCTGAGCATAAATTATTAAAAGCTATAGATTACTCTTTGGGATTCTATTTTTTACATTCCTACTATTTTGATTCAAAGTTTAAGGAAAATGTAATTGCAAGAGCATTCTACTCTCAAGATTTTGATTGTGCCATAAACTCTGAAAATATTTATGGCGTTCAATTTCATCCTGAAAAGAGCCATCAGAATGGCATACAAGTATTTAAGAACTTTTCGGATCTTGAAAGATGTTAAGGTCTAGGGTGATACCTTGCTTACTTATTCATAAAAAAGGCCTTGTAAAGACTGTAAAATTTAGAAATCCAAAATATGTTGGAGATCCAATTAATGCCGTAAAGATTTTTAATGAAAAAGAAGTAGATGAATTAATGGTTTTAGATATTGACGCTAGCAAAGATAAAAAAGAGCCAGATTATGACACGATTAGATATATTGCCAATGAATGCAGAATGCCGCTATGTTTTGGAGGCGGAGTTAAAACTCTTGCCCAAGCAAAAGCAATTATTGAATTAGGTGTTGAGAAAGTTGCAATATCATCCGGCGCTATCGAAAATCCATCAGTCTTAAGGGAGATCTCAGCAACAATAGGTCAACAAAGTGTCGTTGTTGTTCTTGATGTAAAAAAGAATTTATTTGGTAGCTATGAGATTTATACTCATAATTATACAAAAAAAGTAAAGAAAGGGTTTGATCAAATACTTAATGAGCTAGAGCAAATTGGGATAGGCGAGCTGGTTATTAATTCGATTGATCGTGATGGCTCTCTTTCAGGCTATGATGAAACTCTTGCAGAACATGTAAGAAATTTAGTCACTTGTCCACTTACCATCTTAGGCGGAGCTGGCTCACAAGATGATATTTTGCAAATTATAAATAAATTTAAAATTATTGGCGCTGCAGCTGGAAGTTTATTTGTATTTAAGGGACCATATAAAGCAGTTTTAATAAGTTATTTGGATAAAGGTATTCGAGAAAAGATTTATGATATTTGTCATAGGAGGAATTAGTTTTGTTACAGATATTACAAAATTTAGATAGTGGAGAAACAGAGGTAGTTGATATTCCTTCTCCTCAGAATAAATCAGGACATTTACTAATAGAGACTAGCAAATCTCTTGTATCTGTTGGAACTGAGAGAATGCTTGTAGATTTTGGCAAAGCTGGCGTTGTTGGGAAAGTCCGCTCTCAGCCAGATAAAGTTAAAATGGTAATTGAAAAAATCAAGACTGATGGAGTTGCGTCAACATATGAAGCAGTTCGTTCAAAATTAGATCAACCACTACCGCTTGGATATTGTAATGTTGGAAGAGTTATTGATTCAAGTGATACTAGTTATGAAAAGGATTTGAGAGTTGTTTCAAATGGCAATCATGCGGAAATAGTTCGAGTCCCTAAGAATCTTGTAGCGACAGTTCCAGATGAGGTTGATGACGAAACAGCAGCTTTTACAGTTTTGGGGGCAATAGCTCTTCAGGGAATCCGACTAATTAAACCTAATATTGGAGAAACAGTTGTAGTTACAGGTCTTGGTTTAATTGGATTACTTGCTGTACAAATTCTAAGAGCTAACGGATGTCGGGTTCTTGGAATTGACTTTGATTCAGCAAAATGTGAACTTGCCAGGAGTTTTGGCGCTGATACCGTTGATCTTTCTAAGGGAGAAGATCCTGAGAGTTTGGCACATGCTTTCTCTAGGGGAAATGGCGTTGATGCTGTTTTAATAACCGCTAGTTCAAAAAGTAATGATATTGTTCATCAGGCAGCAAACATGTGTCGAAAGAGAGGTAATATAGTTCTTGTTGGGGTTGTCGGTTTAGAGCTAAGTAGAACAGATTTTTATGAAAAAGAGCTGACATTTCAAGTGTCATGTTCATATGGTCCCGGAAGATATGATAAGAACTATGAAGATGACGGGCATGATTATCCTTATGCATTCGTTAGATGGACTGAACAACGTAATTTTGAAGCTGTTTTAGACTTGATGGCTTCTGGTGCTATAAATGTTAAACCGCTCATTAGTTCAAGATTTGATATAAGCTCTGCCAAAGAAGCTTATCAAATGCTTGACGATAAATCGTCTTTGGGAATTTTACTTAATTATCCCAGGGAAGATTATAAATTGCCTTTAGACCAGACTGTGGTGCTAAAAGAAAATGAAAATCAAAACGAAACAGGTAACGTGGCTTTCATTGGTGGAGGAAATTATGCCTCTCGTGTTTTAATCCCAGCTTTTAAAAAAACAGGCGCTAATTTAACAACTTTGGTTACTAGTTCCGGAATTAATTCTTTTCATCATGGCATTAAAAATAATTTCAAAAAAGCTTCTACAGATATAAATGAGGCTTTAGATAAAGATACAGATGTAATAGTTATCGCAACCCAGCATGACTTGCATGCAAAACAAGCAATTTGCTCGCTTGATAACGGAAAGCATGTTTTTGTCGAAAAACCTCTCGCTTTAAACTCTGATGATATAGATAAATTAGAGAGATCTCAGAAAACGAGCGGCAAGATTCTAATGGTTGGATATAACAGAAGATTTTCACCGCATGTAAAGAAAATACATGAGCTGCTTTCGAGAAAACCTATGCCTAAAACATTCATCATGACTATGAATGCTGGCGAAATACCTAAAGATCACTGGACTCAGGATCACGAAGTTGGAGGTGGTCGGATAATTGGTGAGGCATGCCATTATATTGATCTTATGAGGTTTTTATCTGGCAGTAGAATTAAAGATTATAGTGCCATTAAAATTGCTGATAACAGGTATATGGAAGTCACAGAAGATAAATCGATAATTAGCTTGGTTTTTGAGGATGGATCAATTGGCGTTATTAATTATTTAGCAAATGGTGGAAAATCATTTCCTAAAGAGCGCATAGAAGTTTTTTGTGATAACGCAGTTTTGCAACTCGATAATTTTCGTAAATTGAGAGGATTTGGTTGGCAAGGTTTCAATAGACTTAATCTTTTTACTCAAGATAAAGGTCAAGCAAATTGTGTTAAAGAGTTTATGAATGCTGTTGAAAATTCTGGTTCGGGACCAATACCTCAAGAAGAAATCTTTGAGATTGCTCGCGTATCTGTAGACATAGCTCAAACTTTAAGAAATTAAAATAAAATGAAAAAAATACTTGCGGTTTTTGGTACTCGTCCAGAGGCTATAAAAATGGCACCAGTTATATTGGCTTTAAAAGCTGAAAAAAATATTTGTATTAAAGTTTGTGTTACTGGACAGCATCGCGAAATGTTAGATCAAGTTTTAGATATTTTTAAGATTACTCCTGATTTTGATTTAAATGTGATGATACCAAACCAAACCCTTACTTCTTTAACATCAGGAGTTATAGAAGGAATGAATTCTATTTATAAAAAATTTTTACCTGATTTGGTTCTTGTTCATGGTGATACTTCTTCAACGCTCTCAGCTGCTTTATCAGCCTACTATCATAAAATATCAGTTGGCCATATTGAGGCAGGACTTAGGACTGGAGATATTTATTCACCTTGGCCAGAAGAGGCTAATAGAAAGCTTACTTCAACGATTACACAATTACATTTTGCACCAACAGAAATATCTAAAGATAATTTGATTCTTGAAAATATTAATCCTGATTCAATTTATGTAACTGGAAATACAGTTATTGATGCTCTTTTAATTGCAAGAAATATTATTAAATCTAATAACAGGTTATCTAAGGATATAAAAAGTAAGTTTCCATTTTTAGATGCATCAAAGCGTTTAGTCTTAGTTACTGGCCATCGTAGGGAGAGTTTCGGAGAAGGTTTTGAGCGCATATGTAAGGCGATTCATATTGTCGCAAAAATGAATCCTGATATTCAAATCGTTTATCCGGTACACTTAAATCCAAAAGTTCAAGAACCAGTAAATCGAATTCTTTCAGGATTAGATAATGTTTTTTTGATAAAACCTCAAGAATATTTACCTTTCGTATATCTAATGGATTTAGCCTATATTATCTTAACTGACTCTGGTGGAATCCAAGAGGAAGCACCAAGTTTAGGTAAGCCTGTATTGGTTATGAGGTCAACAACTGAGCGCCCTGAGGCAATAGATGCAGGCACTGTAAAACTTGTTGGCACAAATACAAAACTTATAACTTCTGAATTACAGAACTTATTGGATTCTGAGGTTATTTATAAGAAAATGAGTTTTGCACATAATCCTTATGGTGATGGGGAAGCAAGTAAAAGAATCTGTGAAATAATAAAGGCACAGTAAATAACAAACGATGTTTAATAAAATATCAGTCATAGGTCTTGGTTATATCGGGTTACCAACTGCAGCTATGTTTGCTTCTAAAAAAGTTAAAGTAATTGGAGTTGATAGAAATCCTTCCGTTGTTGATACTATTAATAGCGGTGAAATTCATATTGTTGAACCGTTTTTGGATTCTATAGTTAAAGATGTAGTGAACGAGGGCCATTTATCTGGTGCTATTACTCCGGAGCCAGCCGATGCATTTTTAATAGCAGTTCCAACACCATTCAAAAAATCAGACAATTCCATCCCAGAACCTAACTTAGATTTCATTGAAGATGCTGTTAAATTAATTGCTCCTGTTTTGAAGAAAGGAGATCTTGTTATCCTCGAATCAACATCGCCAGTTGGCACCACCGAAAAGATTGCTGAGTGGCTAACTAATTTAAGAGATGATTTAGTCTTTCCAAATAGCTGTAATGATAATTGTGATGTCAATGTAGCTCATTGTCCTGAGAGAGTGTTACCTGGAAAAATTATTAAAGAGTTAGTTGAAAATGATCGAGTTATTGGAGGAATAACAGAAAGTTGTTCCAAGAGAGCCGCAGATCTTTATAAAATTTTTGTAAAAGGGGAGTGTGTTTTAACTAATGCAAGAACAGCAGAAATGTCTAAATTAACTGAAAATGCCTGTCGAGATGTTCAAATAGCTTTTGCTAACGAGCTTTCCATGGTTTGTGATAATCTAGATATTGATGTTTGGGAGCTTATTTCTCTGGCAAATAGACACCCTAGAATTAATATTCTTAATCCTGGTCCAGGTGTTGGAGGTCATTGTATCGCTGTAGATCCATGGTTTATTGTTAGCAGATCACCTGACCAAGCCAAACTTATGCTTGAAGCAAGAAATGTAAATATTTTAAAAACTAATTGGGCTGTTGATAAGATTAAAACCGCATTGACTGATATTTCTACAAAATTAAATAAGCCTATAAATAAATTAAATGTTGCATATTTAGGTTTGGCTTTTAAACCTAACATTGATGATTTACGAGAATCTCCTGCTTTAGATGTTGTTAATAAACTCATTGATTTTGGTGCTCAATATGTTTGCGTAGAACCCAATATAGGGTATTTAACCGAACATCCTTTAGCAACAATTGATGAGGCCGTTAATAACTCTGATTTGATAGTTTCGCTTGTAAAGCATGATCAATTTATTGACAGAAAGTCAGATATTCTTTCTTCCAAAAGTGAAATACTCGATTTTTGTGGGCTAAATAAATAAAAAAAGATTCCTAATAAAAAAGCATCTGAAGAAGTCATGGGAAAAATTTAAAGCTTTGTCATTAATAGGATTCAAGTAAGATAATAAATATCGATTATTATCAATATTTATTACTTAAAAACATAAACTCAATAATGTTCAAAAAAAGAATTTTAAATAATTTATATCAGTTATGAGAATTCTAGGTTTATATTTCAGGACCGTCAGATTTATGAAGATAAACCAGATTTTCAATCGTGCTCGAAGATTAATTTTTAAAAATAGGTTGACTAATATTGAGGACTATTTGAATGTTATTGCACACAATAAAGATATTATCATTAACTTTCCATCAAAAAGTCGATCTATTCTGCAGGATAACACCTTTCTTTTTCTTAACAAAAAATTAAGATTGAGATTCCCAGATGATTGGCGGAATAAAGATATACCTTTGCTATGGTTATACAATCTTCATTACTTTGATGGGCTTTTAGATTCCAATACTCCTAACTCGGTCAAAGAAGATTTAATTAATTGCTGGATTCGAGACAACTCTCAAACTATAGGTATTCCATGGGATCCATACCCT
>MDTA01122645.1_pt1 | contig 10149 bp, 12 predicted proteins | sample 811151 | NCBI WGS metagenome assembly MDTA01 (sample SAMN05326648, study PRJNA326480) | marine metagenome | isolation source: seawater | place: Indian Ocean: South | collected 2010 | reverse complement strand
TCTTTCCTATTAAAAATTTATCATTTTCATGTGTAATAGTAGATGCAATGAGTTTATTTTCACCATCTTGATAAATATTAATATTAGATTCCTCTTTAATAGCAATAAGTGAATGGGTTGTCCCAAAATCAATTCCAACACTAAAAACCTTGGATTGATTTTTATTTTTTTCTGGATCAGATATTTGTAATAATGCCATTTTAATTGATAATATTGATTAGATTTTTTCTATAGAATTTAATCATAGCTAGATTATCAGACATTGTCTCAAAATCATTGCTACTAAGATTTTTTTTTAATTCGCTCGTTATCTCTCTGATTTTATCTTTTAAATCAATCTTTATTTTTTCTAGCTCATTCTTATTAGCGCTTTCAATTTTCTCAGTCAAGGTAATTTGGTTTAATAAAAACTCTTTATTTTTAAATGTTGTACTTTCATCCTTTTTATAGTTTTTTAAGTACAATATATAATCGACTCTAGTTATTAAATCCTTAAGGGTATTATATCCATCATTAAGATGCGTCGATATACGTGCAGCCATGCTTTTCTCAATACTTGTTGCTCGCACAAATTTATCAGGATGAAATTGGCTTTGTAACTTTAAATACTTTTTGTCTAGATCTTCTAAATTTATATCAATACTTATTGAAAGATTAAATAATTCAAAATAATTTAGATTTAGTTGTGACATTACACATTAAAACTTTCGCCACATCCACACGTATCTTTTACGTTAGGGTTATTGAACTTAAAACCTTCATTAATACCTTCTTTCGCAAAATCAACTTCAGTGCCTTTTAAATAAGCATAACTCTTTGGATTAACGATTAGCTTTATACCTTTGTCGGTAAAAACTTCGTCGTCTGAATTTTCAGAATCTGCGAACTCAATTACATATGCTAAACCTGAACACCCTGTAGTCTTGACTCCTAGGCGTATTCCGATTCCCTTGCCTCTTTGTATTATTTGAGCCTTAATATGTTCTGCAGCTTTTTCTGTAACGCTAATCATTATGTTAATGAGTATTCCATTTTATAGATTTAATATCCACACCATCTTTATACATATCCCATAGTGGTGATAAATCTCTAAGCTTGGCGACAGACTTTATAATTAGTTCTACAGCGTAATCTACCTCTTCTTCAGTGGTGTACTTACCAATAGTAATTCGTATTGAGCTGTGAGCTAGCTCATCGTCTCTTCCTAGAGCTCGAAGAACATAACTTGGCTCTAGGCTCGCTGATGTGCATGCTGAACCAGATGATACTGCAATGTCTTTAATAGCCATGATAAGACTTTCCCCTTCTACATAATTAAAACTGACGTTTAGATTTCCAGGTATCCTTTGTTCCATATCACCATTTATATATATTTCTTCGATATTTTTTAGCTTATTCCATAACTTGTCCCTAAGTTTCTTTATTTTCTTATTATCAGATTCCATTTCTTCTTTTGCGATTCTGAAGGCTTCACCCATACCAACTATTTGATGTGTTGGTAAAGTTCCAGACCTAAAACCTCTCTCATGTCCTCCACCATGCATTTGAGCCTCGAGACGAACTCTTGGTTTACGCCTTACATAGAGTGCGCCTATACCTTTAGGACCATAAACTTTATGTGCTGATAAAGACAATAAGTCAACATTGAATTTCTCTACATCTATTTCTACTTTACCTGGGCTTTGTGCAGCATCAACATGTAATAGGATTTTATGTTTTCGAGTAATTTCTCCTATTTTTTCAATATCTTGGATAACTCCTATTTCATTATTAACATGCATTACAGATATAAGAAGAGTTTCATCTGTTATTGCTTTTTCAAGTTTATCTAAATCGAGAAGTCCATTTGGCTCAGGATCTAAATAAGTAACTTTATAGCCCTCAAGTTCAAGTTGTCTCATTGTGTCTAGGACAGCTTTATGTTCAGTGCTCAGAGTAATCAAGTGATTACCTTTTGATTTATAGAAGTGAGCGGCTCCTTTGATTGCAAGATTATTAGATTCAGTAGCTCCACTTGTCCAAATTATTTCTTTCGGATCAGATTTGATTAGATTGGCAACATGGTTTCTCGCTGTTTTAATAAGAGAGTCGCCATCCCATCCGAAAGAGTGTGATCTTGAGGCAGGATTCCCAAAAGAACCATCAAGTGTCAAACATTCTGACATTCTCTTTGCTACACGCTCATCAACTGGTGTAGTTGATGAATAATCAAGATATATAGGAATACTAATTGATGCTTTTTTGTTCATATTAGCTGACATAATTTTTTCCTCTAGAGTCATGTAACTTTTGTGTGATGCAATCAGTTAAAACATCATTGATTGTTATATTTTTCATATAATTATCGATAATTTGGTTTAGGCCAGTCCACACGTGATGAGTTGTACAAGGTTTATCTTTAGTACAATTCATTGAGCCTCCACATTGTGTTTGATCCATATTTTCTTCAACAGCTACAACAATTTCATACAAAGAAATTTTCTTTGTTTCTTTGGATAAGATGTATCCGCCACCCGGTCCTCTTTGACTTGAGACAACACCTGAATTCTTTAATTTACAAAATAGCTGTTCTAAATATGCAAGTGATATTTCTTGTCTTTGTGAGATATCTTTGAGAGAAACAGCTCCATTTTGATGCTGCGCAAGGTCAATAATAGCTGATACTGCATATCTCGCTTTTGTACTTAGTTTCATGTGAGAATTATCATATACCTGACTTATGCAGTCAACAATTATTTTTTTATGGCTTTTTTAATTTTTGTGATTATACCCAGATATAGATTTACCTCATTTTCTGTAAAATTTGTTTTGTTAAAAATGATATGAATATTTTGTATTATAGAGTTTCGATTTTTAATAGAAATCATCTCAAGGCTATGCATTATAGAAATAAATTCGTCTATTAAATGCTTTTTACTTAATGTCGGAGCTAGCTTTTCAGACTTATCTAATATATTTGAACTATTACTTTGATTTGACATAAAATATTCATATGAAAATATCTGGACAGCTGCAGATAGATTGAGTGATGTATAAGAGTCATCTGTTGGTATAGATACAATATAATTACACATAAGCAACTCATTATTAGTAAGTCCAGATTGTTCATTACCAAACACAATAGAAATTTTATTGTTTTTATATTTTTTGAGTAGATTCATAAGTTCTGACATTGATAATGATGGGATATTAGATTTTCTAGATCTTGCAGAAAATCCTACGACAAGCTGAGAATCAGATATTGCATTTGTTAGCGAACTTGACAGCAATGCATCATTTAAAATATCTGAGCAGCCAACTGCTTGAGCAGTAGCTTGCTCTGAGGGAAAGTATTTTGGATTAACAAGAGATAATTTGTTTAATCCCATTGTTTTCATTGCTCGCGCTGTTGACCCAATATTTCCAGGATGACTGGTATTAACTAAAACAATATTAATATTATTAGACATTATGTAGTACACTAACGAACAAAGATTATTTATGCAACCTAGATACAATATATTAAAGTCAGCAATTGAAATTTTAGATGATGAGATAAGAAAATTATTTAATAATAAAAGTTCTGAAGCTTTAAGAAAAATACCAATAAGAGAAATTCTTCTTAGTAAGGCAGTCGAGCATATTAACACATATTATAAATTTGGAGAGAATGATTTTGTCAGCTTCGCATTTGAAGAGGATAAAAACAGATTATCTCAAGATAATGCAGACATTTTTCATAATATATTAGAAAATAAAGAAAATACATATATTTGGCAATTTAATGTTATACATGATATTGATAATTTTTGTAGAAAATTACCGTTTTGGACAGTTTCTTTATCTCTGGTTTCCAATAAAAATTTTTTAAGCACATTTATAATTAATCCAATACTGGATATTTCAATTTCATGTGAACAAGGATCTGGAGCAATAAATAATCAAAGGAAGATTAGGGCAAATAAAAATTATGATTCATTAGTTTTTACGAAATCGAATGACATTAAAGAATTTAAAGAGATGGAGACATGTCAGCGCTTGGTCTTAAATTCTGTCTCTCTTGAGTTAATTTATCTCTCATGTGGATATATTGACTTTTGTCTTATAAATGAAAAAGATTTTATACACTATCAAGACTGTATTTTGATTGCAAAAGAATCAGGTATCTTAGTTAATAGAGTTAAAGAAGGGTATTTGCTTGGTAATGAAAAAGCTATTAAAAAAATAGATGTAAGTTAACTTGACTCTGGCCTTTTAATTCCATAATAACTTAGGCTTGCACTTGCTATAAATATTGATGAATAAGTTCCAATTATTATTCCTACAAACATTGCAATAGAAAAATTAATTACAGCAGCACCACCAAATATTAAAAGTGATGTTATTACTAAAAGTGTAGTCAATGATGTTACTATTGTCCTAGATAATGTCTGATTTATTGATGTATTAAGAACGTCATTAATACTAAGTTTTCTGAGTATAATGTTATTCTCACGAATACGATCGAACACTACTATAGAATCATTAAGAGAATATCCGATAACCGCAAGGACTGCAGCCAATACGCTCAAATCGAAAGATAAATCAAAAAATGAAAAAATACCGAGCATAATCAAAACATCATGAACTAGTGCAGTTATTGCACCCAATCCATAGATAAGTTCAAACCTCAAAGCAACATAAATAAGTATGCTAAACAACGCTACAAGCATTGCCCATTCACCTTTTTCTCTTAATTCTTCACCTACTTGTGATCCAACATATTCAAGTTTATTAATTTTATATTTTTTATCTGAAAATATATCAATTAAATAATTATTGACATTTTTTTGTTTAAATATGTCATCATCTTTAAGTTTAATAATTATATCTTTACTTGACCCATAAAGCTGAACTGATACTTCATTAATCCCAGCATTTTGTATTTTATTTTGAGCTTCGAGGGCACTGATCTTTTCTTCAAAGCTTAATTGAACTACGTAACCGCTAGAAAAATCAATCCCATAATTAAATCCCTTAATAGAAATAGTTAGAATGGATATTAATAATATGACTGATGACAGTATGATGGGTATTTTTTTATTTGACATAAAATCAAAACGTGATTGTTTAATAATTCTTAACATTATATTGATAATCCTTTATTATTTTTTCTCTCATAAATTAGACTTACTAAAGCTCTAGTTCCGACGATAGCAGTAAACATAGATGATAAAATACCAATAACAAGAGTAACTGCAAATCCTTTTACAACCCCAGTACCAATTGTTAATAGTGCAATTGCAGCAATTAATGTTGTGATATTTGCATCAGATATTGTAGAAAATGCTTTATTATAACCTGCAATAATACTTGCATTAGGGCTATTTCCATTCAAAACCTCCTCTCTTATTCTTTCGTAGATAAGTACGTTAGCATCAACTGCCATTCCTACGGTAAGCACTATACCTGCAATACCTGATAATGTTAGAGTAGCCTGAAACAATGAAAGCGTTGCTGTAATAAGCATAATGTTCATTACAAGAGCAATATTAGCAAAGAGTCCAAACTTTTTGTAATACAAGAACATAAATAATACAACTAACAACATACCTAATATCATTGAATCTCTGCCTGAAATTATATTCTCTATGCCAAGGCTAGGGCCAACTGTCCTTTCTTCTATAATAGACATAGGTGCACTCAAAGATCCTGATCTAAGTAAGATCGCAAGATCTTTTGATTCTACAATATCGATACCTGTAATCTGGAATCTTTTACTAAATGCTTCTCTGATAGTAGCTACATTTATTACCTGACTCTTATCTTGCTCCACGAAAACAACAGCCATTCTATTTCCAACATTTTTAGATGTTGTCTCAAGCATTCTAGAGGCGCCATATGAACTTAGATTTACAAACACTGCTGGTTGATTAGTTTGTCCATCAAACCCTGAATTAGCACCTTCAATATCTTTTCCTGATGCGATTACATCACGTGATAGTAGCACTGGAGAGCCATTTCTATGTTTGTATAAGAGACCGTCACTTAGTGTAGAGCCTCCAGATGACAAAGATGCGTTCCAATCATCAATAGTTCCCTTGGTTAATCTAAATTCTAGAGTAGCAGTAGAACCTAAAATATTTTTAGCTCGAGTTGAGTCTTGTAAACCGGGTAATTGGACTATAATTCTATCTTTTCCTTGCTGTTGTATAATTGGTTGTGATACGCCAAGCTCGTTGACTCTCGATCTTAAAATTGCAAGATTTTTTTTCATAGATGCTTTGATATCATCTATAAGAGCTTCTTCAGAAATTGTAGCTACTATCTGATATTGTTCATTTTTAAATGTAGAAATAATTTTAAAATCAACAAACTCTCTTTCAAGCTCTAACAAAATAGTATCATTTAAAGCATCATTAAGTGAAAATTTTACACTTGACTCATTTGTAGTGACATTATTATATTGAATTCCATTGTCAATAAGAAAGTTTCTCAAGTTGGACTCTATTTGATTTACTCTTGTTTTTTTTACATTATCTTTATCTAGTTGAAGTAAGAAATGAACTCCTCCTTGTAAATCTAGACCAAGGGCAACGGGTTGCGCATTGATATATGAAAGCCATGACGGGGCATGATTAAAACTAGTTAAAGTTAGATTGAACTTATCATCCTTCTGAAATTTGTTATATGCGTCTAATTGACTGTCTATATTTTTGAAAAATATTATATTATTTCTATATCCCTCATATTTAATATCATATTTATTGATGAGATCTTTCATTTCAACTTCTGTAAAAATTTTAGAATCAGACGATAAGATATTAATTGATGGATATGTATTATAAAAATTAGGCAGTGAGTATATTACAGCATATATTAATGCAACTAAAACGATAATATATTTCCATTTTGGATATGTGTACATTATTTAATATGATCTAATGTATTTTTAGGCAAAATTTGATTAACAGAGTTTCTTTGTAGTTTAATTTCTGTATTATTTGCTATTTTTAACATCACATAGGATTCAGTAAGCTTTGTAATTTTACCGTATATTCCACCAGATGTTGCAATCTCATCGCCTGTTTTCAATATCGAAACCATTTTTTTATGTTCTTTGATTTTTTTTGATTGTGGTCTAATGAGTATAAAATACATTAATACCAATATAAAAATAGGTAATAAAAATCCAATAAGTGATGGTTCTTGTTGGCCTGCTGCATACGCTGATTCAATCATCATTTACCTCGCAATAATTATCTTCAAGTTCTTTTATGTATTCATCTAATTTAGATGAATGGATAGCATCTCTCAGTTTTGCCATCAAATTTTGATAAAAGTATACATTATGGATGGACATAAGTCTCGCTGCTAACATCTCATTACACCTATCTAGATGTCTGATATATGACATTGTGTAATTTTGACATGTATAGCAATTACAGTTTTTATCAATTGGGAGATTATAATCTATATACTTAGCATTTCTAATCCTTTTTAGACCCTCAGATGTAAAAAGTTGACCGTTTCGAGCATTTCTGGTAGGGATTACACAATCAAACATATCGGCACCCTCCTTCACTGCGTATGCAATATCTAGAGGTTTACCAATACCCATTACATATCTTGGTTTATCAGAAGGTAATTTATGAGCATGTTCTTTTATAATTTCATACATAATTTCTGTAGGCTCCCCAACAGATAATCCTCCCAGCGCATAACCATCAAAATCCATATTAATTAGTGCTGCACTCGATTCCTCTCGTAGATCATGAAACATACCGCCTTGAACTATCCCAAATAGAACACGTTTTTCAACATTTGATAATTTTGATCTTTCCGCCCATCTTAAAGATAAATTCATAGAACGTTCTGTTTTATCATAATCTGATGGAAATTTAATACACTCATCAAAAATCATCATAATATCTGATCCAATTTTAGTTTGAATTTCAATAGATTTTTCTGGTGTCATAAGGATCTTATCACCATCAAAAGGAGATCTAAAGTTAGCGCCCTCTTCTGATATTTTTACGTCTTGTCCCAAACTAAATACTTGATATCCACCAGAATCAGTGAGAATCATCCCGTCCCAGTTCATAAAGTCATGTATACCTCCTATATTTTTAATATGTTCTAAACCGGGTCTTAACATAAGATGAAATGCATTTGATAAGAGTATTTCAACATTACACATTTTTAAATCAGCCGTATCAAGTGTCTTCACAGCGCCATATGTTCCTATTGTCATAAATGATGGCGTTTCAATCTTTTTTTCGCCAATAGAAAATGTACCTTTCCTTGCCTTGCTATCAGTTGATATTATAGAAAAATTTATACTCATGATTTGATTAACATACTATCACCATAACTATAAAATCTATACTCATGTTGAATTGCAACTTTATATATACTCAAGAGAATATCTACTCCTATTAGTGATGAAACTAACAATAATAATGTTGATTTGGGTAAATGAAAGTTAGTAATTAACCCATCAATTATTTTGAATTTATAACCAGGTGTTATATATAGGTCAACCTCACCTTTAAAATTACCTTTTATTGAATTCGTATAATATGACTCCAACGCTCTTGTTGTAGTAGTACCGACAGCATATACTTTTTTATTATTTTCTTTCACATTTTTAATTTTATTTATCAAGGTAGATTCTATTTCACAGTATTCCGAACCTATGTCATGTTTCATATAGTTATTTGTTTTTATTGGTTTAAATGTATTGTATGTAACATGCAATGTAAGATACTCAATTAAAATTCCTTTGCGTGATAACTTATTGAGTATTTCTTTTGTAAAATGAAGGCCTGCAGTAGGCGCAGCGACAGATCCATTTATAGACGCATAGGTAGTCTGGTATCTCTTGATATCATCAGCATTTGTTTTTCTTTTAATATATTTTGGTAATGGTATCTGACCATATTTTTTAAAAAGAGGAATTGGATCATTAGTTGAGTGAAGTGTGATAAGGTTTTCATGAATATTCTTCACTGTAAAATATCTTTTATTATCAATAAATAGCTCCATATCAACTTTCAGGGCTCTAGACGATCTGTATATGCACTGAAAATTATGTTTATCTAATTTTTTATGAAAGAGTAATTCAATCTTACCTCCAGTTGATTTTGTTACAAACAGTCTTCCAGGAATTACTTTGGTATTGTTTAATATAATCATGTCTCCTTTTGTGAAGTATTTTAAAATATCATTAAAGTTTTCATGATTTATCAGACCAGTTGTTCTATTATAAGTAAGCAATTTACTTCCATCTCTTCTGGGTAATGGTTCAGTTGCAATCAGTTTTTTAGGCAGGCTATAATTAAAATCTTCAATAGATGTTTTCATATTTGTAAAACTATAGATGATGATTATTGCAAATATAAAAGAAATTTGATACAAAATGTTATGGGTTTAATAAATAACTTTCCACATAATGGCATTGTAACAATTAATAGAGTTATTCTAAAAGAGGGTCATTCTTTAGATGAACTTCAAGAAAGAGTGGCTTTAATGTGTGAGAATGTAAAAACATACCATTCTGAGACCGGTTTTATCGGAGGCATGGTTGTTCTGAATAGTGGTCAAATCTCTAATGAAGGAAGTAATCTAGGAAAAGCTTTAGACAGTGAACTTAAGGACCGAGAGGCTCTAATTATCACATTTTGGAAATCATACGATGATCATGAGAACTCTCATAAGAGCGAGACCTTTCAACCATTATTTCAAAAAGTCATAGATCTTTGTGAAAACGGAAATGAAGAAATTGTATACGACATGCTCTGGCAAGGCGAAGCTTACACACCTGAGATGGCTAAGTTAGCGCAAAACGCTAAAGAAGAGAACTAGCTATACAATTGGGGGATTTTTCTTATTAGTCCTTTTGTGCCTTCCACCTATTAATTTGTGTTTTTTAAGCTTTTCATCCAATGTTTCCAGAGTAGTATCCTCTAAACTAATGCTTTTAGATATATTGATCTGCTTTTTGATATACATGAGCATCAGTACCACAAGGACAAAGGCTGAGATATATATGATATAATCCATTATCTTAATATTAACATAAAATTTGCCACTGTGGTGGAATTGGTAGACACGAGGGACTCAAAATCCCTTTTTCGCAAGAAAGTATCGGTTCGAGTCCGATCAGTGGTATAAATCGCTAAGATGGTT
>MDTA01202986.1_pt1 | contig 10150 bp, 11 predicted proteins | sample 811151 | NCBI WGS metagenome assembly MDTA01 (sample SAMN05326648, study PRJNA326480) | marine metagenome | isolation source: seawater | place: Indian Ocean: South | collected 2010 | reverse complement strand
AGGATTTTTTGGAGATTTAATACCCTTTTTTTTATTTGTGCTAGCTAGTTTTACTGATTACCTTGATGGTTTATTGGCAAGGCTGTTCAAAGAAGAATCAAAATTAGGTGAATTGTTAGATCCTATAGCTGATAAAATTTTAGTTTGCGCTGCTCTTATTTTACTTGTTATGAATGGCACAATCAAAAATTATGAAGTGATTGCGGCTGTCATCATTTTAACAAGAGAAATACTAGTTTCAGGTCTACGTGAATTTCTAGCTAAAGGTAAGATCACAATGGAGGTAACAAGCCTTTCAAAATTAAAAACTTTTATTCAAATGGCTGCAATAGCTATTTTGTTGACTGGTGATATCGGAAACAAAATAATTAATTTTCAAGATTATAATGCACAAACAGTAGGTATTATTCTTTTGTGGTTATCTGCATTTTTAACTTTATACACTGGATACGACTATTTACGAAAAGGTATAGATCACGCTATTAATGAAGATAGAAGAGATTAAGCAGCAGAATCTTTTTTTCTTACTAAATTTTGATAAGACTCGTTCAAGTCTGTAATTAGACTACATACTTTAAACTTATATTCATTAATTTGTGAAACAGGCGTAACCTCGGCTGCAGTTCCAGTTAAAAAACATCCAACAAAATTTTTCATTTCCTCTGGCTTAATTTTTCTCTCAATTACTTTTATTCCTTTTGATTTTGCAATTTTTATAACTTCACGTCTAGTTATCCCATCTAAGAAAGAGTCAGGTATAGGCGTATGTAATTCGTTTGAGTCATTTTTAAAAAATACATTTGCTCCAGTAGCCTCAGCAATATTTCCTTCATGATCAAGCATTAAAGAATCGGTGAAACCTTGTGCTTCAGCTTCATGTTTTGATAATGTACAAATCATATACAGACCGGCTGCTTTAGTATCCCATGGAATAGTATTTGGAGCAGGTCTTCTCCAACTTGAAATATTTAATTTTATACCATTTAATTTTAGTTTAGGATCAAAATATGAGCCCCACTCCCAAGTTGCAATTGCAACATGTGTTTTATTTTTTTGCGCAGAGATAGCCATCATCTCGCTTCCTCTCCAGATAAAAGGTCTTACGTAACCATTAAGAACTTTTTGAATATTAATTATATTTTTACAAGCATCATTGATCTCTTTTTGGCTATAAGGAACTTTTATTCCCATTCTTTTTGCGGAATAGAATAGTCTATCAGTGTGCTCTTCTAATTTAAAAATTTCTCCATCATAAACTCTTTCTCCTTCAAAGACACAACTTGCATAGTGAAGTCCATGATTCAAAATATGAATATTAGCGTCTTTCCATTCAACAGTTTTGCCGTTAAACCAAATTTTACCTGTTCTTTTATCGTAGGGTATACTTTCCATTAAATGTAAATATATAGATTTTTTTTTCTTAAAAAAGTATATTCCATTTCAGGATAAGTCAATATAACTTACCATTATGAAAGATTTACTTTACTTAAAAGATGATCAAATTAAAGAGTTTATTCAATTACTTTATTACGCCTATAGAGAAACTTTCTCTGATCCTAGTGAAATTTTATCTCAAAAATATTTTGGACCTGCGCATTTAAGGGCTTTGCATTTAATTGAGAGTAATCCTGGTATAAACTTAGGAGAACTCATTTTTAAATTAAAAGTAACTAAACAAAGTCTTAATAGAGTTTTACGTGACTTAATTAAAACAAGGATGATTAAACAAATTAAGGACACAAATGATACAAGAAAAAAGAATTTGTTTTTAGATAAAGAAGGAAGAATTTTTTTTGACAGTGTATATAATTTACAAAAAAAAAGGATTTTTAATGCTCTGAAAAACTCTGGCTCTGACTCTGTAATAAAATTTAAAGAAGTTTTAAAAAAAATTATAAATGGAAAATAAATTACATATTTTAATTGTTGACGACGATGATAGAATAAGAGGTCTATTAAGAGATTACCTATCTGAAAACAATTACATGGTTTCAACCGCTGAAAATGCTGCACAAGCTAAAAAAAAATTAGAATATCTTAAATTCGATATTCTAATTTTAGATGTGATGATGCCCGGGCAAGATGGTTATGAACTTACTAAAGATATTAAAAAGGTAATGAAGATACCAATAATTTTATTAACCGCAAAAGGTGAAGTAGAAAATAGAATTAAAGGTTTAGAACTTGGGGCAAACGATTATATTGGTAAGCCATTTGAGCCAAAAGAATTATTATTAAGGATCAAAAATATAATTAAAAATGAAAATAAAATTGATTTAAAATTGATACATTCTATAGGGGAAGCAAAAGTAGATTTAAATAAAATGAATATAAACTTTAGAGGTAAAAATCAGAAAATAAATAATTCAGAGAAAAAAATTCTCATCGAGATGTTAGCTAGTCCTGGAAAAACTTTTTCGAGAGAAGAAATCAGTAAAATTTCTGGAATAATTCAGGAAAGATCAATTGATGTTATGATTACAAGATTAAGGCAAAAAATAGAAACAAATCCTAAAAATCCAAAATATTTACAAACTATAAGAGGTGCAGGTTATGTTCTCTGGATTGAGTAGATTTATAAAAATAATTTTGCCTAAAAGACTTTTCTATAGAGCCTTAATTATAGTTGCTGCACCCACTATTATTCTTCAATTAATAATAACAGTAGTTTTTTATGATAGCATATGGATTAAGGCTAATAAGAATACAACTAGATCATTGGTTGCTCAATTAAAAACGATTGAAGAAGTTTATAGAAATGACAAAAAAAACTTAGATTTTCTTACCGATAGCTATAAAAATAATTTTGATTTTGAAATAAGGATTAATACAGAAAATTTTCCTAAAATTAGTGGTGAGAGAAAATTTAGTCCAATGGATAGATCTCTTCGAAGAGAATTAAAATCAACATTTGGTAACAATAATTACTGGTTTAACACTTCTAAATTTAAAAATGCTGTTGAAATTAAAATAAGATCTGAAAAGGAGGTAATGGAGTTTTTGGTACCAAAAGAAATGGTTTCAGCTTCATCTATTAGATTGTTTGTTTTATGGACAACACTACCTTCTGTGGTTTTAATTATAATTGCTTTAATTTTTTTAAAAAATCAAACTAGGCCATTAGTAAAATTAGCTAAGGCTGCTGAAAGATTTGGAAAAGGAGATTATGTAAATGATTTTAGACCCTCTGGAGCAAAGGAAATAAGAAAAGCAGCTTATGAATTTGATAGAATGGCTAAAAGAATAAATCGCCATCTAAATCAAAGATCTGAAATGTTATCTGGAATAAGTCATGATTTAAGAACACCTTTGACTCGTTTAAAATTACAACTTGCTATGTTAAATCAAAAAGAACTTTCAAAAAAAATGTCCAAAGATATTGATGAAATGGAGAAAATGCTTAATGACTATTTACAATTTGCAAAAACGCAAGTGCAAGAGGAGACTACAAATGTAAAATTACAAGATTTGTTTAAACAAATAGAAAAAAATTTTGATAACAATAATCTTACGATTTTTTATAATGAAGATATTATTTTAAAAGCTAGATCGAAAGCTTTAAAAAGATCTTTTGAAAATATTATACAAAATGGGTTAACTTACGGTAAAAAAGTTTCAGTCAAATTAGAAAAAAGTTTGAACCGAGCTTTAATAATAGTAGAGGATGACGGTCCAGGAATATCTGAAGATGAGCATAAAAATGTCTTCAAACCATTTGTGAGATTAGATAAAAGTAGAAGTTTGAACAAATCAGGTGTCGGCCTAGGACTTGCAATTGTAGAAGATATAATTAACTCTCATGGTGGAAATATTCAGTTAGGAAAAAGCCAGTTTGATGGTCTTCAGGTCAAGATTTCTTTGCCTTTTTAGGTTTTGTTTTTTTCCGTAATTCTTTGATTATTTTATCTTGATTTTGAACTATTTTTTTCAAAACCTCGAATTCCTCTCTAGATACAACGTCTAGAGTGCTTATTATTTTATCTTTTTTAAACTTTAAATTTGTAACGATTTCCTTTTGAATATCTTTTGATGTTACAATTCCATTTTCAATAATATTAGAAATTGTCTTTAGTATTTTTTCTGAATTTCTCATAGCTTATCTTATTTGATACGTATAATAATTTCAAATATGATATAAACTTCATATGTATACCCATAATTTAGATCCTGTTTTCATTAATTTGGGGGTTTTTGATATTAGATGGTATTCTTTGGCTTACATTTTTGGAATTCTAATTGGCTGGTGGTATGGAAAAAAAATTATTTTAAGAAAATTTGAAATAATCAATTATAAATTTGATCACAATTTATTTGATGATTTAATAACTTACCTCATTTTTGCAATGATTATTGGTGGAAGATTAGGTTATATTTTTTTTTATAATTTTGAATATTATATTTCTAACCCGGTAGATATTTTTAAAATTTGGGAAGGTGGGATGTCTTTCCATGGTGCCTTGATAGGTATAATTATTGGTACATACTTATTTTCAGTTAAGAAAAATATAAAGTTACTATTTCTCTTAGATATAATTGCTTGTGTTTCGCCCATTGGAATATTTCTCGGACGAATAGCAAACTTTATAAATGGCGAGCTAGTAGGTAAAGTTACTAACGTTTATTGGAGTGTAGTTTTTCCTGGTGTAGATTTATTGCCAAGACACCCTTCTCAATTATATGAGGCATTTTTAGAGGGATTTGTTTTATTTCTAATTATGAATTTAATTATACTTAAAAAAAGATTTAAAACTGGGACTTGCTCTTTTTTGTTTTTAATTTCTTATGGAATTTTAAGAATTATTTCAGAATTTTTTAGAGAACCTGATTACCAATTAGGTTACCTTTTTAATTTATTTAGTATGGGTACTGTCTTAAGTTCCTTAATGATTGCAGTTGGTATCGTAATGCTTTTTTATAATAATAAAAAAAATGAAATCTAATATAAAATTTTTTAAAAATAGTAAAATGCTTCCAGTTGACAAATTTTTTGAAACAGTTCTTTATGATAAAAAATTCGGTTACTATAATTCTAAGAAACCTTTTGGAAAAGAGGGTGATTTTATAACAGCTCCAAAAATTTCAAGACTTTTTTCAGAAATGATAGCTTTATGGATAATATCGACCTGGGAAATATTTGGTAAACCTAAAAAAATAAATATTATCGAGCTTGGTCCTGGAGATGGTAGTCTCATGAAGGATTTAGTAGAAGTTTTTAAAAAATTTTCTGAATTTAATAACTCAAAAACAATTTATTTATATGAGAAAAGTAATTCGTTAAAGAAAGTTCAGAAAAGACAAATTCATAATTCAGATGCGAAATGGATAGATAATTTTTCTTCAATAAAAAAGGGGCCTGTAATATTTTTTGGAAACGAATTTGTAGATGCAATACCGATTAAACAATTTAAAAAAAAAAATAAAACTTTTATGGAAAAAAATTACCTTTTGGCAAAAAATAATGAGATAAGAGAGGTATATAAAAATGCGAAAAAAAAAGATGTTGAGTATATAAAATCTTTTAAAATATTAAAAAATCAAAATTTTATTGAATTTCCAAAGAATGCACTTGCTACATTGAAAGATATATCAAAAAAAATTTATGAGTTGAACGGATGTATAATGATTATTGACTATGGATATTTTAAACCAAATAACAAAAATACTCTACAATCGGTTTTTAAACATCAGAAAAATAATTTGATGAACCATTTGGGTAAAGCTGATATCACTTCACACGTAAATTTTTCTTTATTGAGTGAATTTTTCTTAACAAACAAACTTAAAGTAAAAAAAATAATTTCTCAAAAAAAATTTTTAGAAAAAATGGGAATATTAAAAAGAGCTGAAATATTAGCAAAAAATATGAAATTCAGAAACCAATCTGACTTATATTTAAGATTAAGGAGATTATTAAGTCCAAAATTAATGGGTGCACTGTTTAAAGTAATTTTAGCTTATAAATTTAAATCGAATAATTATTTTGGATTCAACTAATGTTTTACTCAAAGAGACTAAGTAAATTTAAAGATATTAAACATTGTTTTTTTTCAAGAAAAAAAGGCTTTTCTAAAGGTATATATAAAGGCCTTAACTGTGGAAGAGGATCAGGAGACAAAAAAAACCTGATTTCAAAAAACTTAAAATTTGTCTCGAAAATTATGAAGGTGAAAAAAAGCAATCTAATTTTAATGCATCAGACACATAGCAATAAAGTTAAAATGATAAACAAAAATAATTATAAAAAAAAAATATTTTCTGACGCAATGGTAACAAGACTAAAAGGAATCGCTATAGGAGTTGTGACAGCTGATTGTGTTCCTGTTTTGATTTACGATGAAAAAAATAGCACTATCGGATGTATTCATGTAGGTTGGAAAGGAGCATTTTCTGGAATTATTAAAAATACAATTTTAAAATTAAAAAGCCTGAACCCAAAAAATAAATTTTATGCAGCTGTTGGGCCGTGTATCGGCAAGAATAGCTATGAGGTAGATCTAAAATTTTTTAAAAGATTTTTAAAAAAATCAAAAAAATATAGAAAATATTTTGTTTATAAAAATAAAATGAAGAAGTTATTTAATTTAAGAAAATTCGTCACTGATAAACTTTTAGAACTAAATGTGAAGATAGATCAGGTTAATTATGACACTTTTAAAGATAAGAGTAACTTTTTTAGCTTTAGGCGATCGACAGTACTCAAACAAAAGGATTATGGAAGGTGTATTTCAGTGATAAGGTTAATTTAGATTAAATTTGAAAACTCTAGCAAATAATTGTATAATAAATAAATTTCATGAAAATTTTATCTGGAACTAGCAATTTAAGGCTTAGCAAGGATATTTCTAAAAATCTTAAACTTAAATTAATTAATACAAACATAAAAAGGTTTGCAGATGGAGAAATTTATATTGAAATTAACGAAAATATAAGAGGCAACAGTGTTTTCGTAATACAGTCAACTTCAAATCCTGCAAATGATAATATTATGGAACTTCTTTTAGTAGTTGATGCTCTGAAAAGGTCATCGGCTAAAACTATCACTGCTGTAATTCCTTACTTTGGTTATGCAAGACAAGATAGAAAGGTTGCTCCTAGGACATCAATATCAGCGAAAGTAGTAGCAAATTTAATTTCTAATGCTGGTGCTACAAGGGTAGTAACTGTAGATTTACATGCTGGTCAGATACAAGGTTTTTTTGATATGCCCGTAGATAACTTGTACACTGCTCCTTTGTTTGCAAAATACATCAAAAAAAAACTTGGTTCAAAAAAATTAATTTGTGTCTCGCCTGACGTTGGAGGTGTTGCTAGGACAAGATCTTTGGCTACAAGAATTAAAGCAGACCTAGCTATAATAGATAAAAGAAGACCTTCCCCAGGAAAGTCTGAAGTGATGAATATCATTGGTAATGTTAAAAACAAAACTTGTATAATTGTAGATGACATAATTGATAGTGGAGGAACTATTGTTAACGCCGTAGAGGCACTTAAAAAAAGTGGTGCAAATGAAGTTTACGTTTTTATAACTCATGCTGTTTTAAGTGGTGATGCAGTTAAAAAAATTAAAAATTCAAAAATTAAAAAATTGATTATTACTGACACAATTGACAACTCTCAAAAAATTAAAAATAATAATAAAATTGAGGTGTTATCAATTGCCTCACTTATGTCAGAAGCTATTAAAAGAATAGCTAATTCTAATTCAGTTTCAGATTTATTTAATTAACGCTTGTTTTAGAACAAATCTTGAGTTATATACCACTTTCAATAAAATTATGACTTATCTAAAAGCTACTAAAAGAGATAATTTATCTTCAGGGGCAAATAATAGATTAAGAGCTGCTGGATCAATACCTGCGATTTTATATGGAGGTAAAGAAGCTAATCAAAATATTTCCGTAAGTAAAAAAGAAATTTCAACTATAATTAACTCTGATACATTTCTTTCAAAAGTTTTAGAAATAGAAGTAGATGGTAAAAAAGAAAGAGTTATACCAAGAGATGTTGCATTCCATGCTGTTTCTGAGGAACCAGTCCACATTGATTTTATGAGAATAGTTTCGGGTAAAAAAATTATTTTAGAAATACCTGTAAAATTTATAAACCATCCAGACTCCCCTGGTTTAAAAAGAGGTGGAGTGTTAAACATTGTTCGAAGAAAAGTTGAACTTAAATGCCCTGGTGAAAATATTCCCGATGAAATTGTAGTTGACTTGACCGGCACTGATATAGGTACAAGCATTAAGATTTCCTCTGTAAAACTACCAGAAAATATTTTACCAACTATAACAGATCGTGACTTTGTTGTAGCCACTGTAGCGGCTCCAACAGTAATTAAAGAACCAGAAAAACCTGCTGAAGAAACTCCAGCAGAAGGCGCAGAAGGAGAAACACCAGCTGAAGGTGCGGAGGCAGCTGCTAAAGATGGAGAGACTGCTAAAAAAGATGATAAGGCAAAAGATGGTGCTCCTGACAAAAAATCTCCCGATAAGAAACCAGAAGATAAAAAACCTGTAGAGAAAAAATAATTAATATGCTTTTACTTGTTGGATTAGGAAATCCAGGCTCTAATTATACAAACACAAGACACAACATTGGTTTTAAAATAATAGACGCAATTAATTCACATTTCAAACTTTCAAAACAAAAACCAAAATTTAAAGGACTGCTAACAACTGGAAATATAGATGAAAAGAAAATTTATGCAATTAAACCGCTTACATTCATGAATAATTCGGGAACAGCAATAAAAGAACTTATGGATTACTTTAAAATCAATGCAAAAGATGTAATAGTATTTCATGATGATATGGATATCGACTTTGGTAAAATTAAAGCCAAATTTGGTGGAGGTAGTGCGGGTCATAACGGGATAGAGTCAATAGATAAATTTATAGGCAAGGATTATTCAAGAGTGAGAATAGGTATAGGTCATCCAAAACAAAAAAAGAAGGTAAACAATCATGTACTTGAAGATTTTAAAGATGATGAAGAAGAGAGAATTAAGGAAATCACTGAAAATATTGTTAAACAAATACCCACTTTAATTGATAAAAAAATTGATCTCTTTTCAAGTAAAGTAAACCAAAACCTTAATGGGATTTAAGTGCGGAATAGTTGGCTTGCCAAATGTTGGTAAATCAACTTTATTTAACGCTTTAACTGCATCTAAAAATGCTGAAGCAGCAAATTTCCCTTTCTGTACGATTGACCCAAATATTGGTATTGTTGACGTAATTGATGAAAGATTAGATCAATTAGCTAAGCTTTCAAATTCAAATAAAAAAATATATACAAATATAACATTTGTTGACATAGCTGGTCTAGTTAAGGGTGCATCAAAAGGTGAAGGTCTTGGTAATAAATTTCTTTCACATATTAGAGAAGTAGATGCGATAATACATTTAGTTAGGTGTTTCGACTCAGAAAAAATCACCCATATTAACTCAAAAATAAGCCCTTCAAGTGATTTAGAAACTATTAAGACAGAAATAGTTTTATCTGACCTTGATATTGTTCAAAAAAAACTTGAAAAAGGTAAAAAAAAACTTCTTGGGAGCAAAGAAATTAAGATTTTAGAAGAGAAATTAGGTGAGCTTGATAACAATCAAGAAGTAACGATTAACAATGAGGAAGAAAATAAATATTTATCTAGTTTAGGTTTATTAAGCATTAAACCTAAAATAATTGTATGTAATGTAGATGAAGATAATTTATCTAAAGGAAACCAATATACTGAAGAAGTAAAAAAAAAATATCCTGATGAAAAAATAATAAATATCTGTGCTGACATTGAAGATCAACTTTCAGGTTTGGATAAAAATGAAAAAGAAGCTTTTATGCAAGATATTGGTTTAAACAAAACTGGATTAAATCAATTAATAAAAGAGGGATACGATCTATTACAATTAGATACTTTTTTTACTTCAGGTCCAGAGGAGAGTAGAGCTTGGACTGTAAGAAAAAATACTCTTGCTCCAAAAGCAGCTAGTATCATTCATACAGATTTTGAAAAAAACTTTATTAGGGCAGAAACTGTTTCTTGTGAAGATTTTATAAAATACGGCAATGCAGAAAAATGTAAAGAAAATGGAAAGTTAAGAATTGAAGGAAAAGATTATATTGTAAAAGATGGTGATGTTTTATACTT
>MDTA01048428.1_pt1 | contig 10150 bp, 6 predicted proteins | sample 811151 | NCBI WGS metagenome assembly MDTA01 (sample SAMN05326648, study PRJNA326480) | marine metagenome | isolation source: seawater | place: Indian Ocean: South | collected 2010 | reverse complement strand
CTCAGGCTCATGTCACTTCTTAGGATGACCTTTCTTGAAAGAGGAATGCGAATTGGATTCTCCTCTTCTCCTGATTCTCCCTATTTTCTCCCCCGTGAAGACCCATCTCCCCGCTGCCGTCGCAGTCTTTTCGGCCTTGGCCTGGGCAAGTTTGCCTGCCGCTGAGCCCAAGTCCCATGACTGGCCCGTCTACCTTGGTGGCAAGGAGCGCAACCTGTATTCCCCGTTGGCTCAGATCAACCGCGAAAATGTGCATTCCCTCAAGCAGGCCTGGAGCTACAACACCGGCCAGAAGGCTGAGTACCAGGCCAACAACCTGATCATCCGGGGAGTCCTCTACACCCCCACCGCTACCCGTGAGATCGTGGCCCTTGACGCAGCGACGGGTGAGACCATCTGGAAATGGGATCCCGGCCAGGAGAAGACCGGGCGCGGACGGCAGCGACAACGTGGGCTGGTTTACTGGGAAAATGAACAAGGCGAAGAGCGACGACTCCTGACCGGGGTCAAGGGACACCTGTTTGCCGTTGACCCTGACACCGGGAAAACCATCCGGGAATTTGGCGAGAACGGGTCCATCAACCTGGGATCCGGACTTAACACCCCGGGAGTCATCTACCGGGACCTGGTTATCGTGGGAGGGGTTGGAGGCGTGGGGGCTGTTCGCGCCTACGACGTGCGAACCGGTAAACGCCGGTGGATCTTCAACCTCATCCCCCGCCCCGGGGAATTCGGTCATGACACCTGGCCCCCTGACGCCTGGAAAACTGCTACTGGAACCATGCCCTGGTGCGGCCAGTCCCTCGATGAAAAGCGAGGGATTGTCTACGTTGCCACCAAGACTGCCGAACCAGACTTTTACGGAGGGAAACGCCACGGCATGAACCTCTTCGCAAACTGCCTGCTGGCTCTCGACGCCGCAACTGGGAAACGAGTCTGGCATTTTCAGATCGTCCATCACGACCTTCTCGACAAGGACCTCGCCTGTCCTCCCGTTCTTCTGACGGTCACCCACAAAGGAAAAAAGGTCGATGCCGTGGCACAGGGAACGAAACACGGACTGCTCTTTGTCTTCAATCGTGTCACGGGGGAGCCCCTCTGGCCCATTGAGGAGCGTCCTGTTCCCCAGTCAGATCTTGTCGGTGAACAAGCCTGGCCAACTCAACCCTTCCCCACCAGGCCCGCCCCCCTCATGCGCCAGCGTTATACCGAGGCTGACGCGTCAAACATCTCCCCCGCTACCCATCAACTGACTCTCGACCGCATCAGGGCATCCCCCAATTTCGGCCCCTTCCCTGCGCCAAGCCTGAAGGAGACCATCATGTTTCCTGGCTTCGACGGAGGAATGGAATGGGGTGGAGGAGCAGCAGATCCGGACGGCATCTACTACGTCAACATCAATGAAATGCCCTGGATTGTACAGATGATCGAGACCAGGAGAGCCGACGGGACCGGACTGGCAGGCGGTGAACGGGACTACCTGATCAACTGCAGCGCATGCCACGGAGTTGATCGCAAGGGCAACGTGGCCGCGGGGTTCCCTCCCCTTCTTGATATCGGAAAGCGGAAATCGCGGGCCGAAATCGAAAAAATCACACGTGAAGGGGCAGGGCGAATGCCCCCCTACGCCTCCATGCCTGAGAACAAGCGCAAGGCCATCCTCGATTATATTCTTAATGTTCCTCCACGCACCGGAGAGAAGGTGGAACAACCCAACCAGCCTTCCTACGCATTTGGAGGCTTCCGGCGTTACCTGGACCCGGAAGGCTACCCCGCGATCAAGCCACCCTGGGGCACTCTCAATGCAGTGGATCTCAACACCGGCGAAATCAAGTGGAAGGTCATCCTCGGCGAATACCCTGAACTCACCAAAAGAGGAATCCCGCCAACCGGAACCGAGAACTACGGAGGCCCGGTGGTAACTGCTGGCGGACTGATCTTCATCGGTGCTACCGCCGATGAAACCTTCCGGGCTTTCGACAAGGATACCGGAAAGATCCTCTGGAAAGCGACACTCCCCTTCGGAGGAAACGCCACCCCCAGCACCTACATGGTGGACGGGCGCCAGTATGTCGTTATCTCGGCGGGAGGAGGGAAATCAAACCGACCCCGCGGGGGGATGCTGGTAGCCTTCGCCCTGCCGGATTAAGAAACAGCAACTCTCCCGGGTCGACGTCCTGAGAGCCTGCCGGAGAGCCCCCTGCTAACCTCCCTTGTTGGCGGGACCAATCAACTCGACAAAGTTCCCATCCGGATCACGGAACACAGTCAGAAGATTGCCTCCTCCGATAGGCGCCGGGGTCTTGCCAAGGGTCTTGACGCCCGCCTTCTTCAGGCGCGCCATGACCTCTGACATGTCATTGACGAAAAGGGTCAGATAGGAAACCCCAAGAGTACTGTGGATAAACTCCTGATCCGGAGCCTTACCCTGAGCCTTGGGAAAGGCCATCATCTTGAGCTTGGATGACGGCTTTCCAGGAGCATTGGTGGCCACGAAAACACGAGCGGTAACATCCTGGTTATCGGTCAATCCGAAATCACCCGTTACTTTTCCGGGAACCTTGAATCCATTGACCTCTTTCAGACCCACAACCTCCACATAGAACTTGGCCGACTGGTCGAGATCCCGGACAACCAGTCCGAAATCAATAACTCCATTGGAATAAAGCTCCTTGGAATGATCATCCGCAGAGACGGCAAGGGGAAGGCTCAGGGCCACGGCGCATACAAGACAGGCTTTCCTAAACATGATGTAGTTACGGTAAGGGGGGACGGAAGATACTCACAAGAAGTTTGTTCCAGATCACACCTCCCTGTTTATCCGAAGAGCTCCATGACCGGCTCCGTCACCCCATCCGGCGTTACGTAGAAGGGGCGCTGCTCTACCGTGTAATGATGATCGTGGGAGATTCCGAGGGCCCGGTAGATGCTGGCATGCAGTTGCTGGGTGGTTACCGGGTCCTTCACGGTGGTGCAGGGGCGTTCGTCGGCGGTTTCTCCATAGACAAATCCCTTCTTCACACCTCCACCAAAGAGGAGAACACTTCCTGCACCCGTGAAGTGACGGTGCATCCCGTAGTGCTGCGGGCCATCGATCCTCGGAGGGACGTTGACCTGGTCCTTGACCCTCTTCTCCGGTTTGCCCTCCATCATCATGTCCCGACTGAACTCGCTGGCCACCACGATGAGAGTTCGATCGAGAAGCTTCCGTGCCTCGAGATCGAGAACCAGCTGGGCGATCGGCGCATCGATCATCTGCTTCAGCTCCTTCATCCGGGTATGCCCGTTGTCGTGGGTATCCCAGTATTTAAATGGGTAATATCCGTGCGTCACCTCGATGAACCGGGCGCCGGCCTCCGTGAGCCGCCGGGCGAGCAGACAACCCAGCCCAAACCGCCCTCCCACCTTGTATGTATCATAGCTTTCCTTTGGCTCGAGACTCAGGTCGAAGGCCTTGCGTGCCTTTGGGCTGGAAAGCAACCGATGAGCATTGTCGATCGACTTCAGCAGGGAATCCCGCTGGTGCTCGGATCCATGCTGCTGGATCGGGCTATCCGCCAGAAGCTTCCGGTAGGCCTGGTAACGCTTGGCAAAACGTTCGTCACTCATTCCCGGGGGAGGCTTCACCGCCTCCACTGCCTGATCCGGCTCCACGAGAAAAAAGGGTCCAAACTCACTCCCGAGGAATCCAGCCGTGTGAAAAGCCTTCAGGGACTCCTTTTCGCCACCATCAAAGGTCTGCCCGATATCGATGAAAGCCGGAAGATCAGGATTCAAGGGCCCCAGGGTCCGGGAAACCCACGATCCGATATGCGGCGCCGCCACCGTCAGGGGTGGCTCATAGGCAGTATGCCAGTGATACTGGTGCCGACTGTGCAGGATAAAGCCCAGGTCAGCAGCACGGTAGGTCTTGATCAGGGTGCCGCGGTCCATGACCCGGCCGATCTTCTCCAGGCCTTCGGTAAACTGCAGACCATCAACCACGGTATCGACCGCGGGGAAGGTCGAAAGAACCTTCTTGGGATCAAGTCCCTTTTCGTAGGGAACATAACGCTTCGGATCAAAGGTATCCGTACTGGCCATTCCTCCACCCATCCAGAGCACGATCACGGTATCGGCTGTCGCATTGAGCGAACCAGCCTTCGCCTTGGCCGCAGCGGTCGTGGCGGGATAACCAGCACCCAGCGCTCCGAGGGTGGCCGCCGAGGCGGAGGAAAGAAAATCACGTCGGTTGGTGGGATTATTCATGTCGGTTGCTTCGCGAAATAGGCTGCTATTGGATTAACTGGAACTCCGGATGCATGACGAGCATCCACAAAAGGTCTTCAACTCCCCTGGCCGTCAGGGGGTCCCCCACCACCTCCAGGGCTGATGCCAACTCCCGGCCCGAAGGCTCCCGCCCGAAAGCACTGGCAAAAAGATCGCTCACCAGGACCCCCGAAGGACGTCCTGAACCCATCCACGCCTTCCCTCCCTTGGCTACCAGGTCGGCTACGGATCTCCCATTGGACAACTCAATGAACTGCGCAGTGGTCGCAGCAGATTCCCGACGGGTAACGACCACGTCTCGCTTTGGCCTTCCAAGGGTCCGCATGAGACGGTCCAGGTTGCGGGATCCCGCGCGCTTCCTCCCTGTCCCCCTCGCATTCCCAGCAGGTTTCGCACTGGCTGCCAGGATCACCTGGTCCAACCCGTCGAGAAACTGCTCGGCGGACATTCTCCGCACCACCGGACCACGAAAGACAAAATCTTCCGCATCAGGATCAAGGGCTACCGCAGGCCTCTGGTATGCCCGCGAGGTGAGGAGAAGCTTCATCGTGTGCTTCAGATCATAGCCATGCTCCGCAAAATCCACCGCAAGCCAGTCCAGAAGATCCTGATTCCAGGTTGGATTATCCATTTCATCAACCGGCTCAATCAATCCATGACCGAAGAATATCGCCCAGAGGCGATTGACCATGGTGCGTGCCAGGCGCCCGTTCTTGGGTGAGGTCATGACCTCCGCCAGTTGCTCAATACGCTTCCCTGCAGGCGCGGAAGCATCAATTCTTCCGAGTTCTGGATAAAGAAAGGCTGGATCTGCCTTCTCTCCGGTTGGCTTGTCACAACGATGAATATCGAGGGGCCCACCAGCAAATATCGCCGCAAAGGAATAGGTCTGCTTCAGGGTCCAGTCGTTGATGAAGGAATCGTGACAGGACGCACACTTGATATTCAAACCCATGAACACCTGCGCCACGTTCTGCGCTGCCTGCATCTCGGTAACCTGGGAAGCATTTACCGTACCTCGCCAGGCAACTCCCTTGATAAATCCATCAGATCCACCCACCGGCTTGATTAGCTCCCGCACGATCTGGTCATACGGTTTATTTTCGGAGAGCGAAGCTTTCAGCCATCCCGTAATCGGCTTCCCACCTCCTCCGTGGTACTGGCGGGTATAGCTGTTTCGGAGGCTGTCATTCCAGAAGCTCACCCAGTGCTCCGCATAGTGTTCCTTGTCAGCGAGAAGGTCCGCCACCAGTCGAGAGCGCTTGTCAGAGCGCCCGTCAGCCTTGAAGGCCTTCAATTCTGCAGCGGTCGGCAGCAACCCAAGCGTATCAAGAAAGACCCGGCGCGCGAAAATCTCGTCGCTCACCAGGGCAATCTCCGAAACCTTCTCCTTCCTGTAATAGGAAGCCAGCAGGCGGTCGACCGGGTTTGCTTCCGGACCAGACGGGAGCTCCACCCGGCGTGGGGCGACCGGGGCATTCCGGAACCTCCCAAAAGTAAACCCCTTCTCCCATTGCATCCCCTGGTCAATCCACGTCCGAAGGATGGAAACCTCCCCCAGACTCAAGGGATCACCCTTGACCGGCATTCGTTCATCGGGATCGTTGCTCAGAAGCAGTTGAATCAGAAGACTCTCCGCGCTTTTCCCCTCAACCACGGCTGGTCCACTGTCACCCCCTCCCACGAAGGAATGGATGTGATCCATATTGAACCCTCCCTTGCGCTTCCCCTCCGCATGGCACTTGGTGCAGTTCCGCGCAAGAATGGGCTTAACGTCCTTTGCAAAGTCAATCTTGCGGGAAAGCACCGGGGGCATCTCCCGGGGCGCAACCTCCTCCGCGGCAGCTGACAGGGCTGACAGAATCCCCCATATCGCAAATACGGTGGAGAAGAAGAGGAACGGCGATCGTGACATGATGGGTTCAGGGCCTCTGGACCTGCCCTTGATACGGCAGGATCCCATATTTGTCAGTCCGGATTACGGGTGAGTAGCTCCCTCTGTCCGGATATATCCTCTGGTCGTGCTACTTCCTCGCGGATTTCCGCCGATTCCTGAAGTCTTCCCTGGTTACTTCGATCCCCGGGAGCGCATCGATAGGATGCTCGTTCCATGGGTCACGATCCCACACCCTCCCGTGATGACCCGTTTAACCGGGAGACCACTTTCTGGATCGTGGGTTAGTGCGTCATCGGTCATCTTCTGCTCCACCTCGAACCGGCGGGGCTTTTCCTCGGGATTTTCCGGAATGGTTTCGTATACGTAGGTAGCCATCGTTCTCGACTGGTAGTGCTTTACTGGCCAAGAGACTACTCCCCATGGACCGCCTGATGCAAACCGAGAAGATAGAAACCAAATCCCCATGAAACTGGACCGACACGGAAGGTTCATCGGCAGGAGACTGAGGAACGATCGCTTCTTCTGGTTCATTCTTGCCGCTCTCGCCATCAGCCTGGCGTGGTGGTTCCTTGACTCGAACAATTCCGGTTCATGGCGCGGTGCAGGCCACAAGACCGGGCATGTCGGCCCCGAAGATCTTACCGAAATATCCGGAATAGTATTAAGCAGACGTAATCCGGGCATCATCTGGACCCACAACGACTCTGGGGGAGGACCACGGATATTTGCCCTGCAGACAGACGGATCTCCCGCTGGCGTTTTCTCACTCGATAATGCCGTTGCCATCGACTGGGAAGACATTGCCATCGGACCGGGACCATCAGACCAAACCGATTACCTCTACCTCGCCGATTCCGGGAATAACAACCTGTCACGGAACACAATTACCATCTACCGCGTCCCGGAACCCCTCCTTGAGAACAGGAACCCCTCCTACGGTCGAACATTGACCACTGTCGAGGCCCTGACCTTCCGCTTCCCTGAGGCTCCTCAGGAATGCGAGACTTTACTGGTGGACCCTCTCACTTCCGACATTTATCTCGTGAGCAGGAACCGGAGATCCATCGGGCAGGAGACCGCCCTTGTGTTTCGCGCCGCGGGCCCCCACCAGAGCGGAGTCACCAGAACTCTTGAACTGGTTGCCAGCTTCTCCACCCCTGCCAGCATCAAGGGGGGAGACATTTCCCGGGATGGTAGCTTGGTCCTGCTTCGCGCCCACTCACCGCAACGTCCGGGCAGTGCGCTCCTCTGGAGACGGGGGACGGACAAAGCTCCCCTCCACAACGTGTTCAGAGAAGCTCCGCGCGATTTCCCAGTGCGCGGGGAGCCACAGGGAGAGGCAATCGCCTTCTCTCCGGATAGCAACTTCTGCTTCACAATCGGAGAGGGGCTCAACGCCCCCATCTACCGTTACAAGGTCCCCCCAATGGATACCAACCGATGAGAAGAGGGAACCCGCTATCTTTCCTTTACCCTGCACTGATGTTTAGTGTTCTTAAGAACACGTATGAACGTGAATAACCTGAGGATTTTGGCGATAGCCATGGCCTTCCGAATCAGTAAGGTAGATTTAACCAACTAGATAATTCTCTCCGCCATGCTGACCATCACAGGGACAAAAGGAGAAGCATTCTGCGACGGGATGACCCGCCGGGGGTTTCTCAGGATCGGGGCGCTCGGAATGGGAGGAGCGGCTCTACCACAAATCCTGCAAGCCGAATCGGGACCCAGGAGCAAGCCGCTTGATCACAAGGCGGTCATCATGATCTTCCTTGCCGGCGGTCCACCTCACCAGGACATGTGGGACCTCAAGATGGAAGCTCCCTCCGGTGTCCGCGGCGAGTTCAAACCCATCTCGACCAATGTTCCGGGCATCCAGATCTGCGAGCTGTTCCCGCAGATGCCAAAGATGATGGACAAGTTCTCCGTGATCCGCTCGATGGTTGGAGCCGGAGGCGGCCATGATGCAGTACAATGCCTAACGGGGCGCAAGCCCCAGGGCCCCCAGCCTCCCGGGGGCTGGCCCAGCATCGGATCGGTGCTCTCGAAACTGGAGGGTCAGGTCACTCCCGGGGTTCCTTCTTTCCTCGGGCTATCCCCCAAGTGCGGACATGACCAATGGGGTGACCCGGGCAAACCGGGCTTTCTTGGACCCTCCCACGCAGCCTTCTCTCCCTTCCGGGGAGGGGGAAAGGAGGACATGATCCTCAAGGACATCAGCATCGAACGCCTCGCAGACCGCAAATCTCTTCTGAAATCCTTCGACAGATTCAGACGCGACGTCGACGGCTCCGGCGCGATGGAAGGGATGGATACCTTTACCGAACAGGCTTTCGGGGTCCTGACTTCAAGCCGCCTCGCAAAGGCCTTCGACCTCAGTGAAGAGGATCCCGACATTGTGGAGCGCTACGGAAAGGGAACTGAAAAACTCACCGCAGACGGCCCTTGGAAGAGACTTGATCAGTTCCTCATGGCCCGCCGGCTCGTGGAGGCCGGTGCCCGCTGCGTGACCCTCGGATTCAGCCGCTGGGACTGGCACGGTGGGAACTTCAAACGTGCCCGCGAGGACTTTCCTCTGCTTGATCAGGGCATAACCGCCCTCGTGCAGGATCTGCACGATCGTGGAATGGAAAAGGATGTCAGCGTCGTTGTCTGGGGTGAATTTGGACGCACTCCAAAAATCAACAAGGACGCCGGCCGGGATCACTGGCCAAAAGTCTCTACTGCTCTCCTTGCGGGCGGGGGCATGAACCACGGACAGATCATCGGTTCAACCACCCGCGATGGAGGAGAAGCCGATGAGCGTCCGGTGGAGTTCCCCGAAGTCTTTTCATCCCTTTACCACTGTCTGGGCATCGATGCCCGGCGGACTACGGTAGATGACCTTTCAGGGCGTCCACGCTTTCTTGTAGAAAGTGAACACGCTCCCATGCCCGAACTCGTTGGATAAGCCACCCATCCCTGCCTGTGAGAACCACCATTACCCTTTGCTGCAGCCTCGCCCTCGCGGCCACATCACCCCAAAGCGACGCTCAGGATTCCAGCCCGGATCCCGGAGCTGCCACTCCCGCCACGGAGGCCCCCGCCTCCCCTGTCCTTTCCTGGAGTAGTGACCGGGAGATCACCTTGACCGGTCCGCACGCTCTCCATCAACTCGTCCTCACCGCTCGTCTCAATAATGGGCTCGATCTGGATATCAGCGCGCAGGCCAGTTACTCTGTCGACCCTCAGGGTATCATCGAGGTTTCAGACGATGGTCTGATCCGGGTAACCGGCAATGGAGAGGCCGGCATCACGGCCACTTACGAGGGAGGATCCATCAGTCGCCGCATCAAGGTGCACCGCGCCGGGGACGTCATCCCAATCAGCTTTCCCAATGAGATCGTACCCATCTTCAGCCGTCACGGCTGCAACGGCGGGGGATGCCACGGGAAGGCGGAGGGACAGAACGGCTTCAAGCTCTCCCTCTTCGGTTACGAACCGGAGGACGATCATGGATACCTTGTGCAGGAAGCACGTGGACGACGTATTTTCAGGGCCTCACCCCGTCATAGTCTACTGCTTCTGAAGGGCAGCGGGGAACTTCCCCATCAGGGAGGATCCCGCCTCGGCAGGGACAGTGATGACTACCGGACCCTCGTCCGGTGGATTCGCCAGGGTCTCAGCTACGGTCCAGAGAGCGATCCTACCGTAAAGAAAATCGCTGTCGAACCGCAGGAACGCCTCACTCGTGCAAATGCGGTTCAGCAACTCCGGGTGGTCGCCTACTTCAGCGACGGCACTTCCAAGGATGTCACCCGCATTGCGCAGTATGAAACCAATGACGAGGAAATGGCCATGGTAGATGACAAGGGGTTGGTGACCATGCACGACCGCCCGGGAAGCACCTCGGTTATGATTCGTTTCCAGGAGCACGTCGATGTGTTCCGGGCCACCATTCCTCTCGGGGCCCCGGTCGACAATCTGCCTCCATCGGAAAACCTG
>MDTA01070281.1_pt1 | contig 10152 bp, 6 predicted proteins | sample 811151 | NCBI WGS metagenome assembly MDTA01 (sample SAMN05326648, study PRJNA326480) | marine metagenome | isolation source: seawater | place: Indian Ocean: South | collected 2010 | reverse complement strand
TTCCATTTGCTTTCCTACGTACTCATCGAAGTCACGGATAGGCTTAACATCAACTTGTGAACCTGGAAGGAATGCTTCTAGGCCAAACACGTCAACAATAAGTCCACCTTTTGTTCTACACTTAACAGTACCTTGAATGATTAGATCCTCATCCTTAGCTTCGTTAATCTTACCCCATGCCTCGTATACACGAGCAGTACGGTGACTAACAACAAGCTGACCGTTAGCATCTTCTTGCTTTTCAACAAATACAGCAACTGCATCTCCTGGCTTAAGGTCTGGGTTGTATCTGAACTCAGAAGCAGAGATGACACCCTCTGACTTATAGCCAATGTTTACAACGATTTCCTTCTTGCCAACAGTTATAACAGTACCAGAAACAACTTGCTTATCCTCGATTAGAGTAAGGTTAGCTTCGTAAAGGTTCTCAAGTCTTGCTCTTTCCTCTGCTGATATAGTGTCATCAGAATCATCGATCGCGTCCCAATCGAAATCACCCGATGGTACAGCAAGCTCGCGTGGTTCTGCAGGTTTAACTTCTTCTTCTTTAACTTGTGTAGCGTTCTCTTCAGCTACTGGTGCAGTGTCTTTAACTGCTTCAGCCTGAACTGCTTCATCAACTTTTGCGTCTTCTGCAGCTTCAGCTTTTTTAGCTTCGCTCATGCGATTCTATGTAATTGTATGATAAGCCTTAGTGAGGAAGGCTATCAGATTTTAATCAGTGGACAATCCTCACTGTTGCCCAAATCGAGGGCGCAAATATACTATTAGACGTAGTTAACTACAACTTATTCAATCACTAACTTAAGTGTCTCTCCGTTTTTAGACCTCAAAACATAAGTTCCTGGAGCAAAGTCCATTGTGTTAAATAGACCTGGCTGAAGTGTTGCAACCTTTCTGCCTGTTATGCCAGACACTTCCGTCACCTTGTTAATTCTAATGAATTCGCCACGATCAACGGGATTAGGGTAAGCATTCAGAGAATCAACATCTACCTGAGAAACGCTTGATGTACAAACATTACAGTACTCAGGCGTCGTAGTTCCAACTACGAATTCTCGCCAATCTCCGTATCCATCAGAATCCCGTCCCCAAGAATAATCAAGTGGAATTGCTCCAAAATGCACAGAATCTGCAATTGTAAAGCCATCAATTGAACGAAGAACTAAGGCTTCTCCGTCGCTGTTGAATTTAAAATTGGTGTGATTCCACCCTTCTGAGTTGTCTTCGTCAGCGAAAATTAGCACAAACTCACCTGGAGCTAAAGTCGTTGAATCAGGTACTCCTAATGGGAATTGATATTTAGTTGGCTGATTTAATCTGTCGGTAACGTAGTATCCGCCGAGGTCAACAGGAACCGTACCAGTGTTCATTATTTCAAACCAGTCTTCAGCTGCTCCTGTGAAGTCAGTGGTGTCAAGAAGGTTAGCACTTTGCAGTTCATTGATAACTACTGAACCAGGTGGGATAACGAACAGTGAGTTAGTTACTCGAGGCGTAGGGATGTTGAACCATTGTGATTCAGGAGAGCCGTCGACTTGTCGTCCCCAGCTAACGTCAACAGTGCCGGATTGGTAATTGTACGAAGCAGCCTCTAGGCCGTCTGGGCCAGTGAGAGTGATATCGGTAGCCGTGCTAGATGGAGTGAAGCCCATGTGGTGGCCACCTTCAGAGGGTTCACCGTCGAGCCACAGTAAAAGAAAGCCCTCCGCTTCTACCGTAAGATCGTAGGGAGCGTCTGAGGGTAAGGTGTAGGTCAAGCCTTCGGAGTTAGAAAGCGTGTAAGAGCTGAGGTTTACTTGGAAAGTGTTGGGGTTGTATACTTCGAGCCAAGAATCTGTTTCGAAAGACTCATCGACTAGATTCATCTCATTGTCGATGAGGATTTCATTGATGTAAAGAAGCGGAGTTGTTGGTGTTATGTAGGCGTTGTCGTCGTCAATGGTGTGTATGTCGAAGTACATCCATGAATCGCAGCCGTCGCACTCTCTGCCGTAGCTAACGTCGGTTTGTTGGGGTGGGAATACTATGGAGTCGATGATTGTAACACCGTCTTGTGCTGTTAGGTATATGCCTTCGCCGTCAGGTGATAGTTTGAAGTTAGCGTGGTCTTCCCCTTGTTCTTCGTCGTTATCAAGCCAAACCACCATATGCCCACCAGGCGTAATCGTAGTGATACCTGGATTAGTATTTGGGAACTGCCACTTAGTTAGGTTGTCTTCTCTGTCGCTCAGATAGTATCCAGCAAGGTTGAGTACGCCTCCTTCATGGTAAATTTCAACCCAATCATCAGATTCAAAGAAATCGTCAAATGCAGCAACTTGATTGCTGGCCATAATTTCGTTGATGTAGGTTTGGGCTTTAGCCTCAAGTCCATTATAAACTAATAAAATCAGTGCTAATAAGCTAATTCTTCCTTGCATAGTATAAAAATATATTCGAAAATTACTAAACCTTAGGTCTACTAGCATCCAAGTAAGTAATTTTACATGCAAATAAATATCAAACATGGCTCACGGCACATTCCAAGTACCTTATCCGGTAAACGAACCAGTATTATCATACGCTCCTGGATCTTCTGAAAGAGAAGAACTTCAGGCTATGTATAAAAAGATGTACTCTCAGGACCCTATTGACGTTCCTATGTACATAGGCTCAGATGAAGTAAGAACTTCTGATAAGAGACCAATGTCTCCCCCACACGATCACAATAAATTCCTTGGGCACTTTAACTACGGAGATGCTTCTCACGTTGAAGCAGCAATTAATTCTGCTCTAGAGGCTAGAACTAAGTGGGCAGCATATTCTTACGTTGAAAGAGCAACAATCTTTTTAAAGGCAGCTGACTTAGTTGCTGGGAAATACAGAGCTAAACTGAATGCTTCAACTATGCTTGCACAGTCTAAGAACTGTTTCCAAGCTGAAATTGATGCTGCATGTGAGCTAAGTGATTTCTTGAGATTCAATGCATACTTTGGACAGCAGATCATGGAGATGCAGCCAGAGAGTGCTGACGGAATTTGGAATAGAACTGAATACAGAGCGCTTGAAGGTTTCGTATTTGCTGTTACTCCTTTCAACTTCACTGCAATCGCTGCAAACCTTCCTTCTTGCATGGCTCTTATGGGCAATGTTGTTGTGTGGAAGCCTGCAGATTCCCAGATCTACAGTGCACAGGTTCTTATGGAGATCTTCAAAGAAGCTGGTGTTCCTGATGGTGTAATCAACATGATCACAGTTGATGGACCTGTAGCAGGAGACGTTGTGTTTAACCACCCTGACTTCTCAGGCCTTCACTTCACTGGTTCGACTACTGTATTCCGCCACCTTTGGAAGACTATTGGGGAGAACATAGCTAAGTATAAGACTTACCCAAGAATCGTAGGTGAGACTGGAGGTAAGGATTTTGTAGTAGCTCACTCTAGCGCTAAAGTTGATGCTGTTGTTGCAGGACTTGTTAGAGGTGCGTTTGAGTTCCAAGGCCAAAAGTGCTCAGCAGCCTCACGAGCGTACATTGCAAGCGATATTTGGCCAGAGGTTAAAGAAAAGCTTGTAGCTGAAGTTGCAACTCTTAAGATGGGATCACCTGAAGACTTCTCGAATTTCGTAAACGCAGTTATCGATGCTCGTTCATTCGATAAAATCAGCTCTTACATCGATTACGCTAAAGGTCAAGATGATTGCGAGATTATTTGTGGTGGTAACTACGACAACTCTAAAGGCTACTTCGTTGAGCCTACAGTAATTGTAACATCCAACCCTAAATTCAGAACTATGGTTGAAGAGATCTTTGGCCCTGTTCTAACTATCTACGTGTACGACGCTAACAAGTTTGAAGAGACTCTGAAATTAGTTGACTCTACTAGTGAGTACGCTCTTACGGGTGCTGTATTTGCTCAAGACAGATACGCTATCAGTTTGGCTAAAGACGCATTAGAAAATGCAGCTGGAAACTTCTACTTAAATGACAAACCAACTGGAGCAGTTGTAGGCCAACAACCGTTTGGCGGAGCTAGAGGTTCTGGAACTAACGATAAAGCAGGATCTGCGCTTAACCTATTAAGATGGGTAAGCCCTAGAACTATTAAAGAAACACTGGTACCTGTAGAAGATTACAGATACCCGTTTCATAGCTAATCTACGTTAATCTTCAGTATTATATTGGAAGGCTGGGATTGTAGACATATCTACTTTCTCAGCCTTTCCTCCTTTTATCTTCTTGAATGCCTTAGCATATTCTTCTTTAAGAGATCCATCTTCATTAAGCCAAGCAGTTCTTACAATCAACTTCTCTTTCCTGCCCTTTCTTCCTACAGTTACAATTTCTCCAGTAACTGTTCTAAGACGGAAAGCAGCATTTAGTATGCTTGCCTTAGCATTTGCCTTTCTCTCGTCTGCAATTTTATGAAGAGCCATTGCATCGCTAATTAAATCATCATAGCTCAATGGCTTCTGTCGTGTTCTCAATCTATTTGTGATGAATTTACCCCAAACACTCTTAGGCCCACGCTTTTTTGGCACTTCTCCCTTAGTTGTAAATGCAGAGGCCTTCTTTACAATTTTAATATTTGAAGTAGAGTGGATTGTTGAATTACCAACATTACCACCAAGTTTTTCTAGCATTGAATTAACGATGTTTAATTCGTTTTCTAGTCTGCTCTTTTCATTAGTATAGTAGGAAATAAACTTTTTAATTTCTTGCTGTGTGAATTTCACGTTTAACATTTCAATGTTTAATTTATTGCAAAAATAGCACTAGAAATACAAATAGTAAAATAGAGAGGGGAATTCCGGTTAGGAATTCCCCTCATATTTACGGTGTAAGCCGGATTCTGTTCTCCCGAAGGAGCTTCATCATTGATCTAATGCGACCTACCCTCTAGTTCGAACGAGTAGCTCTCAAACACTAGTTTACATGGTCTTGCAGCCCGCAAGGTTTACCAAAGCCAGCAAATCACTTTACTGCTGGTGAGCTCTTACCTCACCTTTTCACCCTTACCTGTGCTATAAAAGCCATCGGCGGTTTAAATCTCTTTAGCACTGTCTGTCATTCCACGTTTGGATAGCCTCCCTTTCGAGGAGTACGGTACTCTGAGCTGTCCGGACTTTCCTCCCCACAAAAGCGAGGCGATGAAGTCAACCGTAATGCAAATCTAGTAATTACTTTTGCACCAATAGAAATTATGTACAAATACTATCTACTTCATAAGCCATTTGGCATGTTAAGTCAATTCACAAGAGAAGGTGGACATCAATCCCTTGCTGATGTGGATTTCGATTGGCCATCTGATGTGTATTCAGTTGGAAGACTTGATACGGATAGTGAAGGCTTACTTCTTCTAACTAACGACAGAAGATTAAACTCCGAGCTCTTGTCTCCTGAAAACGGACACCCTAGAACTTATCACGCTCAGGTAGAAGGAAGCCCTGAATACAGTGACATAAGAATTCTACAAAGCCCTATGAAACTAAAAGTGAAGGGGAAAATATTCATTACTAAGCCCTGTAAGGCATTAATACTAGATCCCCAACCAACTTATCCTGAAAGAGTTCCACCTATTAGAGTCAGAAAAAATGTCCTTGAAACATGGATATCACTCACTCTAACTGAAGGCAAGAACAGACAGGTTAGAAAGATGACAGCAATGGCAGGATTTCCAACTTTAAGATTAATAAGGCATAGCATTGGACCGTTTAAATTGAGAGGAATAGAGGCTGGTAGAGTTAGAGAATTAAGTGAGAGTGATATCAACAAACTACTACATCTTAGATAAAATGTAATAATTAAAAAGAATGATTAGAACTATTCTAGCTATTATCTACTCAGCTTTTTGGTGTGGGGCAGCAATTATAATCTTGCTTATTAAACCAAATAGCTCAGATTATGTGTTGATACAACTAGCCAAAAAGAACTGGTCAACACCAATGCTTAAATGGATAATTGGAGCTGATATTCAAGTAGAGTTTAGCCCTAAAGCACTTAAGCTTTTCAAATCGAATAAAGGAGCTGTAATAATGGCTAATCACTCTAGCTTTTTAGACATTGTTGCTTGCTTTGTATCCTCACCAACTCCCATTGTTTATTTGGCGAAAGCTAGCTTAAGAAAAGTCCCCTTGCTTGGAGGTGCCAATGCCAGAGTTGGAACTGTATTTGTAAACAGAGGAAATAAGACATCTGCATTTAATGCAATTAAAACACTTGTAAAAACAGTGAAGAGCGGAAGATCTGTGGTTGTGTTTCCCGAGGGAACTAGATCTAAAGATGGTAAGCTAAAACCATTTAAAAAGGGAGGCTTTCATTTAGCCGTTCAGGCTTCAGCTCCAGTTTTACCTGTACATATAAATGGAACGTACAAAAGACTTCCCCCAGGTAATTTTTCTATTAAAAAATTAAACTATCCTATCATAGTTAAATACGGAGATCCTATTGAATCTAATGATGTAGAAGAATTAAGGAATTTGACATACGATAGTATTAGCAAGCTGAGAGGATAATTCAAGCCCTTCTCTTATAGCCCTTTGAGCATCTGACCCTTTAGCAAGTTTAGCTCCACCAATTAAATGCACTTCCATTCCTTTAGCCACTAGTGGTTCAGCAAGAGGTGAAAATGAAAGTTGGCCAGCACAAACTATTACGTGATCAACAGGAATTACTACATCTCCTTTGTCACCATGAGTAATATGTAGGCCATCATCATCTATTTTTTTATAGCTAACTCCTCCAAGAGCTACTACTCCCCTGTTTCTCAAAGTTAGTCTATGAATCCAACCTGTGGTTTTTCCAAGTTTAGCACCAGGTTTGCCAGGACTTCTCTGAAGAAGGTGAACATTTCTTTCAGTCTTAACCCTCTCACTATCATTTAATCCACCACGATTTTCTAAACTAGAGTCAATTCCCCAGGATTTCTCAAATCCAGACTTATCGGAATCATGGGTAATGAAATCTGCCACATCGAATCCTATTCCTCCAGCGCCAATAATAGCAACATTTTTTCCGACCTGTACCCTTTCTTTCAGCACATCTAAATAAGTAACAACTTCAGGTCTATCAGAGCCCGGAATAATAAATGGTCTAGGTACTACACCTGAAGCAATAACAATATGCTTAAAGTTTTGTGTAGTTAGCATGGAAACAGTCACCTCCGTGTTGAGCTGAACGTCTACTCCCAAGGTTTTAAGTCTGTCTGAGAAATATCTGATTGTATGGTCAAATTCAGTTTTACCTGGGATCTTTTTAGCCAAGTTAAACTGGCCGCCTAACTCTGAAGCCTTCTCATAGAGAGTAACGCTAAATCCTAGAAGTGCTAATTCTGAAGCACAGCTCATTCCTGCAGGGCCACCGCCAACTACGGCTATGTTAATGTTGTTTGGTTTTAAAGGCGAGTCAAGATCAGCCCAAACACCTTCTTCACATGCCCTTGGATTAACTAAACACGATGCAATCTTCTGCTTAAAGACGTGATCTAAACAGGCTTGATTGCACCCAATACAGGTATTGATTTTCTCGGTTTCTCCTTCAAGACTTTTCTTCATAATGTTAGCATCTGCCAGGAAAGGTCTAGCCATAGAGATCATGTCTGAACATCCATCAGACAAAGCTTTCTCACAATCAACTGGGTCGTTAAACCTATTAGTGGTAATCAGTGGAATATTTACCTTTCCCATTAGCTTTTTAGTGACAAAGGCAAAGCCACCTCTTGGCACCATTGTAGCTATTGTGGGGATTCGAGCCTCATGCCAACCTATACCAGTATTTATCACATCAGCACCTGCTTCTTCAATCTTCTTAGCAAGAAGCTCAACCTCATTCCAATCACTACCCCCAGCGACAAGATCAAGCATACTAAGCCTGTACATAATGATGAAATCAGGTCCTAGTTCTTTTCTTATTTGAGATACAATTTCAATAGGGAATTTGATTCTATTCTCAATTGAACCTCCCCACTCATCTGTGCGTTTATTCGTTTCAGCAGCAATGAATTCATTTATTAAATAGCCCTCAGACCCCATGACCTCAACTCCATTGTAACCAGCTTTTTTAGCGAGTTTAGCTGATTTTACAAAGTCACGAATTGTCTTTTTTATACCTCGATTGCTTAACGCTCTAGGTTTGAATTTGCTGATGGGAGATTTAATTGCTGACGGAGCAACTGCAAGTGGTGTGTATGCATATCTACCAGCGTGAAGGATTTGCATTATGATTTTACTACCCTCCTTGTGAACAGCCTCAGTTATAAGCTTGTGCTTTCTAACATGCATGAAGTTGGTCATTCTAGAACCACCAATAACTGTAACTCCAGCTCTGTTAGGTGCAATTCCTCCTGTTACAATTAAACCTACTCCACCTCTAGCCCTCTGAGCATAAAAGTCTGCAAGCTTCTTATATCCTCCCCATTTCTCTTCAAGACCAGTGTGCATAGAGCCCATAATCACACGATTAGGCAAGATTGTATTACCAACCTTTATGTCTGAAAAAAGAAGAGGAAATCTACTCATGTTAGTTCTCAAGCAAGTCGTTATTCGAAGTCTCTAAATCTATCTACAAAGTCGTCACGCAGACCCATTCTTGATATTTGCATTTTAAGGCTTTGCTCTGAGTCTGGTTTATGAAGTCGTTTTTGGTCGTCCTTAAGCTTATTCCAAATCTCAATAAAGCCCAAATCATTCGTCTCAAACTTGAAATAAGTATCGTACTCAAAGTAATACCAATGGTTTTCGCTAATATGGAAATATATTCTCAACACATCTCTTTCACTATTGCGCTTAAGCTCAACTCTTCCAGGAATTGATCTAAATACCGATTTATCTCCCACAGTTGCAATTCCAATTCTAGAATCAGAGACAAAAGCATCTTCAAAACTGTCATAACTAAATTCTAAATCAGTTAGTACAAGAGTTTTATTGAGTTCCTTAGGCATCTTTTTAAAGTACCCATCCCTTGTTAGGCCCTCCATGTAAGTTTTAGCTTGATCAACTCCGACTAACTCTGTCATTGCATATTCGTAGTTATAGCTTACATCTACAGGAGTTGCTGAGGAAGCGTTTTTAAGCTGATGACTTAAGTAATCTACGAGTTTAGAATTCATATGAATGTCTAATGGAAGTGTACCTCTCATCTCAATTCGACCTGATTCTGTCACCCATGCATCTCCTATAAACTCATGGTCTATTACGTTGAAATTAAACGGCAAGGTTGTTCTTCCTGATGAATAAACTCCACAACCATTATCTGGCAATTCAGTTAAAGTTCCAGGCGTTTTAGGGTCGCTAAACTTGCTGTCAGAGCTAACGACATATCTATTCTTCTTCTTATCGTATCTAAGATTTCCCTCTGGCTTAAACACAGCTATGTCGCCTCTATCAGGCTTTTTAGTAAAAAACAGAGGGTACGCCTCGTAAGGGTTATCATCAGACATCATAATACCAGCATCTAAGTGAGCTTTTCCTTTCTCAACAATCAGGTCTGATACAGGAATTAAAATGTCTGCAGGGTCAATTACGTTTTTAAACTCAATCCATTCTCTATTGAAGTCCTCACAATTTATGCTCAACCTAACACCGCCTTCAAACTCTAGATGTTCTCTAGCACCTAAAAGAGTAACATCTCCAGTAAACTCGAAATATGGATCTAGATAGAATTCTTGTGATACTGGCACTTTTGCAAGAGCAACCGTCTGATAAGCCGAATCAACTTCAATAAGATCAAAGTAAATAGGCCACTCAACATTGTTTACGTCCTTGTAATTAGAGTGTGCTGAACCCATGTATTCGTTTTTACCTCTTACATGCACAGTCGCATCATATAATCTGTGGTACTTGGTTATAGTGTTAGTGTAAATCTCAGCCTTATACAGAGGATCCATTTGGGCATCTCTTCTTACCACTACATATCCTGAATCAGGAATAACTTCAGCGTCTGCTGTATAAATTCTAGGAACATCACTACATTCCACAACTGCTGCCCCCACTTTGTAAAGCGCACTAGCACTTGCAAATGACAGCGAATCTTGATCAGGGTGAGTAGATGTGAAATTCTCGTAATTCTCTTCACCGAGGGTGTTTTCTAATTGAATTTGGTCTAGGTCCATAAACCACCTAAACTTATCCATAGTACAGAGATATCTTATTGCAGGAAGCTCTATCTCTGTTACA
>MDTA01012320.1_pt1 | contig 10152 bp, 10 predicted proteins | sample 811151 | NCBI WGS metagenome assembly MDTA01 (sample SAMN05326648, study PRJNA326480) | marine metagenome | isolation source: seawater | place: Indian Ocean: South | collected 2010 | reverse complement strand
ATGGTTTTTTTTTACATTTTGTTATTTTTGGTTCTTCTATTACATTTAAATTATTTTTAAAAATTTGATGGTATTTTAACCCCCTTATATGATCAACCGTCTCAATCTCACCATATTCTGACCATATTAACACCAATTTGAAACCAAAACCATTTTTACCTCCTACAATTTTTTTTTCATTTTTATCATAATTAGTCGACGTTCTTAAATGACCAAATATCATTTCAGGAATCCAAATATTGTATTCTGGATGTTTTTCAATATCAATACCATTGCCATCATTTAACATTGTAATAGTGCCGTCTTCGCTAATAGAGATATCGATGTATGTTAATGACATAATATTTGGTTTGCAATTATTCATTGCCTGTAACATTCTTATATGGTGATCGCGACAATTCACAATACCTTCATCAAATAATTTATAAAGTCCAGGAATAATATTTATTTCTTTAAAATTTATTTTATCCTCTTTATCGTTATAAACATAGGTATTGTAATCAGTAAATTCCATAGAACCTGTATAAGTATCAGGATTATCTAATACATGTTCTTTATCAGTCTTTTTTTGATAAGTTTTTACTAAATTTTCATTTGACGACATTTTATTATATTATTTTACTTTCTGTCTATATTAGTTCAATTTAGTTAATATTTAACACATTAATTAACTTAATTAGATTAAATGTTTTAATTAGATTAAATATATTAAATATATTAAATATATTAAATAAGATAATTATAAATAATGGATTCTAAAAATTTTTATGATATATTAGAATTACCAAAAGATTCAAATATTAACGATATAAAAAAACAATATAGAAAATTAGCATTAAAATGGCATCCGGATAGAAATAAAGAAGAAAACGCCGAATCAAAATTTAAAGAAATATCACAAGCATATGAAATTTTAGGTGATCCTATAAAAAAACAAATGTATGATAATAAATTTAATATAAAAAATGAAATTCATTTTAATAATCCCTTTGATATTTTTAACCATGTTTTTAATACAAATCCAAAGATTAACCAGAATAATATGAATACACATTTTATTAATATACAAAATGTAAATAGACAATCCAACTCATTTAGTATTAATTTGGGGGGTTCAAATGTAATGTCTTCATCTACGTCTACGAGTAGTAAAATTGTTAATGGTGAATTAATAGAAAATATAACTATTAAACAAAATGGTATTACAACTAAAATAATAAGAAAAAATGGTAAAAATGTTTCTAAAATTGTTACTGATAATAACAACGTTTTAATAAATGAATCAATTAATAAGTGAATAAACCACCTTTTGTAATAAGTATTATAATAAATTTATTATAATTTATTATAATTATTATATATATATATATATGTCTTTTACACGATTATATGATGAGCCATGTAGAATAAAAAAGAATATTCAAGAATCTACCGGACCAGGAAGACACATTTTAAATGTTCCTGGAACTGGAACAAAGCCATGTTTTATGGAAGACCCTTACATGAGAATGGAAAAATGGGGATCAAATTTAATGACTAATAGTATTAATTTAGAAAGTGATTTAAGAGGTTTAACGAGAAATTTAAATCGTGATGATATTAATTTAAATGAATACAAGTCTAAGAAAATAACTGGTAATAAAATTAATTATCCTACTAAAACGGCGTTTACTGACCAATCAAGAACCACACATCCTGCATGGTCCACAAGAGATTTAGAACAAGTTAATTGGAGTTTCTTGCCTCTTGATCCACAAAAAAATACTTTTCTTCCATTCCAAAATAATTTAAGCACAAGAATATTAGAAAAAGATTATTATACATTAAAAGTTTAAATATTATATAAAAAAATTAAAGTAAATATAATAATTAAAATATTTAATTTATAAATATTATATCATAAAGTATATATAATGGCACAATTAGCAATACCACTTATGGCATTAGGCGGTTTTTATATAATTTCAAATCACAATAAAAATGATGATGAAGAAAACGAAGAGACAATAGAAAAATTTACAAATAATAAAAAAAATATACCAATAAACTATCCTATTGTAAATAATAAAAGCTTAAATGATAATGTAAATAATTATCCTAACGCAAATCAATCAACGGATAAATATTTTGATTACAAAATAACTCAAAAAGTTTTAGAAAATAATCCAAATGAAAGTGTAGGATCAAATAAAAAAGTTCACATGTCTTTAACTGGTGAACAAATAGATAATAATAATTTTAAACATAATAATATGGCTCCTTTTTTTGGATCAAAAACAAATGGTGCAAGTGTCTCCTCTGATATAGCAGAAACAAGATTAGACAATATGCAGGGTGCAGGTTCTCAAATAATAAAAAAACAAGAGCAGGCGCCTTTATTTAAACCACAAAATAATATGCAGCATTCTCATGGTATGCCTAATGTGAACGATTTTATGCAGTCAAGAGTAAATCCAAGTATGCGAATGGCTAACATTAAACCTTGGCAGGAAGAACAAGTTGGTCCAGGTTTGGGAAAAGGTAATTCTAAAGTGAGTGAAAATGGATTTAACTCGGGCATGGAATCAAGAGAGTTATGGGGTCCAAAAACTATTGATGAGTTAAGAACTAAAAATAATCCTAAAGAAAGTTTTACATTAAATGGACATCAGGGACCAGCAAGTTTCTCAAACAAATTATCAGGTAACGCATTTACACAAGGTAAAGTAGAAAAAAATAGTCAGGATACATATTACGCAGTAGGACATGATCGTTTAATGACAACAACTGGTATTGAAAAAGCGCCAACTGCTCGCGGGATTGAATTATTGCCAGATGGAAACAGAAATGAAACAAGTACCGAATATTATGGTTCAAAAGCTAATGGCGAACAGTCAATTTACACTAAAAGCGAATATAGACCATCGACCAAAATTCAATTGCCTTCAACAGGAATTATTAACCCGTCCGCAAAAGGTCAGTTCAATGCCAACCCAAATAATTATGGTGTTTCGGGATACAAACCACTACCAACAAATAGAAGTTCCATAAAACAACCTGACGAATTTAGACCAATTGGTGGGGCAATTACGGCTGTAATCGCACCATTATTGGATGTTTTACGACCTTCAAGAAAAGAGAATGTTATTGGTAACTTGCGTATTAACGGTAATGCCGGAACAACTGTATCTAATGCAAAAGTCTTTAATCCTGCAGATCGCACAAAAACTACAATTAGAGAGATGACAGGAAATTTAACAGATGGAAAATATTTAAATGTTCAAAATCAACGTTCTGATGGTTACATGGTATCGCGACAACAACCGGTAACAGTACAAAGAGACACGACATCGTTAGAATATTTAGGCAACGCTGGACCATCAAGCTATAAAGCGAATCCAACATACGACTCGGTATATGAACAACGGAATAACAATAAAAAAATTCATCAAAGTTATACAAATCAGGGAAATATGCAAATATTAAATAATACCGAAAATATTTCAGTAAGAAGATCAGATAATGATAGAAATAATAACCGCATGTTTATTCCGAGTAATGGACCACGTATTTTACCTTCAAAAGAAACACACGGAAAAATTGGAGGTTCGCAGCAGTATGATAATTCCATATGTGCTGATCGTATTAATGAAGATATATTATCTGCATTCAAAAAAAATCCATATACACAAAGTCTTCAAAGCGTTGCTTAATTTAAATATATATTTATCAATATTGAAGTTTAAATATATATATTTAAATAAATTATCATGACTATCGAAATACATAAAAATATAGAATTAAAATTAGATTTTTTCTTAAAAAACAATAACATACCCAATATTTTATTTCACGGTCCTAATGGCAGTGGTAAAAGAACACTTCTAAATAATTTTATCAATAAAATTTATAATAATAATAAGGAATTTATAAAATCATACGTTATGTTTGTTGAATGTGCACACGGTAAGGGTATTAAGTTTGTAAGAGATGATATTAAGTTTTTTGCTAAAACATATATGAGATCGAATATGTTTAAATCTATTATATTATTAAATGCCGACAAATTAACGATAGACGCACAATCTGCTTTAAGAAGATGTATAGAAGTGTTTAATCACACTACGCGATTTTTTATAATAGTAGAAGACCGTTATAAATTATTAAAACCAATATTATCAAGATTTTGTGAAATGTATATTCCGTTACCTTTTATAAATAATAAACAGATAAGTCTTCATAATTATAATTTAGGTGAATCGTCAAATAACAAAATAAATTATACTAAAAATAATAAATTAAAAAAACTTATAGATAAATCCCACTTAATCGATAATAAAAACATAGCAATATTAGCAAATAATTTATATGAAAAGGGTTACAGTGGTTTAGATATAATTAATTATTTAGAAAAAACAAAGATGTCTAATAAAAAAAAATATATGCTTCTAATTCTAATTGATAAAATAAAAAGAGAAATTAGAAATGAAAAACTATTAATATTTATTATATTAATTATAATATTTCGTTCTAATATTAATTTAGAAAATATAGCATTTATGTAAATGGACGATTATTCGATTACGAGTTTAAATGAATCAAAAAATGAATGGTGTGCTCGATTAGTAAATATACTGACACCGTGTATATTAGACGGTTTAAAATCAATATTTAATGAAGCGGTTATTCTTTGCAACAATAATAACGAGGAAGAAAAGTATTTAATGACCTTCCAAACTTTTTTAGGCAGAATTCCAAATTGGAATAAAAATATGATCATAGACGAAAAAAAAAGAATTCAGGAAATAAGTAACTGTGGATATTTAGAAGAACTTATTACTTGTGTTCATATAATACAATTAAAAGCACTATCGTGTGTACGTGTGGGAACAAAACAAAAGAAAATTGATATAGACATACCATCTATTGATGATTTCATTCATAAAATTTATATTTTTGCAGCAAGAAAAGTATATACAAATATATATTTATTTGAGAAACACATTACACCATTGACAATTCAAAAGAATAATAGAGAGTTAGAAAATATTATAAAAGAGTGTATATTAGAAACAATAAGAGATTCTATACCAGTTGAAATATTATTAAGAGCATATATGGATGAAACAGAGGAAGAGAACGTAGAAATAAAAGAGGAAATTATTAAAACACCTGATGAGCCTGAAGATAATGATAAAGATAACATACCACCGCCGCCACCAGTAACAACACCAGAAACACCAGCACCAGCAACACCAGCACCAGCACCAGCACCAGCACCAGCAACACCATCAACACCGGGAGAACATGAAACATCCTCAATGGTAGATGGTGATAGTAATATAACAGTAAATACCAATTCTGAAGAAGAAAATATAAAATCAAATATTAATGATCAACTAAGTTTTTCTGATGTAGATAACTCTGTTGATATTATGGGCAATGAAGAAAAATTAGTTGCACCTAAGAATATAGAATATTTAGAAGATTTGGCAAATAAACGAAATTATCAAAATGAAGATGAGGATGATGAAGATGAAGATGAAGATGAAGAGACGTTAACTATTGGAGATAATATTACATTAGATGTAACAGATATTAATGATTTAAATGACAAGGATAGTATAAAATTAAATGAATTAGTATTAAATGATATAGAAGTATTGTAATAATGCGTAATATTTATAAACCTAAAATTATTGTAATAATATAAAATGGAAAATACTTTTACATATAGTATAATAATTTCACTAATTTATATAATAATTAAGTTTATAGAAACAAAAACATTATTAAAAAACAACGATAAGACTATTAAACACTTAGTTAAAGATACTATCATTGTTTATTTGAGTTCTGTTTTAGGATTGTATGTAGTTCAACAATTAAATCCCGGAACAGTATCAGCAGTCGAACCAGGTGCTTTTACTACAAAGCCCGAATTTTAAATACAATAATTAAAGAGCATTATTTATTGTATTTATCATATCTCAATGTCGTCTATATTAAAAACTTTATGTTTTTTATTTAATTTTTTTTTTGATATAATATATTGTTCAAAAAATACATTTTGAATTACGATATCAGGCTTATGTTTCGTAACAGTTCTTGCAATCATTTTATATAGTTTAAAATCTGGATATCTTTCTGAACCATTATTTTTGTATAAAATATTTCTTTTTTTATCATCATAACACCAATCAATTATTATTTTAATAATTGGCGATGTAATATTTTTTATATCATGTAAGTCGTCAACGAAATAATCATATAATGAACATCCTAATCGACATAAATCAAAACTCATATTTGGTTCAAGGCGCGGTTTATTATTATTAAAATACGGTTCAAAATTGTATAATGTAGCTGCATCTCCTTTAAAATCGTAGCTATCACTACATAAAATATTTCCTTTATATTTATAAATGGCTCTACCAAAATCAATAATTTTAAATATTTTACCAAATGTTGGTATTTTATAATATTTAGAATTGTATTTATAATACAAAAACTGTTTTTCTGTTTCTATATACATAATATTATTTGAATGTAAATCATTATGGGTGAAACTAAAAAGTTTTTGATATGTTATTAATATTAATATTATTTGTGTTACAAACGCTCCTAGTTCCTCTTCGGATATTTCTTGTTCGTTAAATATAGAATCTAATGTATTTTTGCATTTTTCTAAAGCAATTAATTGTATTGGAAATTTAAATAATTTAATGAATATTTCATCTTCTGATAATATAGAATTTGAAATCGACGATTTGTCTTTGTCAGAATCGCAATCAGAACTGGTTTCCTCGTCTGACCCGGTATCTACCTCGCTATTATTTGTGTTTGATGATCTTGATGAACACGTTGATCCAGATTCGTTAGTTTTATTTGATTTGTTTAAAACCGTTATATTATTTTCGTATAAAACATTTGGTGTAAAAATATTTTTTGACAAATCATTATTTATAAATAAATTATCAATGTCTGATATGCTGGATATATCTGATAAATTAAGTATATTTTCATCCTCAATATCATTACCTATTTTTAAAGGTAATTTATAATTTCTACTATCATAATTACTTACATTTAAATAATATTCGTTTGTTATTTCGAAGATGTTATTTTTGTTCTTATGAAATATTTCTGATTCGTGCAAATTCTCAATATCATCTGCAATATTAAAATAAAAATCATTTTTTATACCTAAAAAAGAACCATAAAAATCTATTCCATGCATAAAGTTAAAATTATGTAATAATTTACTTGTTAAATAATAAAAAAAACTATCAACATAAGCGCTATTGTTATAACTATACATATTTTTAGATATACTCTCTTCAATATTATATTGAGGAAGCTTTAATAAATCGGAGTGTGATAAATCGTAACTATTTGTAATAAATTTAATTGGATCTATTATCGGAGAGAATTTAAAGAAAACCTCTTTTTTATATTCAATTGATTTTTCATTTATTATGATTCCATTATAAATATTATCAGTTTTTTTACTTGTAACGTTTTTTAATGAATAATAATTATTTAAATTAATATTATCATAATTATTTTCATTAAGATCAAAAAAATTTTTGTAAATTGGTATATAATTTTGTATTTTTTCAATATTTAATAATTTTACATCTTCTAAATTTTTAAATAATGGAGAATTATCATTTTTTCTATAATTAAAGTTCATAATTCTTTGGAATATAAATATTATTTAAATATAACTTATTAAATTGCGATAGAATTATAATTATTTAAATATTTAATCCTATTAATAATAAATGACACTCGAATTAAAGAAATTTAATATGAGTCAGATTACTTTTAAACCAGATGAAAATAAAGGGCCTGTGATTGTATTAATTGGAAGACGTGATACAGGTAAGAGTTATCTCGTAAGAGATTTATTATTTCATCATCAAGATATTCCTATTGGAACAGTTATATCTGGTACAGAAGCAGGAAATGGATTTTATGGAAACCACGTTCCTAAATTATTTATTCATGATGAGTATAATACAGTTGTCATAGAAAATATATTAAAAAGACAGAAATCTGTTTTAAAACAAGTAAAAAAAGAATTAGAACATTATAAAAAAACAACGATTGACCCAAGAACGTTTTGTATATTAGACGATTGTTTATTTGATTCTTCTTGGACCAAAGATAAAATGATGCGTCTACTTTTTATGAATGGTCGTCATTGGAAAATAATGCTAATCATTACTATGCAGTATCCTTTGGGTATACCACCCAATTTAAGAACAAACATAGATTATGTTTTTATTTTGAGAGAACCATATATTTCCAATAGAAAAAGAATATGGGAAAATTATGCTGGAATGTTTCCAACATATGAAAGTTTTTCTCAGGTTATGGACCAATGTACTGAAAATTTTGAATGTTTAGTAGTCGATAATAATGCAAAATCAAATAATTTAGTTGATCAAATATTTTGGTATAAAGCAGAACATCACAACGATTTTAAACTTGGATCAAAAGAATTTTGGGAAGCGTCTAAAGGTTTAGATTCTGACGATGAAGAGGAACCATATAATCCAACATCCAGTTCAACAAGAAGAGGACCAAAGATTAATGTCAAAAAAAGTCGTTCTAATTGGTAGTTAAAAAGTCAACTTTTGGCTTGATGCACAAATTACTTTTAATGAAAGTTTCCTTATCTATAGTAAAATTAAAACTACAATCATGCATTTCGGGCAATCGATGTTTCATACAAAATATTTGATTACATCTACACGTACCCATTGTAGTATCTATCAACCTAATTTTTGTATTACAATCTTTATGATTACATATCTTTTTAGATTTAATCTTCGTTTTATTAATATTCTTTTTATTTTCCATTTTTAACAAGTTTTTAATTATAGATTAATTCTATAATTAAAAATCAATTTTAATAAAATTAAAAATTAATGGTAATTTTTATACACTTGGAGTTTGTTCAACACCATCATCCTGGGTCTTTGGCTCTGCAACAGTTGGCTCTTCAGCCTTTGGCTCTTCAGCCTTTGGCTCTGGGTCTTCCTCAGCAATATCAATTAAAGTTTTATCTTTTTCATTATCTTTAGAAATATTTTTGCCATTCTTTTTATCAGTTATAATATTTTCATCATTAAATAATTTATTATGAATATCAGAGACACTTGCATTTTCTTCTAAATTATTATCAAACGTGTTAATTGTTTTAACACTTACTAAATTACCATCATCATCAAGCGTTTGAGATAATAAATTACCACTTTCTTCTGCTTTACTAATATTATCTTCGAGTGCCTTTTGTTTAGATTCTTTGATACGTTTATCGAATTCTTGTTTAGCATATTCCTCGTTTTTATTTTTCTCGCTCATCAATTCATTTAATTCATCTTCCAAATATTCAACCCTGCCAGTTTTATATGCCTCTGGATGAAAGGGCATCCACATACCAACCGGACCAACAAAAACATCGTGGTTTGGATCAATCTCACGTAGCATTTGACATCTTAGTTCGGCTTCTTGTTGACTTGTAAATGAACCTCTAATTTTAATTCCACGAACACTTGTCTGAAAGTTGTTCATTTTATTAAAATCATTTTCTAATTTTTCATCATTTTTATCTATAAAATTCTTATATTCATCTTCAATATTTGTATTTAATAAATTATCTTTTTGATCTTTGACAAATTCATCTAAATCAGCGGTTAACTTATCAAAATCAACATCGTATTTAAATGAAATAAAATTAAGAAATTGTGTATATTTTTCAAATGCTTTAGACATCTCCCATTGTTTTACAAATTCATTAAAATCATATAAATTTTTACTTTTTAGAATTTTCTCTGGAGATAAGAATGATATGCATACAAATTTTTGTCCAGAAATAGGCTTATACTCATCCAATAAATCAATATATTTTGGATTTTCACTTCCGTCAGTATTCAATCTATGTTCAATACTTTCATTTCTTTCTGTCATTATTGTTTATATAATTAAAAAATCTTTAAGCTTTTAACTTATTTATAATTTAATATAATTGTTTAGAATTGAATAATATAATATTTAGAATAATATAATATTTAGAATAATATAATATTTAGAGTAATATAATATTTAGAATAATATTTAGAATAATATTTTTTTCTTCATTATTAATATAATAATGAATAT
>MDTA01180498.1_pt1 | contig 10154 bp, 6 predicted proteins | sample 811151 | NCBI WGS metagenome assembly MDTA01 (sample SAMN05326648, study PRJNA326480) | marine metagenome | isolation source: seawater | place: Indian Ocean: South | collected 2010 | reverse complement strand
ATACTTGAACGTGCAAAGATAAACAAAATTCCATATTTTTTTATTACACATAAAGAAAAATCCAGAGAAGAGTTTGATCAAGAAATGACAAAAACCCTAAAAAGCTTGGGAGTAGAGTTGGTTCTTTTGATTGGTTTTATGCGCATTCTTTCGAATAAGTTTTGTCAAACATGGCGCGATCGAGTAATAAACGTACACCCGTCTTTGTTGCCTAAATATGCAGGTGGAATGGACACAAACGTGCACCAGGAGGTGTTAAACAACGGAGAGAAAGAATCTGGGTGTACAATACATTTTGTTACAGAGGGTGTAGATTGTGGACCAATTTTAATCCAAAAGAAATGTAGTGTTGATAAAAACGAAACGGTGCAAAGTTTAAAAGCAAAAGTTCAAAAACTAGAGGGGCTGGCCTTTGTTGAATCAATAAAACTAATACAAAATACTGTATATGCTAAATAACCCTTCTTTAAATCAAAAACCAATAGAAATTAAAAGAGCTCTTATTTCCGTCTTTGATAAAACCGGAATCGTCAAAGTTGCCCAGACGCTTCATGGTCTTGGAGTAGAGATTCTTTCTACCGGGGGCACATCAGCAATTCTTAAAAACAAGAATATTCCTGTAACAGATGTTAGTGACTATACCGGGTTTCCTGAAATTATGGATGGAAGAGTCAAAACAATCAACCCGTTAATCGAAGGCGGTATTCTTGGCCTGAGAGATCGACATATCAAAGATGCTAGTGAAAACAGGATTAAATGGATTGATCTGGTAATTTGCAATTTATATCCATTTTCTGATGTCATTACAAAAGAGGGTTCTAGTTTGTCTAAAGAAATGGAAAACATAGATATTGGTGGTCCAACAATGATTCGAGCAGCAGCAAAAAACCTTGGGTGGGCTTGCGTTGTCGTGGATCCTGCAGATTATACAACCATTATAGACGAAGTAAAAACAGGCAAAATCTCTTATGAAACAAGAAAGAAGTTTTCTGTAAAAGCTTTTGGGCATACAGCTAAATATGATGTCATTATTCATAACCATCTTTATAGCGGCGATTTTCCCAATGACCTATCCTTAACATATGAAAAGCACTCTGAGTTAAGATATGGTGAAAACCCACATCAGGTTGCTTCAGCATACAAAATTACCAACAATCAATCTGGCGGTATTCTTAATGCTAAAATTCATCAAGGAAAAACTCTATCCTATAATAATATAATGGATGCAGATGCTGCTTTAAACTGTTTAAGGGAGTTTGATAAAACAGCTTGTGTTGTCGTTAAACACGCTAACCCCTGTGGGGTTTCAGAAGGAAAAAATGTGTTGGATGCTTACAAAAGAGCTTTTAATGCAGACAGACTATCAGCTTTTGGCGGCATAGTGGCTTTAAATAAAAGATGTACTAGAGAAGTTGCCGAAGAAATAAACAGTGTGTTTGTAGAAATCGTTCTTGCGCCTTCATTTCATGATGATGCCCTTGAAATCTTTTCAAAGAAAAAAAACTTGCGCGTACTTGAGTTTGGAAAGGTAAAAAAAAGAGTGACCGGGCTAGAGGTCCGCAATTTAAATGGAGGTTTGCTTGTCCAGGGTGTTGATATAAGCAAAATAAACAAGCAAGAGTTGAAAGTTGTTACAAACATTGCACCTAGTAAAAGAGATGTGGACGACATGTTGTTTGGTTGGAAAGCTTTAAAACATATAAAATCGAATGCTATATTGTTAGTAAAAAACCGCACAACTGTTGGTGTGGGCGCTGGGCAAGTTAGTCGGGTTGACGCTGTTGATGTTGCTATAAAAAAAGCGGGGGAGAACATTTCTAATAACATATTATGCTCTGATGCGTTTTTTCCTTTTCGTGATAGTATAGATAAAATTGCAAATACAGGTATAAAAGCAGTTATTCAGCCTGGTGGCTCAATGCGTGATAACGAGGTTATATCTGCCTGCAATGAGCACCAAATTGCGATGGTGTTCACTGGAAAACGTTGTTTTAAACATTAAATATTTATAAATCGTTTGGATATGTTATTCCCCATTCTTTTCTAAGGGTATCCATGACTGTTAAAGCTTTGAGACTATCATTTAAAGAAAAGATTGTGCTTTCTGTTTTTTGTTTTAATAAACACTCTTGAGCCTCGACAGCTTCATATTGATACCCAAAACCTGGAAAAGGTTTATCGATTGTTGTTTTTTTACCATTAAAGAAAAAAACAGTATATCTTTTTGGATGATAAAAATCATGTACCACAATTTCGCCTTTCTCTCCATATATCTTTGCGGTGTGTGGTGTTTTAAAAGAAACTGATGATAAAAGCTGAGCGATCTGCCCGCTTTCATATTTTAGGTTATATGCTGAATATTCGTCTACATTCTGTGTGGTTAGTTTTGCAAAACCACTTACACTTATTGGTGATTTTCCAAAAATAAAGTTTGAGAAATTTATTGCATAAACCCCTAGATCTAAAAGGGCTCCTGCGCCAAGTTTTTTCTCATAAAACCTTGAACCTTTTGTTGGTGGTTTCATAATGCCAAAATCTGCCTTTATTAGCTTGGGTTTTCCAATTATTCCATTTTCGATTTCAGTTATTAGATGTTTAACTGCTGGCAAAAATCTCGTCCACAAAGCCTCCATTAAAAAAACTTTTCTTTTCTTTGCCGCGCCAATGAGATGTTTCAGTTCTTTAGCGTTAATACAAATGGGTTTTTCACATAACACCGGTTTGTTCGCTTCAAGACACAAAAGGGTGTTTTTGTAATGAAAGTTGTGTGTTGTTGCAACATAAACAATGTCTACATTTTCATCTTGAACTAAACTCTCGTAAGTTTTGTAGACTTTTTTTGGATTATATATATCAGAAAAAAACTCTCTTCTTTGTTTGTTTGTTGATGCGATTGCGTACAGTTGTGAGTTGTTAACATATTGTAAATCTTTAACAAATTTTTGTGCAATGTTTCCACAACCAATCACTCCCCATTTAATAGCTTTGTTCATCTTATGCGTGTTTAGAAAAAATTTTTGGATTATCTGTTATTATTCCATTGACACCAAGGTTCGTAAGCCAGTCCGCGGCCGGTTTGTTGTTTGTTGTCCAAACATTAATATGTAAACCTCTTTCGGTGCAGTGTTTAACCAAGCTTTCATTCACTATAGACTCTTCCGGGTGTAGGCAGTCTGGGTGTATAATGTTTTTAATATATAAATGTTTTGGGTCGTCATATAAAAATCCGGTTCTTATTTTATTATCCAGAAATTTTATGTACAAAAGAACTAGTGGGTTAAAACTAGAAACCAGCACCTTGTGATTAATGTTGTTATTTTTAATTGTTTTTACCACATCTCTAGCTATTAATATATCGGATAAGCTTCTAGTCTTAATTTCAATATTTATTTTTATTTCATCTGGTATACTATTCAAAACATCAATTAGCTCTGGAATATATTCTTTTTTATGTTTTTTTAATCTGTGGGCAGTGTTTGCTTGTTTAATGAAGCTGTATTCTAATTTAGATATGTTTCCAAAAAGATCTGTTTCGGTTTCCAGGTTATAGTTGTGTGAACATATTATTTTATTATCTTTAGTTTTAACAACATCGACTTCCAGAGCTTTTGCCCCTTTTTTAACGGCTTCTATAAATGAGCTTAATGTATTTTCGGGGTGATTATATATATATCCTCTATGAGCAAACACGGTTGGTTTTTCAGTAAAAAAATCATCCATTGAGCTTGGTTTCCATAAATAAAGGTGTCGTAAAACAAGTCCTGTAACTATAAACAATACAACTATAAACAATATCATTTTTTTGGCATTAAAATAAGGTGTTTAAACAACTTGCTTGTTCGGATAAAGTTTTCATTCATATGTGTGGTTCTGTATAGCCCTTTATTATATAAGTGTGCTTGGTCAAGATAATGCGGGTTGTTTTGTTGCCCTGATTGACCTGTTGGTAATATAAATTGGGTTGAGTTCATATCGCTCATATCTACAATTCTACGAAAACTGGCTCCAACGCTTTGTCCAAAACCACCTAAAACTTCATACTCTCCTTTGTTAACAGTCATGGTAGATCCTCCCGCTTTATACGGGCCAACATTAAAACCAAAAAGTAAATCCAATAGTTTTATTTCTCCTAAAGGGTGTGGATGGGTAAGTGTATGTAGCTCTCCCCAAGACCAGGTAGAGGGGTTTATACCAACCTGATTTTCTATTCTATTTATTGCTTTTTCAAAGGATTTTGTAACAATTTCCTCAATAGATTCTGTTTTATTTTTTGTTCGCACATCGTCTACCCAAGAGGAGGTACCCTCTGAAAGAACTTTGTGAATATTTCTATAAGGTAACATTGAAAAATGCACAAGAGCGTCGAAAGCATTAATATCAATTAACTCTAATTCATCTCTGTAAATATTGTTTAACAGTTCATCCAAAACCACATGAAAAACCAACGCTGCTTTTGAACCAGGGTTTTCTATAAAATTCCAATTTAACAAATATTCATAAGCAGTTTTTTGATTTCCATCCAACGATCTTGGAAGGTGTTTGATAATATTAGGCGTAACTTCTCGCGCAAAAGAAGAAAGCCTATCGTTTTGCAACAGCTTCATATCTTCTACGCTTAGCTTTTCTTTGCTCTTAATAAACTCCTCTATTCGCTCAATGCGGCTTGGCTCCGCCCACTGGTTAGATATATAATATGGGTAGTTCTCATCCACTATTTTATTATTTGCTGTAGCTATATATCCTTTAGGCGGATTATATAGGTATGGCATCTGATCAAACGGAATAAATCCTTTCCAGTCATAACTTGAATCCCATCCTGGTCTAGGCACCAAACTGCCACCATCTTTTCGTATGGGGATTAATGCAGCAGACCGCCAACCTATGTTTCCCGATGTGTCGGCATAAATAATATTTTGACCTGGAACAGCAAAATCTTTTACAATTGTTGAAAACTCATTCCAGTTTTTAACTAAGCTAAATTTTGATAGAGTGCTTATTTCGTTTGTAATATTGTTACCAACCCAAGACATTGACATCACATGTTCTTTGTCTTTTAATAGTGGGTGTATATCGCTAATTATAGGTCCGTGATGTGTTTCTCTTATTGTGATTGTTGTATCTTTACCGTTTTTTAATTGAATCGTTTCATTTCTAAAATCAATGTTTAACCATTTCTTGTCATGTTTGTATTTTGTTGGGTTTTCTGGGTGAATTTTTTCAATAAAAAAATCTATGTCGTCCGCCATAATATTGGTAAAACCCCATGCAACAGACTCATTTTGTCCTAAAACCGGCAGTGGAAACCCTGGTAGAAAAGCACCGCTGACATTATAGGGTCCTCCGTTTAAATGCATCTCATACCATTTGGACGGTTGGGTAAATTTTAAGTGTGGATCATTTGCAAGTATAGGTTTTCCTGTTGTTGACTTTTTTTCAGAAACAACCCAACTGTTAGAACCAACGCTAACCCCGTTTGCACCCGTAAGATCTCTTATTCTTTTTTCATGATTCCAAATAGATGAAAAAAGTTGTTTAGCATATCGAAACTCAATTTCTTCTGAAATAGTTGGTCTAAAGGGTTCATAGACAGGAAAAAGTTCATCAAGTTTTTCAGGGCCAAAATATTCCAATAACATCCCAAATAATATTTCTGGTTTCCAAGATTGTTGCAAATCGTGAGCCATTAAGCGCCCATATGCAATAATATCCACTGGTTCAATTTTTAATGGTTTTACTCTTAACAATTTAAATTCCAATGGATACTTGCCATCTAATTCATCAATCCTTGCATTGATACCATCACACATTCTTTGTAACAAATTGATTGTATTTTGATCAGTGTTTTTAAAAATTTCTTTTGCTGTCTTGTGTATACCCCAAGTACGTAAGTATATATCATCTTTAATAAACTCATCACCAAAAAAAGCGGCTAAACTTCCTCTAGCTGCAGAAATAGTTAATGAAATTTGAAAAAGCCTATCTCTTGCAGTTTGATATCCAGCTGCAAAAAATAAATCAGATTCACTTTTTGCAAAAATATGCGGAACGCCATACCGATCAGTAAATATGTCTACATTTTGTTCAAGGCCCAAAACTTGTTTCTTTCCAGAATAAACAGGGTTTGGATCGTGAAAATATACCCTTAACGCAATAAGTATTAATAAAATTGCGCTAACACAATATCTCATTATAATTTTCATATAAATATATTTAGTTTTGATAATGTTATTAAACAATATAAATATTTATATATATTGCCGTAAAATCCCGCCTATAATTTGATAGTATGTTATTAATAATTGCAACTGTAGCTGTTTTGGGTGTTCTTCTTTTATTTATATGGGACACAAGTAGAGATCAAGAATCTAATAGTAAAATTTTTTCCTATTACACGCCTTTTTATGCAGAGTCAATAGTTACACATGAATATCTATCTACACCTGAATCTGTTTGGAAATCTTTGACCGATCTGGGTTCTTATCAATCTTGGTTTCCCAATATAAAACGATTGTTACCTGATGGTAAAACAAATAGATATGTTCATCAGTTTTCGTTTAATGAGTTCTCTTTACTTCCTGGTGCGGGATTGTTGCTTCGCCCAAACAGTTGGTCGCCTTTTTACAAAAGCAGGGTGGTTGTTGTAAATAAAAATAAAGAAATTTCATTTGATTTTAAAATAAGCCCTTTATACAGAGAGTATATTAATTTTTCTTTAAAAGCAGAGTCTTTTGGAACCTCTGTTGTTTGTCGAAGAAGCAGCCAAGGGTTCTTTTCTATATTTTCATTGTGGGGTTTTTCTAGCTCTAAATACAAAATTCTTGAAAACCTTGGTTATTTTATTCCTTCTGATATTAAAAAAGATGACGGAGTTGATAGTGGTTCTGTTGATAGTTCACAACCCACTTTAAGCAGAGAGGCTGTTATAGCGCAATCTGTTCAAGCTGGATTAGAAGGAAATATGGATTTAATTAATGCAATTCCTGATAAACCAACTAGAGGTATGGCAAAAGCAACCTTGGTTCAGGTGAAAAGAAAGGGTGGTCAGCTACCAGAGCACTTGGTAAAAGCGTTGTCCGAAACGCCTTCAGTGCAAACAACAGAAAAAAAATCTGCAGATACCAGTGGTGGTTTTGGTTCTCAAGAAGAACAAATTCACTACCTTGTGAACCTAGCTTTAGATGGAAACGATGAACCGCTAAACGCTGTTGATAACAAAGTTATTCGTGGAAAAGCAAAAGCAATGATCGTAAAAATAAAAAGGGGTTCTATTGATCGACCTCCAATGCCTGAGGGTTCATCGAAAAAACCTGCAACCGCAGAAGAAATTGTAAACGATAAAAAAAAACCGCAAACAACAGATGGTGAAAACGAACAAGACCTTATTAATCGTTTAGTTTTAGATGGTATTGAAGGTAAAATGGATGAGATTAATGAGCTGGACAACAAAGTTTTACGAGGAAAAATTAAAGCTGCTATTGTAAAACAAAAGCGCTCACTAAAATAAAACTAATCTTTATTTACCTTATATTGAAACTGATATAAGTTTTTTTTATTTATTACAGGTAAAACCTTAACCAAGGTTAAGTCCATTTCATTTTTGAGATTTTCAAACAGCTTTACACCTTTTGCAAAAACCAAAGGATGAAAGGTTAGATACAAATGTGTTAAATATGGAGAAAACAGAGTGTTTGTCTTGCCTCCGCCAATAACAAAACATTTATTTGTTTTTAAACCTTTAAGAATTTCATTCGGATCATCTTGTCTGTGAACAACGATTTCCTGTCTTCCGGACAAATCAATGTTTAGCGTCTTTTTTGTATTTGAACCCATAATTACTGGAAACCCCATTGTTTGCTTTTTAAATAAATGCAAATCAAGAGACCAACTCACTGTTTCATTACTATGTCTTGCAATATATCCATCAGCAGTAATTGCTGCTATAAGTATAACATGCATATAAAGTATTAATCTGTGTTTAGGGCGCTATCAATCAAATGGTTAATGTATTCTCTGTGCGCACTTGTTCCCGATGAAACACCTGTTTGTTTTCGTGTGTAGCTTTTTATGCTTTTTAGCGCTCTAAGTGCGGCTGCTTGGGAGTGGTGTCCATATATATCTGTGTTTGATGGTTTTAATATTTTGATTAAACGTTGTGTGTATTCTGTTTGCACATTTTGTCTAAAAGTATTTACATCACCTCTCATATCATCAATATAAATTGCAAGCGTAAGGTCTGCCATAAACTCATTGAGGTTGTACTTGTTTCCATATGTTCCTGAATCTGATATTCGTTTTAAAACTTTAGGGTGTAACAAATGATTAAATACGTCTTTTTGTATTCCTAAAACTCTATCATGAATTTTATAATCTTCCGTTGATGAAAAATGGTTAAAACCTCTTCTTTGGGGCATTAGTTTATCTAATATGTTATTTGAAAAAGAAAAAGCATCTGGGTGAAACACGTTGTTGTTTAGAATTTTCATTGCCTTTTTTTGTTCTTCATAAGGCACGGCTATAAAAGGCGTTGTTGAGCCGCGCTGACCAATGACTGAACGCTCAACGTATATACCCCCAATGTGTCTTGTCACAACCCTGCTTGCAATAGCTCTTTCCCTTAAAACAATATTAAATGCATTTAAAAGGGGTTGGTATGATTTTCCCCTATCTGAAAACTTCACGACTAAATCGTCCAACAAATATTTTGTGAGAGAAATTCTATCGCTTGCATAGTCAATGGGTTCGCTTGACATATCATAAATCATCGCCTGCGGATCAATTCCTTTTCCTGCCGCTCGCATGTCATCAGCATCGTTTCCAAAAGCTAGTTCTGGGGCAGTTGATCTTGATAAAATTGCATTTATTCGGCTTTCTTCCAGTTCATCGTTTTCTAAAGGAGTAGAATAACCAAACTCTATTGCCCATTTATCGTAAGGGCCTGGGGTTGTTGTATAATATTCACCTTGTTCTTTTTTTGGTGGAGCAACATTGACGCCTGGATATTCCATTACAGAGCTAGTTAACCCCATTTCCTCTGTTATTCCTTTATTATGAACCCTAGTGTTGTCATGTAAATAGCTTGATTTAAAATTATGGTTTAATCCAAGCGTGTGGCCAACCTCATGTAAAACCAATCGAACTATAGATTCATTAATCAGTCTCTTTTTTAACTCACTTGAATAATCAGAAACCATTGATGTAACAAAACCAAATTGATTTCCTTGGTTAAGATGGTACCCTGCTAAACATTTCTCAGAAACGCTGTCTTCATTAAGGATTTCTTCGTATAGCTTGTCATATTTAACGCGGTTTGTAAAATAAACAAACTCCAACATTATATCAGCACCAAGAATTTGGCCAGTTTTTGGGTTAACAAAGCTTGGGCCATAACCTCCAAACGGTGGCCGTGGAGAGGATGTCCACCTTAATACATTATATCTAATGTCACCTGCCTCCCATTCCGCATCATCGGGCTGCACCCTAACTTCAACAGCGTTTTTAAACCCTGCGGTTCTAAACGCCCTATTCCAACGTAAAACCCCTTCTTTAACAGCACCCCTAAACTCAACAGGGGTAGTATTTTCAATCCAGAAAGTAATGGGCTTTACTGGTTCAGATATTGGTAGCTCTGGATATTTCTTTTGCAAATCCCATCGATGGATTACATCTTTATATGGAACGTTATCAACTGATGTCATATCTGTTATTTGGGTCATAAAATAACCAACCCTTTGATCATCATAGCGTGGGGTATAATTGTTTTCTGGTACCTCTATAAAACTATGTTGAATAACAAGATTAACAGATCGAGGGTCTGTGATTCCTGGGCCTCCGCGGTTCATAGGCATCGGGTTGTCAAAAACATACTTAACAGCAACGTCAGAGTTAAGGGGGTAGTTGTTTATGGAGACATATTGACACTTCTTTTTGTTTAAAGACCCTAAAGAAAAACGCATTCCAGGTTTAATGTTAGGGTTTGGCGCGGGTTTGATTTGATAAAGACTTTCAGACAAAAAGATGTCATCGGCTTTAATAAGAATAGACTCTGTTTTTTCATCTTTATGTAATATTTCTACAGATGCTAAAACAGACTCGTTGATGTTGGCTTTAGAAGCTTTGCTTAAAGGGTTGTTGGTGTCAAAATAATACGATGTGTT
>MDTA01212437.1_pt1 | contig 10155 bp, 8 predicted proteins | sample 811151 | NCBI WGS metagenome assembly MDTA01 (sample SAMN05326648, study PRJNA326480) | marine metagenome | isolation source: seawater | place: Indian Ocean: South | collected 2010 | reverse complement strand
AGCGCCAGTTAGAGTCCTACTAAAAACACCAGTAGTTGCATCATAGAAGTTAGATGTGCTCATGAAAAAGAAATAAAGTGGTATCACAATTAAAAGTCCAAAAAATCCATATTTTGTTGCAGAACTTAAATTTATCTTGCCATTTTTATTTACTAAAATTGTAACTAAAGCTAGGCCTATGACTAAATCAAGTATTGGAGCTTTCTGACCAGACATAATAAAAGAAAATGAGCATACAGTTATTGCAATAATTAAAAAAAGATTTCCAAAAAAGGAAGATCTTTGATATCTGTAGCATAAAAATGACAAAGTTATAAAAAATAATATCTCTATAATAAATAAATGATACCAATGATAATTTCCATCAAATGAATTTGTCATTGATGACCTTAATGCATTTATGCTTAAATCATTTTCTGAGACAAAACCAAGAGAGCTGGATATCACCAAATTTTCAAAACCAACTATATTTATATATTTAATTAAAAAAAATACGCATATGAAAAAAATTAGCATTAGATACAAAAAGGATATAGGTGATTGTGTTGAGTTTATTTTCTTGAAATAAAAATTTTTTATTTGTCCAAATAATCTTTCAGAAGTGATAATTCCAAAAATAATGAATGTCATTGAAAGCGAAGTAAATAGGAAGATCTTTATAACTATTTCACTATCCACTACATCATAGGCTCTGTATTCGTCTAATCCGAAATAAAGAATAGGTAAACCCAAATACTGAAATAGAAAAAGAAATAATAATAATATTGAGGGTATCGAAATCTTAAATAATGATATTTTTGAGGCATTTAATAATATTAACCATAAAAATGGTAATAAAAACCAACACGCAAAAAATACAAAATCAACCAACTTGAATCCTCTTTATATAAATTAATATGCCTGCAATGCCAATAGAATATATAACTATTTGTTTAACACTGTATAGCATCATAAACCCATGTATATCCATGTCTAAGAATATGCACATTATAAAAATAATAAAATTAGTTATAAGCCAAAATATTTGCCATATTAAATTAGCAAATTGAATCCTTAAATAATTAAATAAGTAGCTTAAAGGAGCAAAAATAAAAGAAAATGAGCCAATCAAAATAAAATACTTTACAAATTCTATTGCCCCAGTCCACTCATTGCCAAAAATTGGTGCAAGAAAGTAATAAAGTAATAAATAGATACATAAATGAATAAGTATACTTATGATAGTTAATCCTACTAAAAAATTCCGGACTTCAGTAAAAGATTCGTTAATTTTAATTTTAGATACTCTTTGATAAAAAACTTGGCCAAAGCTATTCCCAATTATGGATGATGGTAACCCTACTATCCTCTCAACTAAATAGAATAAACCCAATATGTATGAACCAAAATGTATACCAGAAAAAATAAAAAAACTTTGATAGGCGCTTACACCAACAATTCCTGCAGGTGTGCCATACCGTAAAAAATCAATATTTTCTTTAAAAAGTATTCTTAACCTTAAAAAATTAATATTTAAAAGATTTAAATTAAAAAACTTACTAGAGAAAAATATGCCCGCTATGACAAAAATTAACATCCAGATTAAATTACCAAGAACCAATCCGTAAACACCAAAAGAAAAATATCCTAAAATTAATGTTACTGTTGCGATGCTCAAGCTTTGACTTATTTTTAAGTAACTCATTGAAGAGTAATCTTTGTTTCTATTTAAAAAAAAATCATTGCTCAACCCCATCCCGGTAAATAGTACAAAAAGTGGTATTAAATATATTAAATAGTAAGATTCGGTAAAACCTATATATTGATTAATATTTTCTGAAAAGAAAAAAATGATAAAAAATATAAAAATCGACATAGTAAATGCAATTAAAACTGATAATAGATATATTTCTTCGCCATCTCTGCTGTGTCTGGGTAATATAATTGCCATCTCATATCTACAAGTTGCCAAAACACTTAAAATTGCAACAATTGAAATAAAAATGGCAAAAAAACCATAATCTTCTGGCATAAAGAGTCTTGTTAATAAGGGTGCAACAAGAATTGTAATAACCTGGCTTAAGCCCGTACCGGAGGCAAGCATAGATACATTTTTAAGAAAATCTTGATGATTTAGAAATTTAAACATTATTTTTAATATTTATATTTATTTCGATAAATCATTATACAGTCCGACTATTTTTTTTTCTTGAGCCTCCCATGAACATTCTTCCTGCAAACGATTTAAATTTCGATGATTATTAGTCCTAAAGCTTTCTATTTTTTTCATTGAGGTGCAAATATCAATTTTATTTTTATTGCATACAAGTCCACATTCATATTTATGTACAAACTTTCTGATTGCAGGAAAATCCGAACATAAGACTAATAAATTTCCAAAGGCGTATTCAAAAAGTTTATTAGGAAGAGAAAGATAGTCTGACAAAGAAACATTCTCTAAGAGACATAATCCAAAATCGGCAGAACTTGATAACTCTAGAACTTTTTCTGGCGTAACAGCATCATGAACGTATATATTTTCAAATTCTTGCTCTACATTCTTCAAATTTTGATATAAATTTCCATATCCCAAAAAAACTATAGATCTGGATTGTTCTTTTTTAAAGATCTCAATTAATGAATTAATGCCTCTTCCTGGAGTAAAAAAACCAACATAAAGATATATGGGATGAGATGATGGTATATTGAAAAGGTCCCTTAAGTAATTAGATTTCTTTTTTGTAAGTTTAAAATCTTTTGAAAAAGGGCTATTTAAAATAACTTCTGACTTTTTCTTTCCATAATTCTGCATATACCAAGTCAATATTTCAGGGCTTACTGTTATGAATGAGTCAATTCTTTTCCAAGCAAGTTTCTCAAAAAAATATACTATTTTTCCCATAAATTTTGATATGCCTGCCCTATCTGATTCAAGCTCATGAGCATCATAAATTAATTTGCATTTACATAAAAATTTCAAGAAAAGTGCAATCGGTAAAGCTAAAGTATCGTGACAATGAATTACTTCGATTTTTTTGTTTCTTTTTTTGCATGTTATTGTTTTTATAAAAAATTCAAACATGGTTAAGAGATGTCTAACTGCTCTTGGTATAAATTTAATTCTTTTAGATTTTAAATTTAAAGAAACAATATCTAGTTCGCTAGCAAGCTCAGAAACCTTATTTTTTTCATCTAATTCAATACCTATTCCTTGAATTTTTGAGTCACTAAATTCATTTGAAAGAGCATACATTTCTTTAATAATTCTTGCATCATATCTAATATCGGTATGGCTTAAATGAAGAATATTTTTATAGCTCATCTATAATTTTATTAAGAGATGATATTATGAAGTCTTGATGTTTTCTATTCAAATAGGGACTCATAGGTAGGCTGAAGACTTGTTTACAAAGGCTTTCTGAATTCTTAATTCCGGAGGATACAACATGATTGTCTTTGTATGCCTCTTGCTTGTTCAGAGGTAATGGATAGTATATTACTGAAGGGATACCAAGCTGTTTTAGTTTTTTCATAATATGGTCTCTCTTAGGAGAAATCAAAGTATATTGTGCCCATGAATAAAGATCTTCAGAACTAATTTCAGGAGCTATTAATAAATCGTCAATATGATTTATATTATCGTTATAGTATCTAGCAAGTTCATTCCTAATAATTAGTTCCTTTGAAAAAACATTTAATTTTTCAATTAATATTGCTGCCTGGAGTGTATCTAATCGTGAGTTCATACCAATATTGATATGTTCGTATTTATGATTTCCCATTCCATGATTTTTTATTGATCTTATTTTAGAAGCTATATCTTCATCATTTGTAAACAATGCGCCGCCGTCTCCATAACAGCCAAGTGGTTTTGCAGGAAAAAAACTAGTTGTTGTTATATCACCAAAATTTCCTACTTTTTCTCCTTTATATTCTGCTCCAAAACTTTGAGCTGCATCGTATATTACTTTTAGGTTGTATTTATTTATCACAGAATCTAAATGTTCAGATTTAGAAGGTTTGCCAAAAAGATCTACCGGTATAACAACAGATGGTTTTAAATCGAGCTTTAATGAGTCCAAAATAGCATTTTCTAAACTCATAGGACAAATATTAAAATCTAAATCAACATCTATAAAAAAAGGTATCGCACCCAGAAGAGCTATTGCCTCAACACTTGCAATATATGTAAAGCTTGGAACAAATACAACATCATTCCTGTCAGTATTAAGCGCCATTAAAGCAATTGACAATGCATCTGTTCCATTAGCGCAAGTAATAGAGTTATTTACTGAAGTAAATTTGCATAAATCTTCTTCAAAAGCAGAAACCTCTGGACCATTTATAAATACTCCATGATCGAGTACATTATTAATTCGTCTATTTATATTTTTCTTTAGATCAATATATTGTGATTTAAGATCGATAAATGGGATATTACCCTGAGTTTTCATTTTGCAACTACTAATTTATTTTTTTCAATGAGTTTGTATTTAGTGCCATCTGCAGGACACACAAGTGAGTCGTCTAGTCTTTCACCTAATTTACTCATCCATCCAATTCTTTTTGCAGGCACACCAACCATCAGAGCAAAATCAGCAACATCTGATGTAACTGTTGCTCCAGCAGCGATAAAGCTATACTTGCCAATAATATTTCCGCAAACTATTGTTGCATTTGCTCCGATTGTAGCCCCCCTCTTAACTAAAGTTTTTTTAAATTCATCTTTTCTGTTCACTGAAGAACGAGGATTAATAACATTGGTGAAAACCATAGATGGTCCACAAAAAACATCATCTTCAAGAGTTACTCCGTCATAAACGCTAACATTATTTTGAATTTTTACACCATTTCCAACTTCTACATTAGGGCCGATAACTACATTTTGTCCTATTGAGCATTTATTACCTATTTTTGTATTCTCTAAAATGTGACAAAAGTGCCATATATTTGTGTCTTCTCCAATATGAACATTATCATCAACATAAGAGCTCTCATGAATAAAATTGTTTAACTTATGACTCATTTAATATCCTTTACTGGGTTGATATTAACTTTGTATTTAGAAAATACAAGTTTTTTATATCACTTATTAAAACCAATCTTGAAAATTTTTCCTTTATTTTATTAATTTCAGGTGCAGTCAATTGAATGTTTGAATAATATGAAAACAAGTATGGTTCTAGATCTCCATTTTTAAGATAATTTAAGATCTTATCCTCTGCATCTATACAATCAAAGCTTAATTGTTCTCTTAGATATAAATTGCTACAAGATAACAAAATTGCATTTGCATCAGTTGATCTATAGATAATATCAGCAGAATATGGATTATCCTGTTCCCCAACAAATGAAGGAGTATTAACTGAGCTATCTTCCCAACCAGATAATCCCATGCCTGACCAATATCTCCAAGAGGAATAATTTAACTCATCCATTAAAATAAAGTTTGTTTCAACTAATTTTTTTGCTAAATTTATTGATTCATCTGTATTAATATTTATTAATGAAATTATGTAGTCACTTACATAGTTAATAGGAACATTGATACTATTTGCCCAAAAGTCAGATTCAGGACTAAAAATTAAATAATCTCTAATTCCAATTTCATCAAAATCAAAAAGAACTAAATCTTCCACTGTTTCGTATTCATCACTCGTAAAAAGCAATATTTTTTCTAGTTCAAGTAACTGTTTTTGAAAGTTCGAATTATTTACAATTTCTGGGTTTATATCTTTGTACTGGAATAACATATTATAGTATCTTGCAACATGAAGTAAAAATAGTTGCGACTCTCTGTTAAAAGAATATCTTTTGGAAAATAAAAAGTCTAAATCTTCATTTTTCAAATAATAATTAAAATTTAGACCAAGGATACTATTATCATTTTCAAAATCAAAAATAATCCCATCTAAAAGATATTTTTGACCCCAGACAATTCTTCCCTCGCTATTATCTTGAATTGAGTATAGTAAATTATTATTGTTAATTTCAGAAATGGGCAAAGTACCTCTTGAGACTTCAGTCTCATTGATTTCTATAAATACTAGATTTGAATCAAATATTAATTTTTTTAAATCATATTTATTTTGATCACGATCAAACAAATAATATTTCTGATAGGACTTTATTAAATCAATTTCAAAGTAATTGTCTTTCTTGATTTCAAAAATTTCATAGCCATCGATAAACTCACTAACTTTCATATGAAGAGTTTCATTTAATTTATCAAAAATATAGCATTCTTTATTTGAGCAAATTAAAAAAGCATCTTCCATAAATATTTTTTTGAAAATACTTTCAAAAGAACTATCAGCAAAAAAGTTACCAACATAAAATGATAAATTATTCTCAAAAATATGAATTTCAAGACCAACATATGATGTTTCAATCTTTTGGCCACTTGCAATATTTTCATTTGCATTATAAGAAAGAATATAATACTTATCGTTAAATTTAAAAATATCAACAAGTATTCTATCTTCTAGAGAAAAAATTTCTTGATTTTCAATCAGTAATTTATTCTTATATATTAAAGCATCTCCAATTAAAGATACTTTTTTAAAATTAGACTCAAAAGTTATTTCATCTTGCACGATGCTGTTATCATTACCAACACATACTAAAATAAAAGAATATAATTTTTCTGTATCTAAGTTTATTTTCTCAGAACCTGAGGATAATTTTCTGCCTTGCCAATCACCACCTGCTTCACAATAGTTGCTATTTTTTGAGTTCCATACCAGTTCAAGTGAATCACCAACAAAGACATCATTAGTATTAGCATATGAAAAGTTTAGTATTTCTATTCTTGGAACAGAAGCGCTTTCATTTGAGGGGCTTGAACAGCCATAAACAAATATTAGAAATGCTATGGATATAATTAGTCTATTGGGACGAAATCTTTCGTAAAATTGAAACAACCTCTATACCCTCCTCAACTCCAGTCCTGCTATCTTTGATGTTATTGATGTAATCTAGAAAATACATACACTCCCTTTTCAAAGGCTCCTCTTCATCAATTTTTATATATTTTGTTGATTTTTTTATGAGTACATTTTTTGAATCGAGTAAAAATTCTTTATAAAAAACTTTCTCGTTCCAATCTTTCGTATCATCAAATACTACCATGCCCTTAGATCCAATTACTGTGAAAATATGTCTTTTTACTGGGTGTATCCAGGATACACTTATTTGAGCATTGATATCTTTGTCCTCAAATAGTAAATTGATATTTGCCTCATCATAAAGGTTATCAGAGATTATATTTGTGCCATTACATATAACTTTTGAAGGCGGACTTTTAATAATTCTATGAATCATTGAAATATCATGAGGTGCGAAACTCCATATAACATCTTCTTCTTTCCTAATTTTTCCAAAACTCATTCTTTCAGAAAATATTTTTTTAACTTTACCTATATGACCTAAATCAATTATTTCAATAACCTTCTCAAAAGCAGGATGATATTGCAGCAAATGACCCACCATCAATTTTTTTCCAGTTTTATCTACAGCATCCTTAATTCTTAGGGTATCAATTTCATTGAGAGCTAGAGGTTTTTCAACAAATACATCTTTTCCACTTTGCATTGCTTTAATTGCTATTTCTGCATGAGTTTCTGCTGGAGTACATATTGCAATTGCATCAACACTATTATGATTTATCGCTTCATCGATAGAAAAATTTTTTACATCGTACATATCAGAAAATTTCTTAGATACTGCACTATTAAGATCTGCAACACCATATAATGATTTAATATCATAAAAGTTTCTAACGATGTTTTTTCCCCAATATCCACATCCAATTACAACAATATTTTTTTTCATATTTTCTATAATCTAAATACCTTAAAATTATTTGTTTCAAGCAAAGTTTTATCATAGATAGATTTAAGATCGCTGATTATCATTTTTTTTGATGTAGCTTTGTATAATTTTTTTATATCGTTTATTGAGAAGTTTCTGTAATTAGAATGCCCAACAGCTACAACTAAAGCGTCGACTTTAAAGTTTTTATCAATTTCAACAAGATTAATATCAAAATTATTTTTGACATCTTTTTTATTTACCCATGAATCCTCAACAATTGTTTCAATTCCAGCTTTCTTGAATTCTAGTATTAGGTCAATTATTTTTGTATTTCTGAAGTCCGGACAGTCGTCTTTGAAAGCAAATCCTAAGATGCCAACTACTGCCTTTTCAAGATTAATTTCATTATCAATCATCATTTTGATAGTTTGTTGTGCGGCATAAGGTGCCATCTGTTCATTTAAAGATCTGCCAGCTAAGATTATTTCAGGCTTATATCCTAGCTTGTTTGCTTTATAGGTAAGATAAAATGGATCAACTCCAATACAGTGACCTCCAACCATTCCAGGTCTGTACCTTTGAAAATTCCATTTAGTTTCAGCAGCATTTAATACGTCAACTGTATCAATATCCATTAAATGGAAAATTTTTGAAAGTTCATTAATAAAAGCAATATTTAGATCTCTTTGAGTATTTTCAATAACTTTTGCAGCCTCGGCAACCCTAATACTTGGAGCTAAATGAGTTCCTGCATCGATAATAGTAAGATACATTTCATTAATTTTTTTAGCAATATCTTCTGTTGAGCCGCTTGTAATTTTTTTTATTTTAGTAAGTGTTTTTATTTTGTCACCTGGATTGATTCTTTCTGGACTGTAACCACAAAAAAACTCAACATTGAATTCTAAGCCTGATATCTCAGATAATATTGGAACACAAATCTCTTCGGTGCAACCGGGAAAGACTGTTGATTCATAAACAATAACGTCACCTTTCTTTAAGTAATTAGCAATGAGTTCGGTTGCTTTTTTAAGTGGGCCTAAATCAGGTTTGTTGAATTCGTCAACTGGAGTAGGTACTGTAACAATGAAGGTCTTACACTCCATAATATTTTCTGGATCCGAAGTAAAAGTTAATCTTTTTGATTGAGCTATTTGATTTTTAGTCAGTTCATTAGTAGTGTCTATTCCCTGACATAAATCTTTTGTTCTTTTAGGATTTATATCAAAACCAATCGTTTCAGCTACTTTACCGAATTCTACAGCCAATGGCAGACCAACATAGCCTAATCCAACTATAGCAATTTTTTCTTCTATGAGCTTCATATAAATATTTATAACTAGGAATTTTCTTTGTTGCGGACTATTTCTCTAAACGAAACAAACAAAATAGATGATATAAATCCTAACATGAAGCCCAATATACATATTAGTGCTCTAGAAGGAGCTTTTTTATAGAAAGGAACGTAAGCTTTGTCGATTACATCGAAGTAATAAAAATCTCCAATATTTGCAAGCATTTGCGTTTCAAGACGACTCTCAATTAAGTAATTGAGTGAATTTTTAAGTGCGGTATTTTGAGTATTTCTGTATTGCTCATTTAAATAATTTAAAGCTTCATCTGACTTTTTAAGGTCTCTACTTCTAATACTGTTATCTAATGTTTTTAGAATTAAATTTACCATATCATATGAAAATTCTGGCGAAATGTGATCAAAAGATAAATAAATTACATCAAGCCTTTTATCTTGTTCAAAATCTAGAATTTTAATTAACTCTTTGTGAAACTCGGCTAAAGTAGGTTTACTGCTAACCCATTTAATATCAACTGAATTAAATTTACTTTCATCATAAATTAAACTTTTTGTTCCTTGATCATATTTTTTAACTGCCATTATGTTTGCAACAACTACATCGTCAGTAAAAAATTTTGAGGCAAAGTCTCTTGAAAAAATAGTAGCGCTTGCCATGGAAAATCTATCAATAGAGCCAGAGCCTGAATTAAGATTAATATTAGCCAAAGAGGCTATGCTTCCCAATTGAGATCTTGCAAACTGACTAGAACTACCTTTTGGATCATTTATTAATGATAAAGTAGCAGAAGAACTATATATATTTGGCAGCCAAAGAGAGTATAAAACAGACGCTAATGAAAATAGTATAGTTATTGAACAAATCAATAATTTACGTTTCCATAACACTTTTAGATAATTAATAATATTGATATCTTTTTCAATGTTTTCCATAATTCTTAACTAACCATTATTGGTACCCGAGGCCGGACTTGAACCGGCACGATATTTCTATCGAGGGATTTTAAGTCCCTTGTGTCTACCAATTCCACCACTCGGGCTTAATATTT
>MDTA01078818.1_pt1 | contig 10156 bp, 14 predicted proteins | sample 811151 | NCBI WGS metagenome assembly MDTA01 (sample SAMN05326648, study PRJNA326480) | marine metagenome | isolation source: seawater | place: Indian Ocean: South | collected 2010 | reverse complement strand
ATCTCTTTTTCAAAAGCAAAAGAAATTCTTGATAAATATAGATATAAACCACGAAGAGAATGGTCAAAAGAAGAAAGAGTTTTTTTCAAAATCTGTAATTTCATAGTTTTATCTAAAAAAAGAGTAAACAAAATTTTTTCGGCAATTCAAAGCTTTGGTAAACTTAGCGATAAAAGTCACTATAACTACAATGAATTTGATATTCTTCAAATTAAAGAGCTAATTTTAGAAAATCTTGAGAGAAATTTTCAAAAGTTCAATAAAAATATAAAGATTCTCAAAGATTCGGATATTCAGGAACTTAGTGATCATCTTGAAAAATTAAAAGATGAAAATGTAAGGCTACAGACCGAAAACCAGAGACTACAGTTTCTATTCAATGATTATTTGAGTGAGGAAAAGTTAAGTAAAAACAGAGTTCTAAATAAAGTTTTAGAGAGATTGAACCATGAGAAAAATAAAAAAGTCAATAAAGACTTTAAAATTGACAGAAAAAATATAAAAAAATTTGTTGAAAAATGGGAAAAAGGGATGACAACTAACGAAATTGGAATTGAAATGCAAAAAGAAAATTTAAACATGAAAATCGGTAAAAGAAAAAGATATAATTTAAAAAGCAAATAAATTAATTACTTGCTTTTTTTTTTTCATACATAGCAATAAAATCAACAGGATTAATCATTAATGGAGGGAAGCCACCTTCCCTAGTACAATTAGCTATTATCGACCTTAAAAAAGGGAAAAGAAATTTAGGGCATTCAATCAAAAGTATTCTTTCCAGAATATCTTCGTTAGCATTCTCTATAGTAAAAATTCCACAATAAGAACCCTCAATAACGAATAGTGAGTCATTTTTAATTTTAGTTTCTCCCTTTATTAATAACTCGACCTCATAAACATTTTGCCCATGGTCAGCAAGTGTCCTTGGCTTAACATCTACATCTATTTTGAAAGTTGGATTTGAAGAAAAGTTTTTAAGAGATTCCGGTGCTCTTGGGTTTTCAAAAGAGAGATCTTTTAAATACTGTGCATTAATAATAAATTTTAAATTGTTAACGTTTGAATTTTTTTTTTTATTTGCCATATTAAACTATCATTATTTGTTAGAAAGAAATATAATACAAAAAAAGCATGGGTGCTTCCATATAAATAAATTAAAATGAACAACATACCATATTTAGATATTTTAATACTTGCTATGATTGCGATTTTCATAATAAATCGTTTAAAAAATGTTTTAGGAAAAAAAACTGGAAATGAGCAAGATATAGTTGAAAAGTATTCAAGAAATAAAAGTAATTTTAAGGAATCGCCGCCAGATCAAACCTCATTATCAGATCACAAGGAGAGAACCGTTAAAGATGTCTTCTTTCATGAGGACCCAAAAATAAACTCTGTTTTAAGAAAAATTTACAATCAAGACGAAAATTTTGATACAAAAGAATTTTTAGACGGTTCAAAAAAAGCGTTTGAATTTATAATTAAGAATTACTCAGAAGAGAACCTAGAGCCATTAAAAAATCTTCTTTCAGAATCAATACACAATGACTTTAAATCTCAAATTAACGATAGAATTAAAAAATCTCAAAATCTTGATATAACAATTATTGGGATTAAAAGTGCTGAAATAATCCAATCAAGTTTAAAATCAAACATCGCAAATATATCTGTAAGATTTAACTCAGAACAAGTCCAAGTTATAAAAGACTTAAAAGGTAAGATAATTGAAGGCGATAGCAATCAAATCCTTACAATAGATGAAAAATGGTCATTCAGTAAAAATTTAAAGAGTAATGACCCAAACTGGACATTAGAAAAAATTGAAGAAAGTAATTAGTTTTTTTTTCATTTTAACAATATTTCCTACAACTATATTTTCTAACTCTCAGAAAATTTTTCTCAACATTGACCATAAGTATATAAAAAAATTTAATGAAACTTTTCAAAAAATTTGTTCGACAGAAAAATTTTTTAAAAACTTAACTTCGCATATTTCTTATCCAAAATTTGGGAATACAAGGGAATGGAAAAAAGTATGCAAAAATATTAGTTATAAAAAAGTAGACGAAAACTATTTAATAAAAAAAAATTTTAGGATTAAAAGTCTTAGTGAAAAATCTGGTAAATTAACTGGATATTATGAGCCAGAAGTCAATGTTTCAAAAGTTAAAACATCACGTTATAAAATACCAATTCTCAAATATAATGATAGATTTCTAGGAGTCAAAAGGGCATCAATCATAAAAAAATATAAAGAAAGTGATGTTTTACTTTGGACAGACGATACAATTGATCTGTTCTTTTTACAGATTCAAGGATCAGGAGTTGGAATTTTTGAAAATGGAGAAAAGATTAAAATTCTTTACAATGGAAATAATAATCTAAAGTACACATCAATTGGAAATATTTTAATCAAGGAAAAGTTATTAAAAAAGAAAAATGTAAATTTATTCAGCATTAAAAAGTTTTTAAGAGAAAATCCAAAAAAAATTGATTCTATTCTTAATGAGAATGGTAGGTATATTTTTTTTAAAACTTCATTAGATAATAAAAAGGGTCCTCTAGGAGCATTTGGAATCAACCTTGTCTCCGACGTAAGTATTGCCGTTGACAAAAAATATTACCCTTTAGGCATACCTCTTTTGTATAAAGAAGGTGAAAGTCAAACTTTCAAGCCTGTATTTGCATTAGATACTTGATCAGCAATTAAAGGGGAAAATAGAGCAGATCTTTTCACAGGAAATGGCAAAAGCGCAGAAGAGGTTGCTGGAATGCTAAAAAAAAAATTGCTTTTATATGTTCTTGTTCCTTATAGTAATTAAATGACAAACGATGAATGGGAATTTTTTAAAAAGGAGGTACAACCGATAAAAAAGTCTGGAGTGATTAAAAATACTTTTATAAAAAAAAGCGGTGAAATAAAAAACTATAAAAAAAGTGAAAATCTCTCATACATTGATTTAGAAGATAATTCTCAACAAACTTTTCAAATTGACAAAAATATATTAAGAAGAATTAAAAGAGGTAAAATTAATATTTCAGCTTCTCTTGATCTTCACGGGTTTACTATAAATCAATCAAAGGAAAAAGTTATTAGGTTCATTGAAAAAAATTTTTTTCTGCATAACCGTCTTGTTTTAATAATCACCGGTAAAGGCAAGACTCTTTCAGGCTCACAGGAATGGAAGGCTGATGGCAAACTTAAAAAAAATGTTCCAATATGGTTAAGTTCAACTTATTTATCCAAATATGTTTTATGGTTTGACACAGCGACCCCTGAAAAGGGTGGAAGTGGTGCTTTGTTCGTTTATTTAAAAAAAATTAAAGAATAAATTTAGTTAAATCTGTATCTTTATATATATCGCCGATCTGATTCTTTACGTATTTTTCATCAATATTTATGCTTGTTTGCTTTTTCTCAGAAGCAGTAAAACTTATTTCTTCAAGGACCTTTTCTAAAATAGTATGAAGCCTTCTCGCCCCAATATTTTCTATATCTTCATTAACCTTTGACGCAATACTTGCAACCTCTGATATTGCCTCTTCAGTAAAATTCAAAGTTACTCCTTCAGTAGCAATAAGTTGCTCGTATTGTTTAATGAGGTTATTCTCTGGTTCTTTAAGAATTTTAATAAAATCGGCTTTAGATAAAGCTGATAGTTCTACCCTATTTGGAAGTCTTCCTTGAAGTTCGGGCAAAAGATCTGATGGCTTAGCAACATGAAAAGCCCCAGAGGCAATAAAAAGAATATGATCTGTTTTAATTGAACCGTACTTTGTCGTTACTGTTGAGCCTTCTATCAAAGGAAGCAAATCTCTTTGTACACCTTCCCTGCTAACTTCTGCTGTTCCAGAATTATTTTTTCCACAAATTTTATCAATCTCATCAATAAAGACTATACCATCCTGTTCTGCATTATTAATGGACCTTTTTACAAGATTGTCGTTATCGATTAACTTTTCTGATTCTTCATTTAATAAAAATTCATAAGATTCTTTCACAGTTAACTTCCTTTTTTCTTTTTTTTGTCCAAAGCCCTTACCAAAAATATCGCCGAGATTAATCATACCCATCATCCCTCCTTGCATTCCTGGAATTTCCATAGATTTTATTGGCGAAGACGGGTTTGATGCTAATTCAATTTCAATTTCTTGATTATCAAGTTCACCGTTTCTGAGCATTTTTTTATATTTTTCTTTGGTTTGATTTGTAGCTGATGACCCCACCAAAGCATCGATTACTCTTTTTTCAGCATTAATTTCAGCCTTTGCCTTTACCTCTTTTTTTAAACTCTCTTTATTATTGTTGATTGAAACCTCAAGTAAATCTCTAATTATTTGTTCAACATCTCTCCCAACATATCCTACTTCTGTGAACTTTGTTGCCTCCACTTTTATAAAGGGAGCATCGGCTAACTTTGCTAACCTTCTAGCTATTTCAGTTTTGCCGACGCCGGTCGGGCCAATCATTAATATATTTTTTGGTAAAACCTCGTCTTTCATTGAACCTTCAATTTGCTGACGACGCCATCTATTTCTTAATGCAATGGCCACAGATCTCTTAGCTCCTTTTTGACCAACTATAAATCTATCTAGTTCTGAAACAATTTCTCTGGGTGTAAAAGAAGTCATTTTATTTTCTCTAAACTAATGTTGTTGTTTGTATAGATACATAAGTCTGCAGCAATTTCAAGACTTTGTCTTGCAATTTGCTCTGCATTCAGCTTCGAACCATAAAGAGCCCTAGCAGCGGCTAGAGCATAATTCCCTCCAGACCCTATAGCCATAACACCATCCTTTGGTTCAAGCACATCGCCATTACCACTTAGAATTAAGCTTGATTCTTTATCAGCAACTACCATCATTGCCTCTAATCTTCTCAAATACCTATCTGTTCTCCAATCCTTTGCCATTTCAACGCAAGCTCGCATCAAATTATTAGAAAATTTTTCTAGCTTTGCTTCTAATCTTTCGAACAGTGTAAATGCATCGGCTGTTGCGCCTGCAAAACCAGTGATAACTTTACCTGATGCAAGTGATCTTACTTTTCTGGCATTGGATTTCATTACGGAGTCACCTAAAGTTACCTGACCATCACCGGCAATGACAACCTCATTTTTTTTTCTAACCGAAACAATTGTAGTTCCATACCATTTTTCAAATTTTTCGTTTTCGTTCATAATTAATTCGCCTAATTGATAATTTAATATTAATCTATATATTTTAGTTTTAATATCCAATAAAATTTACATATGAGAAAATATTCCATCAACAGAAAAACAAAAGAAACAAATATAAACGTAGATTTATCAATAGATGGCAGTGGAAAAAATACAATAGAAACTGGGATCGGTTTTCTTGATCATATGCTTGAACAGCTTTCTAAACACAGTCTATTCGACATGAAAATAAAGGCAAAAGGCGACCTTCACATAGACTTTCATCATACCACTGAAGATAGTGCATTGGCTTTAGGAGAAGCTTTTTCAAAGTCTTTAGGTGATAGAAAAGGAATTAAAAGATTTGGTCAGGCCTTGTCAGCGATGGATGAAACTTTGTCAAGAGTAGTTGTAGATTGCTCAAATCGACCCTATTTGGTGTGGAAAGTGGAACTATCCAAACCAAAACTTGGTGAAATGGATACTGAATTATTCAAGGAATGGTTCCAAGCATTTTCACAAACTGCTGGAATTACACTTCATATTGAGAATTTATATGGTGAAAATAACCATCACATAATAGAATCCTGTTTTAAGGGTTTAGCAAGAGCGCTTAGAGAAGCAGTTTTAATCGATCCTAAACAAAAAGGGGAAATTCCGTCAACAAAAGGAAAGCTTTAATTTAATGGAATCTTTTTTTATTCTTAAAAGCACTTCAAAATCAAAAAGAGTTATTGCTGCGAAAAATGGGTTTAGCTTTTATTTTCTTTTTCTTGGTCCTATCTTAGGAATTTTCAAAGGGTTATGGATGGAGGTTTTTATTTCAATAATATTTATTTATTTAGCAATTTATTTGGCTCCTGAACTATCTTTTTTCTCTATTTTAATTTCCTCGATTTTTTGGGGTTTTTTTGGAAAAGACTTATACATCCAAAAGTTGCTTAAATTAAATTATGTGCCTGAGGATATAATAACATCAGAATCATCGAAAAAAGCAATCTTAATTTTTTCCTCTAAAAATAAATGAAGCTTTTAACAATAATTGATTATGGCTCGGGTAATATTAAATCTGTGTACAACGCTTTCAATAAAATATCTTCAAAAAAAAAATTAAAATTATTAATTAGCTCTAAAAAATCTGATATAGAAAAATCTTCACACCTTGTACTCCCAGGAGTTGGTTCATTTGAATCGTGTATTAGTGGCTTAAGAAACTCAAACTTAATCGATTCAATTTTAAAGAAAGTAGAAATTGAGAAAAAACCATTTCTCGGAATATGTGTTGGAATGCAAATGCTTGCAACAAAAGGTTTTGAAAATGGAGAGTTTTTAGGACTCAATTGGATTGAAGGAAACGTAAAAAAAATAAAAAAAGTTAATAAAAAATTAAAGATTCCCCATATGGGTTGGAATAATCTTCAATTTAAAAAAGAAAATTATTTTATAAAAAAATTAAAAAAAAAAAATAAATACCTCAGAAATATCAGCTTACTTTGTTCATAGCTATAATTTTAATACTAAAAATTCAGAAGATAAAATTGTATCAACATTTTATGGCCAAGAGATCACAGCAATGGTATCTAAAGATAATATAATTGGAGTTCAATTTCATCCAGAGAAAAGTCACAAATTTGGTTTAAAATTTTTGGAAACATTTGTTGAAAATGAGGAGTTTTAAATGAATCTTTATCCAGCAATTGATTTAAAAGAAGGAAAATGTATAAGACTTAAAAAAGGTGAGCTAAAAGAAATTACTTTTTATAACCCAGACCCTATTGATCAAGCAAAACAGTTTTTAAGTATGGGGGCTAAATGGATTCACATGGTAGATATAGATGGTGCTTTCAGTGGAGAAAGATTAAACCATAAGATATTTATTAATATTAAAAAAAAATTTAATTGTTTTGTACAAGCTGGTGGAGGCATAAGAAATCTAGAAACTGTAGAATTTCTTTTGAATAATAAAATTGACAGAGTTGTTTTAGGAACAATAGCTCTCAAAAATAAAAAACTTTGTGAAAAAATATGTAAAACTTTTCCTGGGAAAATAGCTGTAGGAATTGACGCAAAAAAAGGGCTTGTTGCAACAGATGGTTGGTCAAAGACTAGCAAAGTAAAGGTTAGTGAAATGATTAAGACATATGAAGGTATTGGTGTAAACTCAATAATATTTACTGATATTGAAAAAGATGGAGTATTAGCAGGGGTTAGTTTTGATCAATTAGAGAAAATTTTAACTCAAACATCAATAAAAATAATTGCCTCTGGTGGCGTGGCTTGTCTGGAGGATTTAAAAAAATTAAGACAAATAAGTATTATCAGAAAAAATCTTGATGGAGTAATTGTAGGTAGAGCAATTTACGAAAATAAAATAAAAGTAAATGAAGCAATAGAAATTTTGAAATGATTAAAATTAGAATAATCCCATGTTTAGATGTTGATAATGGTAGGGTTGTAAAAGGAATTAATTTTGTGAATCTTATTGATGCTGGTGACCCTGTTAAACAGGCAAAGTTTTATAGTGATAATGGGGCTGACGAAATTACTTTTCTAGACATAACTGCTACACATCAAAAAAGAGATGCCATGGTTGATATCATTGAAAGAACTGCAAATGAATGCTTAGTTCCTCTTACAGTTGGAGGAGGAATTAGAAGTGTGGAAGACATGAAAAATTTTTTATCTGTGGGCGCTGACAAAATTTCTATTAATAGTTCGGCCGTCAAAAATCCAAATTTAATTACACAAGGGGCCTTGAAATTTGGTAATCAATGTATCGTTGTAGCAATTGATGCAAAAAAGATAGGCAACTCATGGGAAGTTTATATTAATGGTGGTAGAATAAAAACCGGTATTGATGCAATTGAGTGGGCAAAAAAAGTTGAAACATTGGGGGCAGGGGAAATTTTATTAACTTCAATGGATAGAGATGGAACTAAAAGTGGTTTTGATTTGGGTTTAACAAAAAAAATTTCCAGTCTTGTGGGTATTCCAGTTATTGCATCAGGTGGAATAGGTAAAATTAGCCATTTTGTAGATGGTGTAAAAAAAGGTGGGGCTTCGGCATTGTTAGCTGCATCTGTTTTTCATTTTGGAGAGTTTAGTATTTCTGAGGTAAAAAAACATTTAATTTCTCAAGGGATTAATGTAAGAATGGATTATTAAAAAAATGGACAAAAATATAATCCTTGAACTTGAGAAAATTATAAAGAAGAGAAAAGAAAGCTCCGATACATCCTCCTACGTTTTTAATCTTTTTAGCAAAGGAAAAGTAAAAATAGCAAATAAACTGGGTGAGGAAGCTGTTGAAACAATCTCTGCTTTTTTATCTGAAGGTAAAGAAGAGTTATTGGAGGAATCTGCTGATTTAATTTTTCATTTTTTAATTATGTTGGAAGCAGCTAATGTTTCAATAGATGAAGTTTTGCTAATTTTAAAAAAAAGAATGAAAAATGATTGATATTAAAAATTATGATGAAAATAATATATTTGCAAAAATCTTGAGAAAGGAAATTCCATCTAGAAAAATTTACGAAGACAAGTACACTTTTGCTTTTGAAGATATTTCACCTCAAAGTCCTGTTCATATACTCATAATTCCTAAGAGATCCTTTTGCAGTTTTGATGATTTTATTGAAAAAGCAGACGACAATTTTTTAGTTGGGTTTATAAGGTCAATTAAAAAGGTTAAAGAAACTTTAAAAATAAAAGACGGCTATAGGCTTATTACTAATGTTGGCTTAAACGGCGGGCAAGAAGTACCTCACTTACATTTTCATTTGTTATCTGGCAAATTTTTAAAACGTTTAGTTAGCAACTAAATTAAATATTTATCTCTAAAATAATTGGCACATGGTCTGAAGGTTTTTCTAATTCCCTATATTCTTTTAATATTCTTGCTTTCACTAATTTAAATGAGTTTTTTTTATTTAACCAAATGTGATCAAGTCTTCTTCCTCTATTATTAACACGAAAATCCGGTGAACGATAGCTCCACCAAGTAAATAGATTATCAGAAGAGGACAACAATGCCCTAAAAGTATCAACATAATTTCCAGTTTTTAAAATATCTAGAAGTTTTTTTCTTTCTATCTCCGTATGACTAACAACGTTCTTAAGTTGCTTATGAGACCAAACATCATTTTCATATGGTGCAATATTAAGGTCACCCGCTAAAATATTTGTATCTTTATTTGAAAAAAATTCTTTCATTTCATTTAAGAATTGCAGTTTATGTTCAAATTTTTTATTTATTGAAGGATCAGGGGCTTCGCCACCAGCAGGAACATATATTGAATGTATTCTAATGCCCTTGTAATTAACTTCAATATGACGAGAATCTTCTTTTTTACAAAAAGCATGAGAATATGTAGATTCAACTTTGTGTTTTGTTAAAATGCTAACTCCATTGTACGAGGGCATTCCATTCACATGAACAAAGTAATTTAAATCTTCAAATTCTTTTTTTGGAAACACATCATTTGATGATTTTATTTCTTGAATACAAACAAAATCTGGGGTTTCGTTTTTAATTAATTGTAAAAGTTGCTGCTTTCTAATTCTAATGGAATTTACGTTCCAGCTTATAATTTTCATTAAGACTTCATCGACTCAAAAAAGTCAGCATTATTTTTTGAACCTTTAATTTTTTCGATCAAAAACTCCATTGAATCATTGACACCCATCGGCATTAATATTTTTCTAAGAATCCACATTTTAGATAGATCATCCTTTGATACCAACAACTCTTCTTTTCTAGTCCCTGATTTTGTGACATCTATAGACGGAAAAACTCTTTTGTCTGATAATTTTCTATCTAAAATTAACTCTGAATTTCCTGTTCCTTTAAATTCCTCAAAAATAACTTCATCCATTCTTGAGCCAGTATCTACAAGAGCAGTCCCAATTATTGTTAATGACCCTCCCTCCTCAATATTTCTAGCTGCACCAAAAAATCTTTTTGGTCTTTGAAGTGCATTTGCATCCACACCTCCAGT
>MDTA01068227.1_pt1 | contig 10156 bp, 13 predicted proteins | sample 811151 | NCBI WGS metagenome assembly MDTA01 (sample SAMN05326648, study PRJNA326480) | marine metagenome | isolation source: seawater | place: Indian Ocean: South | collected 2010 | reverse complement strand
TTTTGCCTTGTGGCCATGAATAACAAATCATAACTGTTACTTATTAGTATACACAGTTAGTCAAGGATAGTATCTTTGTGTATAATATATTTAGTCAAAATTTCATTACTTTCTTGCTGATTTGATTATGAAAAATTCAACAAAGCTAAATTCTAAGAAAGGCGTAATTATTAGCCAAAGGGGAAAGAGGTTGTTAGATAAAAAAATTTCTCCAAATAAAAGTAGTGATGTATTAGTTTCTGCTGTGATTAGTCCATATCTGTTAACTCATCTTCATCAAATTCTTCAAAAATCAGAATTTAGTGCGAAGCAAGATGGAAGATTATCTCATGCAGCTAACTTTGCAAAATTAAGAAAGGTTTTATGCTTAGACGCCAGGAGCATGGAAGATGCCTCAGCCCAAGAGATAAAAGATTCTGAAAATGATTTATTTTTCAATACAAAGAATGCCCAAAACGTAGCTTAAATAATATTCTATGTATAGAATTTATTATTTTCATGACGAACAATGCTGAGAAACTTTATAAACTTATTTCTGAAGATAAAGATAAGAAACAAAGTTTATTTCGTACGGCTTTAACTAATCCTAAATCTGCTTTAGAGAAAATTTGTGAAATAGGAGAAGAATTAGATATTAAAGTTTCAAAAGAAGAGGTGATTAAGTACTTAAGTACAGTTGATGATGAACAAGCAAAGTTATGGCTTGTGAAGGTTAGAGGGGGGCTTTAAGATTGCTGATGGATTTTGCTCTTTGACTGGTATTGATCTCCTATCATAACCTCCTCCTCCAGCCAAAGTCCAAAAGAACCAATAGCTTGGAATAGATAATCCTGCCGCTATGAAAATGGCTACAATTTGTTCTATTCTTTTCATAAAGTAATTTTATTCCACAAATTATTTTTTGGAAATAAAGAACTTATTTATGTAAATTATTTCTTTTTAAAGTGTTAAGACTAGAAAATATTACAAAGATATATGCTACTGATTTAGTTTTGAAAAATATTACTTGGGAAGTAAAGAAAGGTGAAAAGATCGGGCTGGTTGGCTCTAATGGGTCAGGAAAGACTACTCAATTTAAAATCATTACAGGAGAAGAAGAACAAACTAGTGGTTCTGTTATCAAAGAGAGTAATCTTAAAATTTCTTATCTTAAGCAAGAATTTGATATCAATTTGAATAATACGGTTCGGGAGGAATTATGTAGCGCCTTTGTAGATATTCAATTAATTTCGCAGCAAATAAAACAATTAGAGATTAAGATGTCGAAAGATCTGGATTCAACAGATAAAGCGGGTTTAAATAATTTAGTTTATAAAATTGGAGCTTTGCAGAGAGACTTTGAATCGTTAGGAGGTTATCAAATTCAGGCTGAGGTAGATAAGATTTTACCGAAATTAGGTTTCTCTCCAAGTGAATCTTATGATTTAGTCTCAAATTTTTCTTGCGGCTGGCAGATGAAGATTGCTTTAGGGAAAATAATGCTTTTAAAGCCAGATTTAATTTTATTAGATGAACCAACTAATCATCTTGATTTAGATACTATTAATTGGCTTGAACAATATTTGTTAACTCTTAAAACATCGATGATTTTAATAAGTCATGATCGATATTTCTTAGATAAACTATGTCAAAAAATTATTTTTATAGATGATGGAACTGCATACACATATAACGGTAACTACTCATTTTTTGTGCAGCAAAAATTATTAAATGAACAATCTCAAAATAAGGCATATCAATTACAGCAAAAAGAAATTGAAATTCAAAAAAAATATATTGAGAAGTTTCGTGCAAGTGCTTCAAGAAGTACTCAGGCCAAAAGTAGAGAGAAACAAATTAATAAACTTAAAAAAGTTGACAACGTGATGAAGAGAAAAAAAAGTCCTATTTTTAACTTCCCGCCTTGTAAACAATCTGGTAAATCTGTTTTAGATATAAAAAATTTATGCCATGGATATTCTAATAAGATAATATTTTTTGAAACAAATCTAAAAATAAATAGTGGAGAAAAAGTTGCATTTTTAGGATCTAATGGTGTAGGTAAATCTACGTTATTTAAGTTAATAATGAAGCAGATTGTGCCTGAAATTGGAGAAATTAATTTAGGTAAACATAATCTAATCACAAGTTATTATGAACAGAATCAATCAGAGGCACTTGATCATAGTCAAACTGTTATAAATTTAATATTTGAACAGGTTCCAGAATGGTCACAAAAAAAAGTAAGAACATTTTTAGGTGGTTTTGGGTTCTATAAGGAAACTGTTTTTAAAAATATTAGTCAGTTAAGTGGAGGAGAGAAAGCTAGATTGGCTATGGCTTTAATAATCCTTCAACCAAGTAATTTTTTACTTCTTGATGAACCAACTAATCATCTTGATCTTGAAACTAAAGAAAATTTAGAAATTGCGATCAATGACTATAAAGGAACAGTTTTGCTAATTTCTCATGATAGATTCTTTATATCTAAAGTAGCTAATAGGATTGTTGAAATTAATAATTTATCATTTGAATCTTATTATGGAAATTATGAATATTATTTAGATAAAAAGTCCGAAAAGAAAGGTATAGTTGGATGAGTATTTTTTCTTATTTTGATACTTAAAAGTATATATTTTTAAAATAACTTTACATTTTAATAGGCAAGATCACTCATTTGGCTTTACATATTTCTTGCTTTTTGTTTAATCTATTTACTACGTATTTAATTAAAGTAAATGTATAAAGAAAAAGAGGACTTTTCAAATTTTAATACTTTAAATATTGATCCCATAGAAAATTATTTTGAATGTATATCTTTATGTGATATCACTGATGGAAAGTGCATCTCGAAATGTGTAGAGATACTCAAGGATTATGAAAGTTAACTTATTTTCTCTTTGATAAATCTCTAATATCAATAGGTTGAACATTTATATTTATTAATCTTTTATTTCTTTCAATTAATATTTTTGCAGATTTTTTTACTCCATTTTTACTTATAGCATCAACAACATCTGAAGATTTGAAAATATAATCTTTTTCTACTTTCAAAATAATATCATTAACTAAAATGCCACTTTTTGCAGCAGGACTATTCGGGACTACATAACCAACCTTAACTTTAGTATTATTGTTTTCTAATGAGGTTTCATTCAATAAACTAATACCTATCATTGGATGAATTACTTTCCCATTGACTAATAATTCATTTGTTATTTTTTTTACTTTATTAATTGGGATTGCAAAGCTAAGCCCAGCACCAGGTCCAGATCTTATTAATGTATTTATTCCTATAACTTCTCCCTTATTATTAAGTAAAGGACCGCCTGAGTTTCCTGGATTTATAGCAGCATCTGTTTGAATTAGATCGATCTTTTTATCATAGATTCCTAGTTCAGAAACATTGCGATTAAGATTACTTATAATTCCAAGTGTAACGGTATTTTCAAGACCATAAGGATTGCCAACTGCAATAGCCCAATCCCCCACTCTTATTTCATCAGAGTTACCTAAAGTGGCTTTAGGCCAAGGTCCTCTACCTTTTAGTTTTAAAACTGCGAGATCTGTAAGTATATCTTCTCCTAGCACTTCAGCCTCGAATTTTCTGCCGTCTTTTAAACCTACTATTAATTTTTCAGATCGATTTACGACATGCGCATTGGTAATTACAATTCCTTCTCCAATTAGAAATCCACTTCCTTGACTTTGTTCTATTTTGGGTTCAATTTCATAGGGTAATTCTAAGCCAAAAAATCTTTCAAAATATGGGTCTAAAAGTATTTTTGAATTTTTTTTATAACTCTTGGATCTCACTATTCTTTGTGTATCAATAGTTACAACTGCTGGGCCAGTCTTTTCTATAGCTTCTGTAATGAATGATTTCTTTTCATTAGCAATGAGTAATTGATTTATCTCTTTGTGAAAGGAGGATGGTAATATATCCGAATAAAAAGATAAACCTAATGCCAATGATGTTAGAAAGATTAATTTTGAGGCTTTAATTTTTTTCTTGCTAATACAAAACATGCTAGTTAATTCACTAAGATAAGAATTTTTGCTTTTAAATTTGTATCTATATGATAATCAAAATTATTAATTAATTAAATTTGGCAAATTTATTGATTTTTCGAGCTATTATTATCTATATAGTATTAAAAAAATTTCTACAATATTTTTCCGAATGACTATTCTTTTCCCGATAATTTATTCTATTTCATTAATATTTCTTATATGGAAAGCTTTCAAAGTAATGTCTAATGGCTGGACTGTTTACGATAAAAGTAAAACAAATTCTTTCTCTTCTAATAATCAAAAAAAATATACAATACACCCTGAATTATTAGATAAATCTGGCAATATAACTAATGAAGAATTACTAACTGTAAGATTTTCTAATGATAGTGATTCCACTTTAGAAAGAGGAACAACTCCTGACTAACTTAATATAAAATTTTTCAAACGGAGAATAAATTGGAACAAAGAACCAAAATAGTCGCATCTGTAATTAAATCTCTTAAATTACCTCCAAGATTTAGGCTTAAAATGTTAAAAGAAGATCCTGTAAGATTAGAACTAAGTCTCACTCCTTCATATGGTAAAAATCCAGTTGTTGTTGGCCTAGTTGAATCTTTAGATTTAGTTGCCAGAAGAGATAGAGAGGGTAGAATCCCAAGAGATTTACAAGGAACTTGGGATTGGACTGTTCGCCATGGAAAGGTAAGTACCGGTGGATGGAATCCTTTTTTAAAAGAGGCCTTGCAAACAATGTTTGAGACAGGACTGCCTGCAATCATATACGAAGAATTAACAGGAGATGAGTATAAACCCGTTGATGGGATTAAACACATTAAGTAATAAATAAATTTAATTCATATATTGATGAATAAAACGCTAAAATATTGCTAAAGAATTAAATACTATGAACGAGGAAAATCAAACTAGATTTGGATTTGTAAATTTTGCAGAAACTTGGAATGGACGTCTAGCAATGATGGGAATACTTATTGGGTTGGGCACCGAATTAATTACTGGACAAAGTATTCTGCGACAGATTGGAATTGGCTAATCTTTGTTCAAATTTTTAAGACTTAATTTTAATTTATTTCTTCTGCTTCTATTTCAACTGTTTCTTTACTAGCGTCATTTGAAAAATTTTGTATTTTTTCAGTATCTTTTAATTTATAACCACAATAAATACAATTTTCAGAATTACTTAAAATTGTTGAACCACAATTTTCACAGAAGCTAAATCTTTGCTTTAACAAATTAATTCCTATTACAAAGATGCCTATCAAAAGTATTGGCGTTAAAAATAATAATATTAAAATATTTCCTAGAAAACTAATCATAAAATTTAACCCAAAAAAAGAAATTATAAAAAAGGTTATAAGACTATAGGTAATTAAATTTTTTGGCATATAAAATCTCCTATTTTAATAAATTTTTTCGGTACTTATTTTTTTGTATTTCTAGTATTGACATACTTGTTATGACAACACTCCAACATTGACCAAAATATATAATGACGCCTAGTAGCCATACCCATAATGTGAGAACTAAGAAACCACCAATAAAACCATATGCCTGAAATCTTACACCAAGAGATAATATACTTTTACTTACTGCTAAATTAAGAGTTGTTAATAAAATTCCAATCAAGATTGCACCAGGGATCAATGGTTTTAATGGTACTTTTCTACTGGGTAAAAGAGCTTGTAACAATAATGCCATTAAAGAAAAACCAATTAATGGGACTGCAAATTGCCCTACTTGGAGTACAGGCAATCTTAAAACAATTTCTGACAACCAATTGCTTGAGGTGGAAATCTCTTTTAATACTTCGCCTGGGATCATGCGTAAATTAGCACTAATTTGATCTAAAACCATAAGAAAGCCGATAAAAAATACTATTAGGAAAGCTTCAATTCTATTTCTGAGAAATTTTGATGCTTGCTCTTGCCATGGGGAAAAACTTTTTTTAGAGGGTAAAGCATCTTCCCAAAGTCGTTCTGAACCTCTTTGGAGAGATAAATAAGCATTTCCTGCAGTAAATAATAAAAACATAGCTCCTAAAATACCTGCTCCAAAACCTTGGTCAATTAATTTAAATAAAGTTGTTTCAACTAGTTCCACAACAGAAGGAGGTAAAATTTGTGCCGCTACATCTATGATCTTTTCATCTAACCCTTCTTGTTTTCCGAGGAACCAAGATGCAACAGATAATGAGATTAATAAAATAGGAAAAAAAGATTGGAGTGCATAATAAGCGAAAGCAGCACTTAGATCTATGCAATCTGACTTACTCCATCTCTCGCAAGCACCCCATAAACTTCTGAGAATCCATTTTGCACTGTGTTGCATATTAATTCTCTTTAAATATATTCCATGTTTCTTTTTTATTGTATCTAATAAGTATATTTTGCAAGTTTTCGTAAATTTAGCACTAATTTTCTAATAAAAGCTTTCCCCATGGTTTTAAATCTTTAATATTATTTTGCGTTCGCCCAGCAATAAGAGGAAAATTTACATTTGTCAGATCCATACCTTTAGTTAAATTATGTGGATTAATGTCTAACCAGTCAATTACACAATTCAACTCTTCAAGAATAAGCCAAGCTGCAGCTATATCCCAAATTTTAGGTGTAGATTCTATTGCTCCAAAAGTTTGTCCCATAGCAACACTTGTTAAGTTTAAGCTGGATACTCCAAGGAGCCTAATTTTGCCTGGAAAAATTTCATTGGGTTTTTTTTGTAATATTTTTATAGATCTACTACACAAAGAAACACATGCACTCCTTTGATCATCATTTTCTCGAATAACTTTTTTATCATTTATCCAAACCCCTTCTCCTCTTAGGGCTAGAAACTTTTTCTTAAGGGTTGGGATTATTAAAAAGGAAGCTTGCGGTTTCCCATTTACAAATCTTGCGACTGAAATAGACCAGTAAGGGATTCCTGCCGCAAAATTAGTTGTACCATCTAATGGATCAACTACCCAATATGCTTCATTTGGTGGGACTAATTTATCTCCTTCTTCACTTAAGACTCCTTCATTCGGAGAAATTTTAGATAAACCTTCTACGATAGTCTTATCACTCCAAATATCACAACTTGTAATAAGAGAACCATCTGCTTTATGACTCGCTGTAATATGACCAAAGTCTCTCAGCTGTCTTTCACTTATAGAATTAAAAAGGATATTTAATTCATGTAATTGTTCTTTATTTAATTTATTTGATGAATGATTCATTACCTTATTATGCATTTAATAATCACAAATGGAAGATATTAAATCTTCTTTAGTATTATTCTGAGCATTGCAATCCTTGCTTTTTGAGAGAAAAGTTAATCTTTCTAGTTTATCTAAACTAATATTGTAATTATAAATAGCATCAATATTTTTTGATTTAGCACGAGTTAATTCTTTCTGTCGCACCAAAACATCTTTTAAAGTAGAAATACCAACATCATATCTTAACCTCGCTAATCTTAATGCTTCCTCACTAGAAAGTATTTCTTGTTTTGTTGAAATCACTTTTTCTTTATTTTTTCCTAAAGTTAGGAAAGCTTCACTAATATTACTCTTTATTATATTTTGGAGATTTAAATATTTTAACTGTTCTGATTTTGCTTCAGATATTTTTGCTTTCGAAGAATTATCATATCTACCTCCATTAAAAATGTTCCATGTAAAATTTAAACTTATTTTATTTGTATATGTTGAAGAAGATTTATCCGGATCAACTTCTGTAGTTAAAGAGCTACCTTTAGAGAACGAACTTGAAAGATTATTACTTAAGAATATAACCGGTAAATTGGCATTGTTAAAACTCTGTGCTTGATTTTTTTTAATTGAATTTTGTAGAGTAATATTTTTTAGTGAGAAACTATTCTTTAGCCCATTTTTGATGTTTTTTTCAAGAGTATAAAACCAAAATCCACTTAATCTTTGTTGCTCATCGATAATAAACTCATCATCTAAATTTATATTAAAAATTTCTTTTAATAAGATTAAATTTATTTCTTTCGCTATTATCTTTTCCTTAAGTATTTGCTGATCTCTAGCTAATTGGGAATTTGCTTCTAACAGTTCAAACTTGGTTCCAATCCCCACTTCTAATTTTGCTTTTGCATCTCTAACACTTGTCTTAGATAAATCCACCGCTATTTGAGAATTTTTGGCATCTTGTGCCGATTTTTGTAATTTATGAAACCGAGATTTTGCTTCCTGGATTAAATCCTTTTTTTTGATTTCATAGTTATTTCTGGCAATTTCAAAACTATCTTTAGCGGATTTTATTTCAAGACCTCTTTGCGGATCAATAATATCCCATCTTAAATTTAATGATGGATTGATTTGATACTGAGAGGTTTTGGTATCAGATGATTTGTTATTAAAACTTTTTGAATAGAGATATTGTGGAAGCCCATTTGCGTTTAAATCCAAGGTAGGATATCTTTTTGATATTTTGCTTGATAAATTAAATGATGATGATTCAACCAGCTCTTTAAGAGATAACAATTCTAAATTGTATTCTATAATTAAGCTTTTAATATCTTCAAAATTAATTGTTTTTTTATTTAATAATGTTTTGATTGATCTAACCTCTGGTCGTATTTCTTCTTTAGCAAAACTTGTAGTCGAAGAGAATATCAAAAAAAAAGGTATTAATAAACTACAATTTAAAAATTTTTTAAGCATGATTGACTAAATTCTTACCGGATTTAATACCAATTAGATTACTTATGATATCACTTGCTTCATATACAACGTGAATTTCTGTGTTCAGCTCTTCTTCAACTTCTTTAACATTTTTATCATCAAGAAAAAGATCACTATTAATTTTTAGCATCATTGAAGGGATATAAATTGCTTCACCAAGATCTTTACCTCTAAGTCCAATAATTAAATCTTCTCCTGTCAATAATCCTGTTACGACTTGATCTTGGCCCCAATATATACTTGGTAATCCGAAAAGATTTATATTTAAATTTTTAATAGTATTTAACTTATTTTTTGTGGGAATTAGTGCTTCATAAACTAGTTTACCAACTATCCAGCTAACGGTTCTTTCCTTCTCAATTTTTTTTGGGAGATCTTTTGTTTTGCTTTCTAGCATCTTTAAAAAACTTCTAATTGAACCTACTCCATTGGATTCTTGAGGCATATTTTCATAGGTTTTATATCTTGGTAAGGTTTCCCCAGCTATTAAGTACCATTCATCAGATAACCAGCAGAATCTTGTTCCAATCTTTTTGTGTATTTTATTTTGAATATTTTCAACTTGGGTGATTATTTGTTTTGCATATAATTTATTTATGGAGATTAGACCATCATTTTTAGGTCTGAATTTTGTTAGGCCTACTGGAACAATAGCTACCGATAAAACTGTTTGTTTCTCTTCCGTCCAAAATCTAGAAAGATCTATTATTGATCTTTCTAGTATTTCACCGTCATTTATATTTGGGCAAACAACTATTTGTGCATGAATTTGAAGGGATTGTTTCTCAAACCAACGAATCTGATTCAATATCTCTCGTGCATTTTTGTTTCGAAGTAATTCTTCTCTTATTTTAGGATTGGTTGCATGAACAGATATAAAAAGAGGTGAGAGCTTTTGGGTGGATATTCTTTCCCAATCTTTATCTCTCAAGTTAGTTAGTGTCAGATATGATCCATATAAAAAACTTAATCTATAATCATCATCTTTTAGATATAGGCTTTTTCTCTTTCCAGCTGGCTGCTGATCAATAAAACAAAATGGACAATTATTATTGCATTCTTTTAATGAATCAAATAAAGCATCTTTGAAATTAATACCTAAACCTGAATCTTGATCTTTTTCAATAGTAATCTTATGTATTTTTTTATCTTTATCTAAAACTGATATCTCTAAGATCTCCTCACTTATTAAGATTTGATAATCAATTAAATCTCTTGGTTTTATACCATTGATGCTAACAATAGAGTCTCCAGATTCAAATCCTAATTCAAATGCAATTGAGTTATGGTCGATACTGTCTATGACTGCAGGATTTATTTTATGAGTAGTTTCTGTAATTAATACATCATTTGAATTTTTAAGATAATTAGTTTCTTGCCACACAGTACAAATGCTAAATTGCTTGTATTGTTAACATTCTAAACCTATAAAAGACTCAAAGCCTATTAAAT
>MDTA01009970.1_pt1 | contig 10156 bp, 11 predicted proteins | sample 811151 | NCBI WGS metagenome assembly MDTA01 (sample SAMN05326648, study PRJNA326480) | marine metagenome | isolation source: seawater | place: Indian Ocean: South | collected 2010 | reverse complement strand
GTACTCTTTTTTCAAAAGTATATTGATCGTGTATTTTACGAATTAGAGCACTTAATGTATGAAAACGATTGCTATACATAGTCATCATTAGTGGAATAGCTGGAAACATTAAAGCTGCTACAGTGTAATCAATATCCATATCGAATCAAATTGATTATGTAGATAGTGTTTGGTATTTACAAGAAGAATTTCATGCAAAGTCTCAAAATTTTTATAGATTTGACAAGACTAAATAAACCTATCGGTTTTATGCTTTTATTCTGGCCTTGTTCTTGGGGGCTAGCTTACGGATTTAGTCTGAATCAAAATTTAAATTTATTTTTGTATTACCTAATTTTATTTTTTTTAGGTTCTGTTCTTATGAGAAGTGCTGGATGTATATTCAATGATATTGTAGATAAAGATTTTGATAAAAAAGTCGAAAGAACAAAACACCGACCGGTCGCGTCTGGTAAGATTACAGTTTTAAAAGCATTAATCTATGTTTCAATTCTTTGTTTGTTCGCATTACTAATTTTATTACAATTTAATTTTTTTACTATTATTCTAGGATTAAGTTCAATGTTTTTTGCTTTTTCATACCCATTTATGAAAAGAATAACTTATTGGCCACAATTGTTTCTTGGAATTACATTTAATTGGGGAATAATAATGGCTTGGACAGCTCTTGATAATCAGATTTCTCTCGAAATCATAATACTTTATGTTTCAGCCATATTTTGGACATTGGGTTATGACACGATCTATGGAGCACAGGATTTATCAGATGATGAAATTATTGGACTTAAATCAACCTCGATTAAATTTAAAAAAAATTTAAAAATATTTGTGTCGACAACATACCTTGTTACATCTTTATTAGTTTTCTATCTTCTTAAAAATAGTATTGGCATGAATTTACTTTCATTATTGTTTTTGATTTTTATTATTAGTTTAATTTATCAAATAATAAAGTTTGAATTATCAAAACCAAAAACGTGTTTAGATGCTTTTAAATTGAATAATTTTTCGGGGTTAATACTTTTTTTTACTTTTTTAACTATCAATTATTAAAAGATGAAATTAGAAGAAGTCAAAATTATATTATTAAGATTATATAAAGATTATATTAAAAGTCATACTAAAAGAATTTTAATTGCACTTATTCTCTCAATCGTTGTAGCTGGTAGTACATCTGGGATTGCATGGTTGTTAGATCCAGCTGTAAAAAAAATTTTTTTAGAGCAAGATAGAACTTTTGCATGGACTATACCTCTATTAATTATCTTAGCATTCTCAAGTAAGGGTTTCTCATTGTATTTTGCTAGAGTGGCTATCATCAGAGTTGGTGAGATGGTTGCAGGTGAATTACAAAAGAGAATTGCAAATAATATTTTATTATCAGATATTAACACTCTGGAAAATCGGCATTCAGGGAAATATTTATCAAACATAATGTTTGATACTCATCATGTTCAAAACTTTGTAAGTTCTGGGGTTTTAAATTTGATGAAAGATAGTTTTTCAGTAATTGCATTAGTTTCATTAATGTTTTACCAAAATTGGAAGTTAGCATTATTTGCTATTTTAATGATGCCTTTAGCTGGCGGTTTGGCTAAGTCATTGGGTAAGAGATTAGGTAAAGCAACCGGTAAAGCTGGAGAGTCTTCGGGCCAATTAGCATCTTTTCTTTCAGAAATTATAAAAGGTTCAAAGATAATTAGAATTTATCAAAAGGAGGAGTCTGAAAATAAAAAAGCTAACCAAGTTATAAATGATTTAGTTGAAAAAAATATAAAAATTGGAAGTGTTATGGTCAGAGCTACTCCAATTATGGAAACTCTGACAGGATTTATGATTGCCGGTTTTATATTTTTTTCTGGAAAATTAATCGCAACTGGGGAACTGGGTGTAAATAATTTTTTCTCATTTTTAGCTGCAATGATGTTGGCTTACCAGCCTATACGCTCACTAGCAACGATAAATATGGGAGCTTATCAATGTGCAGCTGCATTTAAAAGGATTAGCAACGTCATTGATAGAGAAATAAAGATCAAAGAGGATAAAAATTTCCCAGATTTAATAATTAAAAATTCTGATATTAATTTTCAAAATGTCGAATTCAAATATGATACTACAAATGAAAAGGCTATTAAAAATATAAACTTGGAAATTAAAGGAAATACTATGGCTGCTTTTGTGGGGCATAGTGGAGCCGGTAAAAGTACAATAATAAATTTATTACCTAGATTTTATGATCCTCAGGATGGGTCTATAACAATTGATAATCAGAATATAAAGGAAGTATCTTTAAAATCACTACGCAAAAATTTATCAATGGTTAGTCAAGATGTAGTTTTATTTGATGACACTGTGAGAAATAATATTGCTTATGCCAAAACTAATGCATCATATGAAGAAATTGAGAGAGCTAGTAAATTTGCTGCTGCTGATGAGTTTATAAATAAGTTGTCTGATGGATACGATACTTTAATTGGAGAAAACGGTATAAGACTTTCTGGTGGTCAAAAACAAAGAATTTCAATAGCTAGGGCAATTTTAAAAGAGTCTCCAATAATATTGTTGGATGAAGCAACTTCATCTTTAGATGCAGGATCAGAAAAAATCGTGCAGGATGCTATTCTGAATTTAATAAAAAATAAAACAACCTTAGTAATAGCTCATAGACTTTCTACAATACACAACGCTGACAAAATTTTTGTGATGAAAAGTGGGAATATAATAAATTCTGGGAAACATGAATTTTTAATTGAACGTTGCCAAGAATACAGATCGTTATACGAAAAACAGTTAAAATAATTTAATGGCTATTTTTTATAGATTTATAACAAATCTTTTATACCCTTTTTTAATAGTACTGATTTATTTGAGAACAATAATTAATAAGGAAGATAAAATGAGGTTTAAAGAAAAACTTTTTATCTCCAATTTTAATTTTCAAAGAAATTTAAATTCAAAGCTTATCTGGTTTCATGCTGCTAGTGTCGGAGAATTTAAAAGTATTTTTCCTTTAATTAATAAGCTAAATGATGAAAAGGAAAACCTAGAATTTTTAATCACTACGCAAACTTTAAGTTCAAGTAATTTAGTAAAAAAAGAAACAAAAAATTTTAATAATTTGCATCATAGATTTTTACCTTTAGATATAAGTCACTTAGCTGAAAATTTTCTTAAAGGTTGGAAGCCGGATAGAATTTTATTTGTTGACTCAGAAATATGGCCAAATTTTATTCATTCAATTAAGAAATTAAAAATTCCGTTTGCTTTAGTTAATGGCAGGTTGACCTCAAAAAGTTTTAAGAAATGGATTAAATTACCTAAATTTTCAAGAAGTTTATTTAGTGCCTTCGACTTATGTTTAACTTCAAATCTTCAAACAAAAAAATATTTATCAGACCTAGGCGCAGATAATATTTCTTATGTTGGAAATTTAAAACTTATAAATTCAGTTGAAAGTGAAAAAAAAAACGACACGATTGAAAATTTTTTAAGAAATAATATTTTTTGGTTAGCAGCAAGCACACATCCAGGTGAAGAAGAGTTTTGTCTAAAAACACACTTAAAACTCAAAAAAATTTTTCCGAATGTCAAAACTATACTAGCTCCAAGACATATTCATAGATCAAGCCAAATTCAGAAATTATGTGAAAGATTAAATTTTAAATCTAATATTATTAAAGAGAATGAAAAGTTAGAGGAACGATATGAAATATTTATTTTAAACTCATTTGGTATTCTTTCGATGTATTTCAAGCATGCGAAAGCTGTTTTTATTGGAAAATCATTGGATAAAAAATTTAAAAATGAGGGAGGACAAAATCCAATAGAGGCAGCTAGATTTGGCTGTAAAATATATCATGGTAATTACGTTTACAATTTTGAGGAAATTTATAATATTTTAAATCAAAAAAATATTGCTAGAGTAATTGAAAGTTCAGATGAATTATCAAATAATTTGGAAAAAGATCTTCAAAAGGGGGAGAAAGATTACAAAGAATTTGTAAGCTTTATGAATAAATTGAGCAATCAGACACTTAGAAATACTATGGAAAAATTAAACCAATTTATTTAATGAAAATTTTTAAACCTCACTTTTGGGATAAAAAAATAGGTTTTTACTCCATAATCTTATTTCCAATTACAATTTTGGTAATATTTTTTATATTTTTGAAAAGGAAATTGATTATAACCAGAAGTTTTAATTTACCAATTGTTTGTATTGGGAATATTTACCTTGGTGGAACTGGAAAAACGCCTTTAGCCATCGAGCTAGCTAAAGAGATGGAAAAAAGGGGTAAAAGACCAGTGATTATTAAAAAATATTATAATTCCCAAAAAGATGAGCACGAATTAATAAAAAATCATTTTAAAAACTTAATTTTAAAAGAAGATAGATCAAATGCAATAAACGAGGCAATATTAAATAATTTTGATATTGTAATTTTAGATGACGGTTTTCAAGATTATAAGATTAAGAAGAATTTGAATATAATTTGTTTTAATCAAAATCAGTTAATTGGTAATGGACTTATCATTCCCTCCGGTCCATTAAGAGAAAGTTTAGACTCTTTAAAAAAAGCTCAAGTGGTACTTATAAATGGAGAAAAGGATGAAATTTTCGAAGAAAAGATTTTAAGATTAAACAAAAATTTAAAAGTGTTTTATTCAATATATAAACCATTAAATTTAGAAGACTTTAAAGACAAAAAAGTGGTTGCGTTTGCAGGAATTGGTAATCCGACTAATTTTTTTAAGTTACTGGAAAAAAATAATCTTAATATTAAAAAAAAATTTATATATCCGGATCATTATAACTTTAAAAAAAATGAAATAATCAATATCATAAATTATGCAAAGCAAAATATTTGTGATATTTTGACTACTGAAAAAGATTTTTTTAGACTTAAAAAATACAATTTCAAAGAAATCAAATATTTAAAGCTCAAATTAATAATCGAAAAAAAAGAAGAATTTTTAAATTATATTTTCAAAACTTATGATCAAAATAATTAAATATTTCATTCAGTCAATATTCGTTTATTTTTTTTTCTTAATTGGTAGGATATTGGGACTAAAAATTAGTCGAAAAATTTTCTCATTACTTTTTAGAAAGGTAGCTTCTTTATTCAAATCTAAAAAAATTATTGAAAAAAATTTAAATTATTTTTCAAAAGACTTATCTGAAAATTTAAAAAAAGAAATTATTGATAGTATGTGGTCTAATTACGGAATGACATTTATAGAATACATTTTTTTAGACTTTTTTAAAAAAAATAGAGATCATATTAGAATTAATGGAGAGAAAATTTTACAAGATATCAAAAACAATAATAAAAAAGTAATTTTTGTTTCAGGTCATTTTGCAAATTTTGAGCTAATGTCTATGGAAATAGTTAAGAAGAATATCAATCTTGCAACTATTTATAGACCCCTAAATAATTTTTTCTTGAACCCACTGATGGAATTTCAAAGAAGAAAATATGTTTGTAAAAATCAAATTAAAAAAGGTATTAATGGTGTTAGAGATACTTTAGAATATATCAATAAAGGATATAGTATCGCGCTTATGATTGATCAAAGAGTTAGTGAAGGAGAGATGATAAATTTTTTTAATAAAGCTGCCCTAACCACTACGCTGCCTGCTCAATTATCAATTAGATACAAAATTCCAATAGTCCCTGTTTTCATAAAACGTATTAATGATAAATTTTTTGAATTGAATTTTTTAGAGGAAATTAAACCTGAAGAGAATAAAGATAAATTTGAACTTACAAAGAAATTAAATCTGATATTGGAAGAAATGATTAAAAATCATCCTTATCAATGGATTTGGACTCACAATAGATGGAAATAAAGTTCTATTTTTTTTTATTTTTAATTCTTTCTTTAACTTCTTTTGGTGAAAAATAAGCTTCTTGAAGATCTACATTCCAATAATTTAGGTCTCGCAACATTATCTCTTTTCCAGAGATCGCGCATAATACGTAATCTCCATCTTCAATTATATCAAAAGAGTTGTGTTTATAATTAAGTTTAGCTTTTTTTTTACTCATCTATAAATTATACAATATAGTATTTACATGAATATTGCACTTATAGGAAGCGGTGGGAGAGAACATGCGCTTTGTCAGAAATTTTATGAGTCTAGATTAGTTAAGAGAATTATATGCTTGCCTGGTAATGCTGGAACTTCGAAAATTGCTACAAATATTGATGTAGATATTCTAAATTTTAAAGAAGTTCTAAAATATTTAAAATTTTATAAAACGGACTTGGTTGTAATTGGACCAGAGGAGCCTTTAGTTCAAGGTTTAACAAATTTTTTAAGCAAACATAAAATTAAAGTATTTGGTCCTAGAAAATACCCATCAAAATTAGAGGGATCAAAAGCGTTCATGAAAAAAATTTGTAAAAAAAACGGAATACCCACTGCAAATTTCAAAATTTGTACAAATAATAGTCAAGTAAAACAATTTCTTAAAAAAAGTAGACTTCCTATAGTAGTAAAAGCTGATGGCTTAGCGGCAGGTAAAGGAGTGACAATTTGTAAAAATAAATTACATGCTCTAAAAGTTTCAAACGAAATTTTAATTGGGAAATTTAAATCTTCTAGAAAAGTTGTTCTAGAAGAATTTTTAAAAGGGGTAGAAGCAAGCTATTTTTTAATAGTAGACAAATTAAATTACAAATTTTTTGGAACAGCACAAGATCATAAAAGGGTTGGTGAAAAAGATAAAGGTCCAAATACTGGAGGTATGGGTGCCTTTTCTCCATCACCAATTATAAATAAAAAAGTTGAGAAAAAAATTATCGATAGAATTGTAAAACCAACATTAAATGCGTTACGTTCAAAAGGCTATCCTTTTACTGGTTTTCTTTACGTAGGGCTAATGATACACAAGGGAGACCCTTATTTAGTAGAGTATAATGTGCGCATGGGAGATCCTGAGTGCCAAGTTATATTACCAAGGCTTAAAACAGATTTGGCCAAATTAATTCTATATGCAGTCGATAACAAATTAAGAGATATAAAGATTAAGTGGAAAAATGAAAAAGCAATGACAGTGGTATTATGTTCTAAAGGTTACCCTGGCAGTTATAAAAAAGGAATACATATTAAAAATCTAAGAAAACTAGTTTTAAAAAAGAATCAATTCATTTTTCATGCTGGCACTCAAAATGACAAAGAAAGAATAGTATCCAATGGAGGAAGAGTGTTAAATATTACATCAATAGGAAAAAAATTTTTAAATACTAGAATTGAAATAATTAAAATTCTTAAAAAATTAAATTGGAAATATGGATTTTATAGAAAAGATATTGGTTGGAGAGTTATAAAAATTAAATGAGAATAATTGGGGGAAAATTAAAAGGTAAAAAAATTTTTTTCGTTAAATCTAAGATTACAAGACCTTTGCGCGATGCTGTAAAGGAAAATATATTTAATATCATCAATCATTCAAATAAACTTGATGTAGAATTTGAAAATTCAAGGGTTTTAGATTTTTATTCGGGAATAGGATCCTTTGGTCTTGAGTGTATTTCTAGAGGAGCAAAAAAAGTAATGTTTATTGAGCGAGACCCCACAGCGAAGAATATTCTGAAAAAAAATTTAGATAGTTTATCTATAAGTGAAAAAGCTTCGATTGAAAGTGATATTACAAACTTACATGAATTTGTAAAAAAGGATAAATTTAATATATTTTTTTTTGATCCTCCTTATAAAGATAACCTTTTTATTGAAAAAATTAAAATGATAAAAGAAAATAACCTTTTTGATGAAAAAAATATACTGATTATACATAGAGAAAATAGGACCAATGATAACTTTGAAAATTATTTTAAAATTATCTTTTTAAAAAATTATGGTCGTTCAAAGATTATTTTCGGAAAATTAGCAAAGTAATTTTTTTGTAGTTATTTTGACTTCCTCAACAGCGGGCTGATCATAAGGATTTAGACCCATCAAATTTCCAATTATTATAGTTTCTAAAATAAAATAAGCAAATAATTCAGCTAGATTTTCTTCACTCATTTCATTTATTTTAAATTCTCTGTAAGGAATGTTTTTTTTGATTAAACTTTTGATCAAAGCGTTTTTTTGAGCATCTTTTATTTTGATTAAGGTTTTATTGTTTAAGAAAGATGCTTTTTCTGATATTTTTCTTGTGTTAATTTTTTTTTTCGACATTTCTTTAATACTAAAAACATAAAATAATTTATCCATAGGCCCGTCTAAATAAAGCTGCAATAAGCTATGGTGGTCTTTAGGCGTATTAGAAATAACTGGTAAAAAACCATAGCCATTTTTTCCCAAACTCTCTGCAATCAGTTGCTGACACCAGAATAAAAATTTTTCTAATTGAGGAATATAATTTAAAAAGATGAGATTAGTAACTTTTTTATTGTAAAGCAAATTAGAAAGTTTAATTGCGCTATCTTTAAGTAAAAGTTTTTCTTTTTTGTCTAGGTGATTTTTTAAATTTGATCTCAATTTTAAAATGTTAAGTCCCATTAGGTATGCAGGAACCATTCCAACTTCTGATAAAACAGAATATCTACCACCGATATAACTTTTATGACTAATATGAAATAATTTAAACTTTTTAGCTAATCCATAAAGTAAATTATTTTTTTTCTCTGAAATTATAATAATATTATTTGAATTTTTTTTAATGATATTTAACGATAAAAAATTCGAAAAAGTTTCGATCGTATTGCCAGATTTTGAAGTTACAATATAAAGAGTTTTTTTAAAAACAAATTTCCTCTTAATGGAATAAATTTTTTTAGAGTCAATATTATCAATAAATTGAACATTTTTTTTTACTTTATGTTTCAAAAATTCATATATTGCCTCTGTGCCTAATATTGAACCTCCCATTCCAATTATAACCAAATTTTCAAATTTTCTAAAATTATTCAAATCTTTCAAAGAGAAATTAAGTTTAAATTTCTTGCTGAGTACACTTAAAGTTTGGTTGGGTGTATCTAAATCGTTAGTAATTTTTCTTATAATATAAGAATATTTTTTATTAAGTAAATTTAAAGTATTTTTATTTAAAAAAATTTTAGGTATTTTATTTACAATTAAAAGATTTTTTTTTGTCACTTACGAATTTTGTCAATAATTGATTGTTCAACTGTGGATGTCTTATTTGAGCCACTTCTTGTTTCTTTAGGTACTTTTAAAATATTTTTTATTTTATCTTCTTCATTTTGTTTATTAGACTTTATAGAACCTGGTTTTGGTAGTTTATTATAATCTGGAGGAAGCACTAGTGGATTCTTTTTCTTGACTAAGAACTCATCAGTAGAATTTGTTTTTTCATTTCTCAACACCTTACCTGCGTCTGTCAAACTTCCGCATGATGCTAGAATTAAAAACCCTAAAATGATTACAGTTTCTCTCATTTTTTTTTTTCCAAAGTAATTCCTTTAATTAAATATACTATTATTCCCGTAGTGATAAAAATATCAGCCACATTAAATGTAAACCAATGAAATTCTCCATAATGCAAGTCAATAAAATCTGGAACCGCATTGAAATATATTCTATCATAATAATTGCCCAAAGCTCCACCTATTACAAAAGACAAAACAATTTTATCATATTTATTAGATTTAAAAGCAATAAAAAGTAAGAATAAAACAACACATCCAATTAAAATTGAAACAGTATTATAAAAAAAGGCAGAGTCTGAACTCAATAAACCAAAACCTATGCCCGTATTCCAAATTAAATCAAAATTAAAAAAATCATTTATATAAAAAGTTGAGTCACTAAAGTCCTTTATAATTTTAATTTTTGAGTATCTATCCACAGCAAAAATTGCAAAAATGATTAAAAGAAAATAAAAATTTTCTTTTTTAAATATGTTGTTATTTATTTCTTTAAGATCAATCAAATATTGACTTTCTCTTTCACTGGAGAACTTTCGAACATCTCTCGCATTTTTTCTCTAAAATTTTCCAACATCTTTCACATTTTTGTCCTTGGGCTTTTTTTACCTCAATCTTTATATCATCATTTTTTGATAGTTCCTTTTCTGCTTTTGAAACAATAAAATAATCTGCTAAATCTAATTTATCGAGAAGTTCAAATTTATCTTTCTTTAAGATTAATTTTATTTCTGCCTCTAAACTTGATCCAATT
>MDTA01061485.1_pt1 | contig 10157 bp, 7 predicted proteins | sample 811151 | NCBI WGS metagenome assembly MDTA01 (sample SAMN05326648, study PRJNA326480) | marine metagenome | isolation source: seawater | place: Indian Ocean: South | collected 2010 | reverse complement strand
CTGATCACCCGCGTGGTCAACGAACCCGCGACGCAGATGGCCGGCGAGCAAGCCGGCCTCTATATACACATACCGTTCTGTTCGGCGATCTGCCCGTATTGCGACTTTGCCGTTCAGCGATCCTACCCGGCTTCGCATCAACAGTTTATCGAGTCGTTCCGCGCCGAAGTTGAGCGATGGCGCGATTGGACGATACCGTTTGACACGATCTACCTGGGTGGCGGCACACCCTCTGCCCTGCGCCCCGTGGAACTCGCCGCGATGCTCGAGTGCGTGCGGGGGCAGTTGCCCGTCGCCGCGGGCGCGCGCTTGCACCTAGAGGTCAATCCTGAAGATGTAACGCCCGTCACGGTACGCGACTGGAAAGCTCTGGGCGTGCACATGCTCAGCATGGGCGTGCAGTCTTTTGACGACGCGGAGTTGCGCACGCTGGGGCGACGCCACACTGGCGCCCAGGCTCGGGCCGCCGTCGAGCGCTGTATCGAGGCTGATTTTCATACGCTGTCGGTTGATCTGATCTTTGGACTGCCCGAGCAAACGGCGCAGTCCCTGCAAGGCTCGCTGGACGTGATACGCGATCTGACTCCTTCACACGTCTCGTGTTACCAGTTGACTGTCCACGAGGGCACCACCTTCGGACGGTGGCGCGACCAGGGACGCCTTCAGGAAATGCCGGAAGATGACCAGGCCACCCGCTTCTGGCAATTGCAGAGCAGCCTTGCATCAGCTGGGCTGCACGCTTACGAGGTCAGCAACTACGCCCGTGGCGATCTTCACCGCTCAGCGCACAATCAGAAGTACTGGCATCACCAACCCTACCTTGGGCTCGGTCCGTCGGCCCATTCGTTTGACGGGCAGCGTCGGTGGTGGAATACGCGCGCCCTGCGCGACTACGTCAGCCAACTAAACATCGGCGCGTCACCGATTGCGGGTACAGAAACCTTGAGTACCGAGGACCTGGCGCTCGAGATGGTCATGCTCGGGATACGCACGGTTGATGGCATCAACCTGACCCGTTTCCACGAACGTTTTGGTTATCGCCTCGAGAGCGTCAATTCCGAATTGCTCAGTGCGCTGGTGCGCGACGGCTATCTGCGACCGGACCCTGACTGGATTAGGCCGACGGCAGCGGGACTTGCCGTGGCCGACGGACTTGCGGCCGAGTTTCAGCTGCGCTCAGACGGAGACTGAGAGGTCAACCAACCAGGCAGGTAGGACGCTCAGCAGCCATCCCTCAATTGCACGCTCGACGTGAAACCAGATCGACAGCCCCACCAGCAACAACACGATACCCATGATGAGCTTCGCGCGCGGCATGATCTTCATCAATGCTTGTTGGCGTCGCGCCAGGACTTCGCGGGAGCCATAGGAAAGTACCAACAGGATTGTGGAGACGCCCACCCCAAAGATCAGCATGATGACGGTGGCTTCAAGCAGGCCTTCCCCCGTTGCCGCCAGGCCAATCGCCCCACCCAGCGTCGGGCCAATACATGGCGACCAGACAGCACCCAGTAGGACGCCGATCAGAAACTGGGAGATCACACCACTGCCCTGTACCTGATCAATGCGTTCGTTGGCACCACTGGCAAAACCGGCGGTAGCCGTCGCAATCAGATCCTGGGCCTTGGGTACCAGCAAGACGACGCCAAACAACATCATCATCACGGCAGCCGTGCGATTGATGAGTTGCTCATCAATGCCGACGAGGTGCCCAAACGCCGTCACCCCCACGCCAACCGTGGCAAGGGAGACCGTTAATCCTGAGGCCATCGCCAGCGGTCCAGCTCTGGAGCCCTGCAACGCGCTTGTCAAAATGATCGGCAGCAGCGGCAGAACACACGGATTGATCAGTGTGAGGACGCCGGCAACGTAGGCCCAAAAGAAGGTCATGCTTGCGCGCAGCTCCAGTCAGAAATGCGGTGTTCGTGTAGACGCCCCACCCGGTCGGGTGGGGCAGCTTGGGTCACGAGGTAGTTGCTTACAGCACCGCTTTGAACAGCGCGTCGATTGAACTCTCTGCAGCAGACGCGATGACGCGGCGTTGCTCTTTACCGTCCTTGAACGCAACGAGCGTTGAGCGGCGTGCAACCTTCAGTTCGCTGGTGACGGGCGAACGAGAGTGTTTATCCCAGTCCACCTTCATGACGGTGACCTGAGCGTAGTCGGCATTCTTGTCGATGAGCGCACTCACGGTGCGTTCCTGGGCTCGACAAGTGCCTCACCAGGGGGCGTAAAAATCCAGGATGAATGGCTCGCCACTGGCTAACGCAGCTTCGTACTTCTCGCGGGTGTAGTTGACGATGTTGCCACCGCCGGCCTGTACCTTGAGCGTGGTCACGAGCGGCGCGATCGCAGCAGCAGCCAAGAACTGCCTTCTGTGCATTGATGGCTCCGGTTTGTAAAACTGATGTCGAAGGCCGATCGTAGCCCGCTCTTGCGGACGCCGACAGGCTTCGGGCACTTGGATAGGTTGGACGCGGGATTAGTTCCCGCCCCTCCGAAACAGTTCACACCGCAGTCATCAGGCCACGCTGGCGCGCGACCGCGCGCTGCCTTGCCCGGTCCAGCTCGTACCCCGTTACGCGGGTACTGCGGCACGCTCCGCCGACTGCTGCGGCGCGTCAGCAGCTTCGAATTTTTCCATCAGCTCAGCGCGCACTTGATCGACGCGGTCGATGTGCTCACTTTTCACATGACCAAACCCGCGGATACGTTCGGGAAGTTCGGCCAGCTCTACCGCAATGTCCAGATTCGCGCTGGTGAGATTGTCCGCCAAGCGTGACACCAGGGCGATATAGTCTTCGCGAATCTGGCGCTCCCGACGTCGTTCGTCGGTCATGCCAAACAGATCCAGCGCGGTTCCGCGCCAGCGACGCATGCCCGCGAGGACACGGAATGCCTTCATAACCCACGCCCCGTACTCGCGTTTGGCGGGCAATCCCGAGGATGGATCGCGCGCTGCAAACCAGGGCGGTGCCAGGTGAAACGACAGCTCGTAGCCGTCTTCGAACTGCTCGGCAAGCGCACGCTCGAAGGTGCCATCGGTATAGAGGCGCGCGACCTCGTACTCATCTTTGTACGCCATCACCTTGTACAGATAACGCGTGACCGCATGTGACAGTGCCACCGAGTCGCCAGGCAATTTCTGCTCCGCTGCCCGCACTCTGTCCAGCACACCGCGGTAACGATCGGCGTACGCATCGTTTTGATAATCAGCCAGCCAATCAATGCGTTCCGCGATCAGCGCGTCCAAGGTTGGCTCTTCGGCATCATCATCGTCCCCACCGTCAGCGGCCAGCAGCTTGGCGCACGCTGCCGCATCGTGAGCAGCCAACCGACCGAGTGCCAGCGCGTCCATGTTGAGCTTCACGGCCACGCCGTTCAGCTCGATAGCGCTTTCAACCGCTGCCAACGAAACCGGCAGCAGACCCAGCTGCAGTGCATAACCCACCATGAACATGTTTGCGCCGATGGTGTCACCCAGCAAAGTGCGGGCAATGGTGCTGGCATCCACACTGTGCAGACGGTCAGCCCCAACGCGCTGACGTAACAGCCCTTCGAGCGGGTTAGCTTCCAACGGCAAGTCAGGATTCAGTTGGAATGCGCCGGTGGGCGTCAGATGTACGTTGACCACGGCATTGGTGACCCCGGGCACACACGCGGCCAGGCTTTCTTTGCCGCCGGACACCACGAGGTCACAGCCAAGCAGCACATCAGCACTGGCAGGACCAATTTTGGGACCCGCAATCTCGGTCCCGCCTGGCGCAAGCCGCAGATGACTGAACACCGTACCGCCTTTCTGCGACAGGCCAGTCATGTCGTAGATGGAAACCGACCTGGATTCCATGTGCGCCGCCATGCCAAGCACGGCGCCAATGGTTACCACACCGGTTCCGCCCACACCATTGATCAACAGATTGAACGTTTCATCCAGCTGCGCCGCCTGCGGCTCTGGAACACCTGCCGCAAAATCCGATGTCACCTGCTTCGGCTGCGCCCGTCGCGGCTCGGCGCCGTGCACAGTGACGAACGATGGACAGAACCCTTCGATGCAGCTCATGTCTTTGTTGCAGCTGGATTGGTCAATCTTGCGCTTGCGACCAAGCGGCGTATCCAGCGGCTGGATGCTGACGCAGTTCGCTTTCACCGAACAATCGCCACAACCTTCGCAGACACGCTCGTTGATAAACGGACGCCGCGCTGGATTCGCGAACGTGCCGCGCTTGCGCCGACGCCGTTTTTCCGCCGCGCAAGTCTGATCGTAGATGATAGCCGTCACGCCGGCCGTATCACGCATCTCACGCTGTACCTTGTCGAGTTCGCTACGGTGATGGATGCCAGCGTTGTCAGGGAAGCGGATGCCACGGTGATATTTCTCTGGTTCATCCGAGACTATTGCAATGTGCTGTACACCCTCTGCCGCCACCTGACGCGCGATCTGGTCCACGGTCAAACCGCCCTCCACGGGCTGGCCACCTGTCATCGCGACGGCATCGTTGTAGAGGATTTTGTAGGTGATATTGACGTTTGCGTTCACCGCGGCACGAATGGCCAGGATGCCAGAGTGGCTGTAGGTACCGTCACCCAGGTTCTGAAACATATGCTTCGTTTCGGTGAAGCGCGACATGCCAATCCAGTTGGTGCCTTCCGCGCCCATATGCGTGCCCGGTACCGTGCTTTTGGGGTTCAGAATCGTCGCAATACCGTGGCAACCGATCCCGGAGGAGGCGATACTGCCGTCCGGCAACTTGGTGGAACGATTGTGTGGGCAGCCTGAGCAGAAGAACGGCGTGCGCACCAGTGAACTGCCCGTGGTGCCGGCCGCGTCCTGTGCGGCCTGGGTCAACGACGCGGCGCGCGCACGTAACGAGTCGTCTGCCATGCCACATTTGCTCATACGCGTGGCAATCACGTGGGCGACCTGGTTCATCTCGAGTTGCATATCGGACGCGAACAGCAGCTCGCCGTCTGGCGCAGTTTTGCCAGAGATTTGTGGGCGTTCGGATTCGGGCAGGTGATAAAGAATCGCCGCAGCCTGCGGCTCCAGGAAGGCGCGCTTTTCTTCGACAAACACCAGTTCCTGTTTGCCGCGGGCGAACTGACGCAGTCCCTCTTCCTCGATCGGCCATGTCATGCCGATCTTGTAGATCGCGATGCCCAGCTGATTGGCACGCGTATCGTCAATGCCAAGCGCCGTCATGGACTGCATGACATCCAGGTACGCCTTGCCGCTGGTGACGATGCCAAACCTGGCGCTCGCGTCGCCGAGCGCAATGCGATCAAGTCCGTTTGCAGCGGCAAACGCCTGCGCGCGTGGCAGGCGCCGGCGCAGCAGAATCATGTCGTCTTCCATCGGCGCGTAGCGCATCTGGATGTGATACGGCGCAGGGTCGTCATAGTCCGGCAAAACAACCGGCGCTCGGTCCGGGTCAACCATCACGGTCGCCGTGTTTTCGACTGTTTCATTGACGCATTTGAAACCCACCCACAGGCTTGCGAAACGCGACATCGCCCAACCGAGCAGCGCGTAGTCAAGGTATTCCTGCAAAGTCGCCGGGTATAGGATCGGAATGCTGAAACCGACCATGCCCTGCTCGCTCTGATGGGCGAGTGTGGAAGACTTGCCAGGGTGGTCATCACCAAACACTGCCAACACGCCACCATTTGGCGAGGTACCGGCGTTGTTCGCATGTTTGAGCGCGTCGCCGGAACGATCGACGCCCGGGCCCTTGCCGTACCACATGCCAAACACGCCATCGTATCTGGCGCCGGGCAAAGCATTGGCCTGTTGTGTACCCCATACGGCCGTGGCCGCGAGATCTTCGTTGAGGCCTGGCTCGAAGTGAATATTGGAGCCGGACAACAACGCCTGGGCGCGTGCCAGCTGCAAGTCCAGTCCACCCAACGGCGAGCCCCGATATCCGGAGATGTAACCAGCCGTGTTCAACCCGGCCGCGCGGTCACGAGCCTGTTGCATCAGGGCGGCTCGGACCATGGCTTGGGTGCCGGAGATCAATACCGGTCCGCGGTCAAGCGTGAACTTGTCGTCTAGCGATACTTTGGCTAACGGGGCATTCATGGCAAGAGTTTCTCGCGATCGTTGGGGCGCGCGGGCGCGCGCCCGGGCACTGGTCAGGTTACCGTTATTGTATGCAACCGGCCGCGGCTAGCGCCGAATGAGTTTTGCCTCGCACGCAACTCAGGCTTATCTGCTTTGCCCATACGGCTTCGAGTTGGATTATCTGCCCTCTCCGGCTGCCAATCAGCCGAGTGCGTAAACTGCCGTCAGTACGATAGCGGGTGGCGCCGTCAGTACAGGCCACCAGAAAACCGTACGGAACCGACCCAGCCGCATTGCCTCCAGGCCTGCAGCGAGCAACACGCCCAACAACGACGTAGCTGCGCCCATGACAGCCCAGGCCAGCGACGCAAACCGCACGATCACGGCCGTTTGCGCGTTCCACGCAGCCCCCGGATCCACACTGGCAAGCTGCTCGGCAACAAAATCGCGCGAAGCCCGGGCGACGCTGATGGGCAGAGGTGGACGCCGCGTGAACAGCCGCCCCAGGCCAACAGTCAGGCGCATGCGGTCGTTCAACGCCCACCCACTCGCCGCAATGAGTCCGGCGAGGTTGCGGCGGTGCAGACGGATCGCGGCAAGCAACACTGTGGGCACCATGATCAACACCCCTACAACCACCAGGGCCAGCAGAATCTTCGGCCCTCCCAGCTCAGCCAGTTGTTTGGTTACAAAAGCGAAGGCTGAACCCAACGCTGCAAATGCCACAGTGCCGCCCATCAACGGATTCATGGCGCCGCCGCTTGCAGCCGCCGGCAGGGCTTTGCTCGCCTCGGTTACATTCTTATCGATATTACTCTCGAGTTTCTCCGACCACTTTTCGAGCTTGCCGGACACATATGCGCCGATGCGCTCGAAGGGCGCCAGCAACGCTTCCCGTAATGACACGGGGTTTTCCACCATGTCGACAATCACGGCCTCGTGGTAACGATGGTCACGGTCCACAAAAATGCCTCGGCGCTGCCTGTACAAGCCGTCACTGGTACTACGCGTCACCGGTACCGCCACCACTTCCTTCGTGACTTCCCCATCAATCGGGTAGCGGTAAGAAACCTCGACATACATGACAAAATTCCGCTCTGCTCTGCCAGCGACTTGTGCGCTTTCTGGTCCCGCACCCGCATCGCAAAGTGAAATTCGCGGCCACCCAGAATCAGGGTGCGGCGTTCGAACAGCGCGCGGCGCTCTGGGTTGATGAGGTCAGTCAATGCAATGAAGTTTTTCGTGAAGGCAAACAGGTCACGCTGGTAGACCAACAGCTGTTCAAGCTCCAACAAGTGCCCCAACGCCGCCTGATTCTCTGCGTCCAGCAGACACAGCTCGCGCAGCGACGCCAGTGTTGAGTCGTCGAGTTCTTCCAGTCGCGCGCGGCCGAGGGCGCCGGCGCCAAGTGCTTCACCCTGCGCATGCCAGTCGCGGACGCGTTCAGCGGTCTGCGCGGTAGTGTCCCATTGCTCGAGCGTGATCGCGTCGTCGCCGGCAAACAGGTGAGCCTGGATACGCATCAATGCCGGACGCAGCGAGCCCGGACGTAGAGATGCAAAGCTCAACCGAACCTCTTCACCTTCGATTTTGTCAGCCAGCGGTGCCAGCGGAAGTGCGTCGATAGCCTCGGTCAGCGCCGCAGCGTCGCGCAAAGCGCCGGCGGTCGGCGCAAACTCGGCGGCACCCGACAGGCTGGCTTCAGGATCAACCCGCCGCAATTCGGCCGCCAGAAACCAGACCCTGACGGCGTTGTCGCAGTCCAGCAGGTCATCGCTCAAACTGGCCGTCTGATCCCCCCACGGGTCGTGCGGGCCAGGTTGTTCGCGCCACTTCAGCCACGCATCACGCTCTGTCACAAACGCGTCCAACACCTTGAGGGTCACGCCCGGTTTGCCGTGCCGGTCGATGCCAGGCTCGCACACGCTCAGGATGCCGGTAGCCGCGGCCGCAAGGGGTCCCTCGATGCAGTGCACGGGGACCACGCCATCACCGTCACGGTCCCCGCACTGGCACAAGGCCTCTGTGTTGTGGAGATCGGCGAGGGTCAGCGGTGCATCTGGTCCTTTGCCCAATTTTTCGGCCAGTGCCCGGCCGGTGTCCGCCTGCGCCTGCGCTGATTCTTTCAGATTGGCGAGATTCAGCTCGTCGGAACCGCTCGTCACTGGTGCCAGGTTGTGCAGCCGTGCCGCCGTCCACTCAATGGCCGCACGCACGTCATCAGCACGGACGCGGCCGTCCGCGTCGCGGTCAATCTGGGCGACAAAATCCGGGTCCAGGTCCATCTCATCAATTGGACAAGACAGCACGGCCCAGGCCGTATCCGGAAGAGTCACCGCCGCAACCGCGTCATCAAATCGTTCGAGCAACGGCTGCCAGTCGCCACCGTAGCGGCGCATCGTTGGCGCTTTGACGCCCCGGGGACGCGATGATTCAGGCATCAACATGTAACGAGCGGTGGAAAACTGGTCTTCAGTAAGCCATATTCAGGCACGCCTGTCGCCCAGCACTGGCGGTTCGAACGGCGGTTGACGCGGCGTCTACGTCGCGGTCACTCTTGGCTCCACGACGCCAAGCAGCCTGCAGTTGGAGAAGCGCCATGATCGTTGAACAAATCTGGACCGGTAACGCATACCGCAATTTCAATTATTTGATCGTGTGCCCGGAGAGTGGCGAAGCCCTGGCCGTAGATCCGCTGGATTCCGAACGTTGCCTGGCCGCGGCAAATGCGAACGGCTGGCAGATCACGCAAATTCTGAACACGCACGAGCATCACGATCATATTGGCGGAAATCAGGCCGTCGTGGACGCGACCGGCGCCAAAGTCCTGGCACACAAGAATGCCAAAGATTCGATTCCTGGCCTGGACGTCGGCCTCGGCGCCGGGTACGTCGTGAAAATCGGCCGCACGGTGGAGCTCGAATCCCTGGACACCCCAGGCCATACGATGAGCCACGTATGTCTGATTTCACGTACGGAACAACCCGCCCTGTTCTGTGGCGACACGCTGTTCAATGCGGGAGCGGGCAACTGCCACAACGGTGGCCACCCCGAAGAGTTATATGACACCTTTGCGACGCAGTTGGCCAACCTGCCGGCCAACACGCTCATCTACCCCGGGCATGACTACATCGCGAACAACCTGCAGTTCACATTGGACCGCGAGCCGGACAACGACAAGGCCGCATCCTTGCTGGACGATGTCATGGAGCAGGACCCTGACAACGCGTTGGTCTCAACGCTCGCGCAGGAAAAAGAGGTGAACACGTTCTTCCGCTTACACAGCCCGTCAGTGATCGCTCGCCTGCGCGAGTCTTTTTCCGACCTGCCGGACGAAGTGGACCCGAAGACGGTATTCCTGAAGCTGCGCGAACTGCGCAATTCCTGGTAATGACCTACTCGTGAAAATCGACTGAGGAGAGTTTTGTGTCGAGCATTCAATTCACGCGCCCGGATGCCATCGTAGATGCTGACTGGCTCGCCGCGAACCTGGACGACCCGAACCTGCGAGTGTACGACTGTACGACTTATCTCGATCCGCCCGCGCCCGGTGTCGCGGCGGCATACACCATCCGTAGCGGGGAAGAGGATTTCCTGGACGCGCACATCCCCGGTTCAAATTTCCTGGATATACAAAGAGATTTGTCCGCGCAAGACAGCGACCCGCGTTTGCGCTTCACGATGCCAGAGGCAGCTCAGTTGGCGGATACCCTGGCTCAAAAAGGCATCGGCGCAGACTCCCGAGTGGTGTTGTACGCGCGGGGTAACATGCAATGGGCCACGCGCGTCTGGTGGATGTTATACGCCATCGGATTTGATGACGCCGCCATCCTGGATGGTGGTATGGATAACTGGACCGCGCGCGGGCTACCGACCCATCAAGAGGTACAAGCGTACACAGCGGCGACGCCCTGGCCGGCTTCGCCCAGACCCGAGGCTTTTGCTGACCGCGACGAAGTGGTCACGGCGATGTCATCAGCCACTACCTGTACCCTGAACGCACTGTCCAACGCGCTGCATACCGGAGTGGATGACCGCTACGGCCGTCCTGGCCGGATCCCTGGCAGTGTCAACCTACCCGCCGCGGACTTACAGG